>Ga0335397_10000336_pt1 | contig 58840 bp, 51 predicted proteins | sample MAT04_FD_205740 | JGI IMG/M metagenome (GOLD analysis project Ga0335397, IMG submission 205740) | Freshwater microbial communities from Lake Fryxell liftoff mats and glacier meltwater in Antarctica - MAT-04 (spades assembly) (version 2) ...
CTCTCTGTTTCTGACGTCAACGAGTGGCTCGAACTACTGAACACGAATGACGCTTCCTCTTCGTTTGCCAGCACCGTGCCGACCGCTACCGAGCCGACCGGCGACAACGTGATTGAACTTTCGCGACTGGGGACGACGGTCTGCCAAAACCTGATGCTCGCCTTCTTCGGCGCGGGGAGCGACAACCAGACGTTCGACGCCCGCGTTTATGGCTGGCAGCAAGTGGCCGGCTTGTGGGTTCCCACGCTGCTCGCCCAGCTTTCGTGCACGCTTTCCAGCGTCGTCGGCGTGGCGGGCTATGCGGTCATCAACACCGAGCGGTTCGTCGACACCTACACGCTGGCCAGCGGCTTCAACTCGAATGTGAGCGTCGAGGTCGTCTCGCCCGCCAGCAACACGGTCGGCCATGTGCTGATCGACGTGCGGGGCTTCTCGAAGATCCAAATCGACTTCGACATGACCGGCGCTACCAGCGGCAACGCCTTGTACAAGGGACTCTAAGATGCCACGAGATCGAACTTGCGGCTCGCGACTGCGGCCGTTGGCCGCGCGCCGCTTGCGGGCCTTTGCCTCGGCGGGCGATTCGCTGCTGACGACAGGGCTGATCGGCCGGTACGACTGCCAGCAGGGAGCCGACCCTGACGTGGTCTATGACCTGCTCGGCAACTACAACGCCGCGCGTGGGAATGGCGGCAGTTACAAGCCGGCATGGACCGCGCAGGGACTGAACTTCGCCGGTCCGGTGCAGTTGGTCAATTTCCCGGTCGGGCTGTCGAATGCACTCAGGACCGACATGTGGTGCCTGAAGGTCGTGCGGGGGACTGGCGACTACCAGAACATCTCGGCCGACTGGCATATCCATACAGATGGTCGAATTGTATCGGGCTCCATTGGGGGCTTCACGTTTTCACCGAGCGAAGTGCAGCTTGGAAACATCATCGTCACCACGACCCATTCGGGGTCCGCGACCAAGATGTACTTTGGCACGCGCGAAGCCGTGAGCTATCAGAACGCCGGCAACGTCAATCCCGCGGGCCAGACATGGTGGGGTTACCACAACTACGGTGCAGGCTTTCAGGGCTACCTGTACTATCGGCTCTGTTGGGATGTGGAGCTGACGGCCGCGCAAGTCGCTTCGCAGGCCCGCTGGATGGCCCAGCAAGTCACGCCGCGCAGCGTGGCGATCGGCGACACGGCAAGCGGTCCCTACATTGCCTGCTGCGGCGACTCCATCACTTCGGGTCAGCCCGGCGCCGTGGACAACGACTGGCCCAAGAAGCTGCTGGGGCTGCTCTCGAATCCAAGCCGTATCGTGTGCTACGGAGAGTCCGGCAGCACGCTCGCCAACCTGGCGACCGCAATCGGGGCCAGCGTCGGCGGGATCTTCTCGCTGAACTCCGGCGGGACGAATGTGGCTATTATCGCCAGGGGTACCAACGATATTCTGGTCAGCGGAACTCCGGCGGCGACGATCGTCTCCACGATCACCACGGCGGTGTCCAATGCGCGCGCTGCCGGCGCCACCCATGTGATCGTACGGACGATTCCGCGGGCCAATTGGACATCGTATCGCACCCAGATCAGCGGCGATGCCATTCTGGTGGCTGCGAACGACGCTATTGTGGCCGGCGCCACGGGGGCAGACGTGGTGGCCGACACATGGACATCCGGTCCCTTGGGTGTCGGCGGCGACACCACGGATACAAGCTACTATTTCGGCGACGGCATTCACCTGAGCTCGGGTGGGCACACGGTCACCGCGCAGGCGGTTGAAACGGCGCTGGGAACGGTGGGCATCACCTGAACAGCGATGCCGACCGCGTCTTGTGCCCTCCACCTCCTGCGGACCGTTCTTCATGCGCAAGCACCTTCCCCTGTCCCCCGCGAGGTTCGCGATCCAAGCCAGCCGAGACCGTTGGCATCACGCCCGGCACTTGCAGGTTCTGGATGATGAACTGATGGCGATGTTTCGGGGCGAGTTTGACCGGCTGCTGGTGGCCATGCCGCCGCGGCATGGCAAGAGCGAACTCTGCTCGAAGTATCTGCCGGCCTGGTTCGTCGGAACGCATCCCGAGCGGCGGGTGATTCTGACCAGCTACGAATCGGACTTTGCCGAAAGCTGGGGCCGCAAAGCACGCGGGCTGCTGGCCGAACACGGCAAGGCTTTCGGCGTCTCGCTTTCAAGCGGTTCGCAGGCGGCGCATCGCTGGGACCTGGAAGGACACGCCGGGGGCATGGTCTCCGTGGGCGTTGGGGGCGCCATCACCGGACGAGGGGCGGACTTGTTGATCGTGGACGATCCGGTGAAGAACGCCGAACAGGCGCTGAGCCGCAAGCGGCACGAGAACACCTGGGACTGGTGGGAGTCGACGGCGCTCTCGCGACTGGAGCCCGAGGCGCACGTGGTGGTGATGCAGACTCGCTGGCACGAAGACGATCTGGCAGGCCGACTGGTGGCGCATAGCCAGCGCGACGAAGCGCAACGAAGCGCCGCGGAGCAGGCCGAAGGGGCAAGTTCGAGCGGCCCGACGTGGCGGATCCTTTCCTTTCCCGCGTTGGCGGAACAGGCCGAACCCTGCGGCCGGAAAGAGGGCGAGGCCCTGTGGCCGGAACGCTGGCCGCGGACTGAGCTGGAAGAGGTGCGCGAACACCGCCGGCCCACCTGGTGGAGCGCCCTCTATCAGCAACGGCCGGTGCCGCCCGGCGGATTGATGTTCCGGCGCGACGCGTTCCCCATCCTCACCAAGATTCCCTTCGAGGTCCGCCGCGCCGTGCGATTCTGGGACAAGGCCTCGAGCGAAGGGGCGGGTGACTACACGGTGGGCGTCCTGATGCTGGCCTGCGAAGAAGGGTTCATCGTGGCCGATGTGACGCGCGTGCAGATGAGCGCGGGCGAACGAGACAAACTGATCGTGCAAAAAGCCGCCGAAGACGAGCAAGCCTATCCGGCAAAGATCGAGACCTGGATCGAGCAGGAACCGGGCGGTGGCGGGAAAGACTCTGCCCAGGCCACGCTTCGCAAGCTGCAAGGGTATCGGGCTCGGGCCCAGCGTCCTTCGGGGAACAAGACCGCACGCGCCGACCCGTTGGCGGCGCAGGTCGAGGCCGGAAACGTCTGGCTGCTCCATGGAACGTGGAACCAGGCGTATCTGGAAGAGTTGGCGCACTTTCCTTTCGGCCGGCACGACGACCAGGTCGATGCCAGCTCCGGGGCATTCAACCGACTGGCCGCTCCGCAGAAGGAGTTTAAAGTCTGGACGTCCGCAGCTCTTCAATCCGATCGCTCTTCAGCGGATGAAAGAAGTGAGACCTGAGACCTCGCTGCCGCAACTCGCAAAGTTACAAAGGTCCCAGCCGCAACCCGCAAAGTTACAGTTATTGCGCGCGGGCCTGAATCGCGAACAACGCCGCGCACTCTCTTGCTGCTCCCTCCCACTTGTGGGGAGGGCTGGGGAGGGGGGCGGTCGCTCGTTCAACGCTCGCCTCTAGTTCTTTGATTGAACAGGAGGAAACAGAAGTAACAGGAGAAATCCTCTCCGTTATCTCCCTTTCCTCCTGTTCAAAAAAGCATCGCGCAGCCAACCCGCAAAGTTACAAGGGTAGGGGACCTCTTTTCACTCTGCCGACCTTACGACCTCGCTTCAGCGGATGAAAGAAAAGAGGAGAATCTAAGTCCTTGAGAACCGTCGTGGCGTGAAGCCGCCAAAGAGTTGCCATCTCAGATCTCAAATTTGAGATCTCAGATTTGAGATTGGAAACGAAGCCGGTCGAACTCCGCGCGCTACCGGCGGAAGCTCGGCCCCGTCGGCGCGTCGACCACGGTCGGTCGCTTGGGCCATTTGGGGATGGCGACGCTGGCCGTGGTCGTTCGACGCGGTGCAACCGAGCCGGGCGAGAAATCGGTCGGAGTCGCCCGAGCAGTCGAGATGGCGGGTCGGCTCCATTCCAGCAGGACTTCGAGCTCTTCGGGATCGGCGTCCGTGGCCGGGGTAATGTCGGCCAGGGCCGTCGCCGGCGGGGCTGGCGGGGCCGGTACGCCGCGTGGCGCTTCGGCAACGGCCATCGAACGGGCCGGGCCGGTGGGACGCCAGCCGGTGGAGTCAACTTCTTCTTCTGCGGCGCTGACCGGATCGTTCGGTTGCGGAGGCTCCGAGGGAACTGGCGGGGAGTATGGGGGCGCTTCGCCCGGATTCGACTCGGCCGCTTCGAACAGTTCCGTGCGGCGCTCCACGTTCGGTCCGGCGGTGGCGCTCTTGGCGGGCCATTGCAGGGCGACCATCCGCTGGGTCTCTTCCGGCGTAGGATCGGAATTCTGAGCCCGATAGGTCGGGCCACGGGAATAGGGAGGCGGCTCGTTGGAGTTCGCCCGACGCGGCTTGGGAGCGGCGGCCAACGCAGCGCTGGCGGGACGAACCTGCGGGTCGAGGCGGGCTTCGTTAGCGTCCGAGGCCGGCGCGGTTTCTGCCGAAGCCAGGACCGTGGCTGGCTCCTTGTTCATCGGGCTTCCCTGCCGGACCCACTCCAGCCAAGTGTCTTGCAACTGACGGAGATCCTCGAAGCCGTAGTGCTGCTTCGTGACGCCGATCCAGTTTTCGGTTTCCATTCCCTCGCCCAAGTAGGTGATGAACTTCCGTCGGCCACCTTTTTGAATCAGGTAGCGGGCGAGCGAATAGCCCTGAGAGTAGAGGGGCAGGATGTCGCGCGGGTAGTCCTTCATGGCGAACATCCGCGAGAAGGCGATGCCGCGATCGGTGTGCAGGTACTGAATCAGATTGTGCTCTTGCTTGGCCCGTTCGCTTTCGTGCTCGACCGTGGTGCAGGCCCCTTCATCGGCCCAGCGCGGCAAAGGCCGGCGGAAGTGCGTCGCGAAGATCGTGTGCGTCACTTCGTGCGGCAACACGGCGTCGACCACGCGGTCGGGCGGTCCCTCGATGGCCATCTCCCAGCCGAAGACCTGGCCACGGTCGAAGCTGAAGGTCGTTACGCCGCCGGCGCCCAGATTGGCTCCGACCTTGACGCTGATCGGACAGGGCTGGCCCCAGGCGGGCAGTTCGTAGCCCAGCCACTCCAGGGCGAGCTCTTTGCGGAAGCGCTCGGCCTCGTCGCCGACGAGCTTGGCGAACTCGGGCGTGGGGGCTGTGATCAGAAAGTTTTGTGTGCGATAGTTCGCGGCCCAAGCCGAGGCCGGAATCAGGGCCATCACAAACGTGATGGTGCGAAGGATGCGAGCGTCCATGCTCAGTGGGTTCTCCTCGAACTGCCGCCGACATCATGTCGGGGCTGGGTCGTTCGCGGGACTAAAGCAAACGGTGGGCCGGTGAGTGAGGGCTCTCCGGTTTTCCTGGCGGCGTGGGCGTAACTTCCGGCGTGATCGTGGTTGCGGTCACTCGGGGGTTGGCCAGCCTCGCTCGTCCTGCTCGGTAAGGATTACAAACGCCAGAGAAAGAGGATGTCGGGTCCTGCTAGCGATGCAGGCATCTTCTGGCTCGGGGTGCGGGAAGATAGTGGATTTAGCTCAGGGGACCTATGGCAGTTTTTGAGGGAGAGGGCGCTGGGCGCTGGCAGTTGGCCGATCAGAGGCAGTGCAAGCGGCAAGTTTGAGAGCATGGCTAGGAAGGCGCGTAGGCCGCGCAAGCGGAGGTGCGCAGCGCAAGGAAGCGGAAGGCAACAGTTCACGAGAGGCAAGCCTCTGCTCGGCTCGGCAAAAGGGGGCCGCCCCTACCACCTTCGCCTTCGCATCGGCCCCCAAGCCGCTCCGCGGTCGTGGACGAGGGGCCGATGCGAAAGCGAAGGCGGAAGGGGCTCGCGGGAACCACTTCGTTGAAAGGTTGTCTGGCAAAGGAAGGCCACCCAGCAGGTTGCGTCCCCCAACGGAAGCAACATCCAGTAGGCTCATTGCAGGTGCTACTTCCCCTGAATGAGGCTCCGCGAGCCCCTTCCACCTTCGCTGTCGCATCGGCCCCTCGTCCACGACCGCGGAGCGGCGTGGGGGCCAATGCGACGAGAAGGGGGATAGGGGCGCCCCCTTCTATCGAGCTTGAGCAGAGGTCTCCGGCACCGCCAGCGAGATTTGCTTTCTCATGGAGTAGCGTTCCCTGCAAGCTTCACGCGCCGGCAAGCGCGTCGCTAGCGTCTCTTGCATCCCGACCCTGCCGGCCCCATCGTCGATAGATCACCAGTGCCAGCGCCAACCCGCACAAGATGCCCAGGATGTCGGCCACCCAATCCATCAAGTCCGCGTTGCGATTCACGCCTGGCAGTTGCTGCGTCCACTCGTCCAGCGCTCCCAGCACCGCCAGGACAATTGCAGCCACCAGCAACTCGCGCCGATGGATCGTCCGCACCGTGCTCCACGAGAGCGTCACCAGCGTCGCCAGTCCCGCATAGGCCACGAAATGAATCAGCTTGTCCCAGATCGAAAGATCCGCGGTCAACGCCTTGGCCACTCGCGGTGGGAGATGCGTCCCGACAAACAGCGCGAGCCCATACAGCACGGTAAGAACGCGCAGTATCAGCCGGGCCCGAGGCCGACGATGAAAGAAAGCTTCCGCCACGAGGAATACATCCGCCTGAGGAGAGAGAGGCTGTTCGTCACGAACTTCGCTTGCGATAGACCGTCCCGCCATCGGTCTGCAGAAAACCCAATTTCTGATACAGGGCCAGCGCCGCCGTGTTGCGCTGCATGGTCTGCACCTGCACCATCATCACCCCCTGCTCGTGCAGCCGACGGAAGGCCTCGCCCAGCAGGAAGCTCGCATGCCCCTGCCGCTGCGCGGATTCCTCGACCTGCAGGTCGACCAGCCCCACCGCCCGTACACCCCAGGTGCGTGCGATGGGATCGAGCATCCAGCCAGTGGTGCGGGCAATCCGTTTCCCCTCGCGGGTTTTGAGATCGAAGCGGACGCGGTCGAAGCAGCCAAAGTTGCAGGCCTCCCACCAGGTGGACGAAGAGGGATCGAACTGCGCGTCGACGTTCGTCCTTCGACGGATCTGCATCTGGTTCCGATCGACCAAGGGGCGGAACTCGGCCAGGTCGCGCTCCAGCACGACCACGCGGTCCACTTCGTCGTAGCCGCGGTTGATCAGAAAGGGGTGCGCCGCCTGCAGCGAGTCGAGCACGCCCGGCAGTTCGCTGCCTCCGTACAAACCCAGGTAGAACGGATCGAGCGGATGAACCGCGCCAGCATAAATGACTTGGCTGCCGGCTTGCCGGAGGTAGGCTTCGGCCCGCGCCAGCAGTTCGCTTCCCACGCCCGTCCGCTGCCCTTCGGGGCGGACCATGATCAGGCAGACCACGCCAAACTGGGTGGAGAGCGTCGAAAGGTCCTCGCTGGCTCCAAAGCCCGCGTGCGCGAAACCCAGCACGCGGCCGTCGCGTTCAGCCACAATCAGGCCGTGCCGGTCGAAGTAGGGCTTGGAGAGGACATGCCGCTCGAAGACCTCGACCGACATCGGCTGCATGAAGCCGCGCTCGGGGGCGCTCAGTCGCCAGACTTCGGCCAGCCCGGGAGGGTCGGTATTGCGAAATGAGCGGTAGACAGTCAAGGCGTGGTCATGCTCCCGGGCTCGACGTCGACCAGGATCGCGTCCCCTTCGATGCGGACCTCGAAACGGGGCTGCACGACCGACGCGCTGAACTGGTGCTGGCCTGTGCGCACGTCGAACTGCCATCCGTGCCAGGGGCATGTCACAACAGCGCCCTTCAAGCAGCCCTTGCCAAGCGGACCTCCTTGATGGGGGCAGACGCCGTCCAGCGCGAAGATGGCGCCGTCGACGTTGTAGAGAGCCACAATCCGCTCGCCCACCACGACCTCGTGGGAACTTCCCACGGGGCAGTCAGCTAGTGCCAAGGCTCGCTGGAAATTGGGCATGAAGGACGCATCCGGACCATCACAGGGCGACAAGGCGTGTCACACCCCTAGATTGGCAGGATTCGACGCTCTCGACAACCACTACAGGGCGAGGCAGGGATACTTTCCTGCCGTATCACCAATCTGCCTTCAGCAGACTACCCTGCAAGCGCCCCCGCTGACCAGAGGTTTTTAATACCACAGGCCAATCGAAGTGGCAGCTGCAGATCAGGCTGCGCGTTTCTGGACCGTGCGCTGGGGCGGTTCTCGCCAGCGGTCGTGCAGCCACCAGTATTGCTCGGGGGCTCCACGGATTATCTCTTCCCAGCAATCGGTATAGAACTGCGTGAGTTTGCGAACGTTCGAGACTTCATCCCCTCCGGAGCGGGGGTCAATCACATGCGTCACGCACAACTCATAGTCGAGAGCTCGCTCGCTTAACCGCTGTGCGTAACCCACAATCAACGGCGCGTCGTGCGAGATGGTGAATACCGCTACGGCCTTATGTGCCGAAGCCGGCCTGCCGAAGAAATCGACCCAACAGCCTTTGGGGCCGGCGTGTTGGTCCGCCAGAAGCGCCATCGTTCCGTTGTTCGACAGCACCTCGGCAATCTGTTCGGCGCCGCCCTTCTTGGGGATCATCCGCTGCCCCTTCTTGCCCCGAAACTCGTTCAACCAGGCGTCGAGGTAGGGGTTGTCGAGCTTGCGAGCCACCGAATAGGTGGGAAATCCGAACAGCCCCAGCACGTAACCTGCCAGCTCGAAGTTTCCAAAATGGGCGCTGCCGATCACCACCGCCCGATCGGCGATCATGGCTTCCATCAGCACGCGGACGTTCTTCAGGCGAACATAACGCCGCCAAGTCGTCTCGCGAACTTTTCGCTGCAATTGGGCGATCTCGAAGACCAGCAGGATCAGGTGCCGCCACATCTGTCGGCTCAACTTGCGACGCTGTTTCTCGGTGGCCTCGGGGAAGGCATGCAGCAGGTTCTTCTGCGTGATGCCATCGCGGATCTTCAGGACCTCGGAAGCCAGCCATCCCAGAAAATAAGCCAGCTGCTGGCACTGCTTCAGAGAGAGGGCCTGAATGACGCACAGAAAGAACCGAACCACGACGTATTCAGCCCGGTGACGCAGCCGCAACCAGCGCGGTGAGATTCTCGAATGATTGGATGCCATGGTGCACGTGCGGGTGGGAATCGAGGGGGCAGGGATTCTGGCTCAAGCAACGAACGGGGGCAAGATCAATCGGCGGGCTTCAGGTGGGATGGGCTGGATGGAAAATCTGGCCGGCCAAAGATTCCCTGTTTAAGGCCGAATCGGTTAGCCGAAGTATCGTGTGGATCAGCCGCGCTACGTTCGGCCGCCCGCAATCGCGTGGCGACCGCTCTCGGTGGGTAGTGGTCCGCGATCTCGGGGGGGAGAGCATGGATTTGGGACACTGCCCGGCATGGCCGGCGCGGCCTTCCGCACTGCGCGCGGGGGCGCATCTATTGGCCTGGCTGGTCTGCCTGGGCTCGGCGCTGCCGGCTCAGGCGGCGTCGCCGGCGGTCGAAGGGAGCTCCAGCCGCGAGGATCGCCAGACGGCGATCGACTCGATCCCGCTCGACAAGCTCGAAGAGACCGCTAAGACCAAGGTCAATCAAGTCCTGAAGGACGTCTCCATCTATCGCCGGATGCCGGTGGAAGTGGTCCGCTGCAATCCCGAACTCTATCTGTTCCTGGTCAACCGCCCCGACGCGGTGGTGAATCTGTGGGAAGTGCTGGGCATCAGCGAAGTCCATCTGCGGCAGGTGGGCAAGAACACCTATCGCGCGGATGACGGCCACGGCACGCTTTGCGATTTCGAGTTCCTGTACCGCAGTCACGACTTCCATGTGATCCATGCCGAAGGCTCCTACGTCGGGCCACTCTTCAACCGGCAGATCAAGGGCAAGTGTCTGATGACGCTGCGCTCGGGCTTTGTGAAAGAGACAGACGGCAACTACTACGTGACGCATCGGCTGGATGCCTTCTGCAAGCTCGACAACGTCGGCGCCGACCTGCTGGCCAAAACGATCCACCCTCTGGTAGGCAAAGTCTGCGACCGCAATTTCACCGAGATCTCGGCCTTCATGGGGAGCATCTCGCGAAAGGTGGAGCACGACGAGGACTGGGGCCATCAGATTGCCGCGAAGCTGGAGAATGTCCATCCCTCGGTGCGCGAGGCCCTGACGAAGCTGATCACCAAGCTGGCCAGGCAGACGGAAGAGCGGGAAGCCCGCGAAGGGGTGAAGACAGCCGCCCGAGATCGCGACTCGGGTCCCAAGGGGAAGCCCGTGCCACCGCGGAGCGAAGAGAAGTCGGCGACCGAGAAGTCTCCGTCGAAGCCGACCAAGACCGAGACCAAATAACTCTCTCGAGACCTGCAGTCGCTTACGGCATCCACATCTTCTTGCGCGGCGGGTCGTTGGCCGAACTGGCCCCGGTACGGCGGGCCTTCATGCGAACATACGGCGGCACATAGCGGCTACGATGCGCAAACGTGCCGCTGGCCGGCGCGGTGTCGCCGCCGTGATACGGTTCGCTCAGGGCTTCGAGCACAAAGCCGGCCAGCAGCATCTCGCCGATCAGCTCGTCCCAGCGATGCAGGAACTCCATCGTGCCCGGCTCGCGGTGCATGCTCCCCGTGACGGCCGGCAGCGGCCCCGTGCGAAAGTACGGCTCGGTGATCTCGTAGCCTCGCGCCCCGGGCGTCGGTTCGGTCTGCATGCTGACCGGCTGCTTGTGCTGGCTGATGTACATGCCGCCGGCGGTCGTCACCCGGGCGACCTCGCGATAGACCGGGCGGATGTCAGGGATGTAGCAGGTACTGACCGGGTGGATCACGATGTCGAAGCTGCCGCTGTCGAGGACCGACAGGTCGTCCATCGAGGCTTCGATCACGCGGATCTCTAGACCGCGCTCGCGGGCGACTTCGCGATCCAGGGCCAGCATGGCCGGGCTGAGATCGACCACGGTCACGAGCGCGCCGGCCGCCGCGTAGAGGGCGCTCTGGCGACCTCCGCCTGCGGCCAGGCAGAGCAAGCGCTTGCCGACCACGCTTCCGCCCAGCCAGCCGCGGATATCGAGGACCGGGAGCGGATTATTGAACTCGTCGTCTTTGGCGGGACGGGTATGCCGCTGGTTCTTGGCGACGAAGGAATCCCAGGCGCGGCGGTTGTGGTCGTGGATGGACACGGGAGAGTCGTAGTTCAAGGACGGGGCGTGCGTACAGCGACGACAGGATTCTCGCAAAAGGGGGCGGGGAAATGAATGGCCGCGACGCCGATCAGGAAGCAGAACGAGTCGAGAAGTAGGGAGCATTGAAGCGAGGGGCATCCTCCGCTCGGACTCGATAGAAGGGGTCCGCCCCGTTCCACCCTCATCATCGCATCGGCCCCCAAGCCGCTCCGCGGTCGGTGCGAGGGGCCGATGCGACGACGAAGGTGGAAGGGGCTCGCGGGAACTCATTCTGGGGAGGAGGGCCGCGATGCGCGCAGCGCGTATGCTCCGATGCGCGAGTCCCTGGGCACGACGGCACCAGTTGGCGAAGCATCGGCTTGCGGTGGTACGCAGTGCCTGGGGCATGCGCAGGACCAGTCGCCGGCCAAGGCCCGTCGGTAAGCGTGAAACGCTACCCACCAAACCGCGCCGAAGACAGCCGCTGGAAGACCGCGACGATCTGCTCGCACTCAATCCCACAGTAGCCAGCCCGCTCGGGGATGCCGGGGGAGCTGATGGCGAAGTAGTCGCACAGGATGAAGGGCGACATCCCGCACTTGTCGCCCTGTTCGATGTACCGGCGGAGCGCGGCCTCGATGCGCTCGCGGTCCCCGTCCGCGGCTTTCAGCCGGGCGACGGTGTCCTCGACGAGCTTGCGGAACTTCGCCCACTCCATTGCTGACGCATCCCGGTCCAACTGATTCTTAGGCCCGCCGATCAGCCTAGGCTAGGCCACGAATTAATCATTGTTTGGATACAGAGTCCCGATTTCAACAGCCGCATCACAAATTAGGTCCATCTCTGCGAGCGGTATATTCTTGAGATTATAGTATTTACCGTAGTCGCTCTTTGTTGCCTTGCCGCACCGATAATCCTGATAAAACGCCTCAAAAACCGCTTCCGCGACCGATCCGCTCCCACATTTCTCCCGAATCATCGCTTTCATCTTTCTAATCTTGACACACAGCGGGTCGCCTTTCGGAACATTCATCCACCATGGTGAATCCGCAGTCGCCTCCTCGAACGAGCATTCGTAGACAATTGGATTCTCAATGCGGCACTGGCTCCAGGCTGTATACCTGAAATAACAGGCTTCAAATGTCGGAGAATCCATGATGCATCTGTCAAAGAATACAGACACGCCTTTGGATCCAATGCGAACTGCGTGCTTTCCTCCCGCCCATTTCGGCTCGAACCCCGACAGGGTGCAGTTCTCGAGGACGCATTCTTCAAAACGGGTGCCATGGGGTCGATAGCCGAGGAGGAAAACATTACTAAACTTGCACTCACGAAATGCGCACGCTGGGGAAAGCATTTCCTTCAGCACAAGGTTTGAGAAGACGCATTTCTCCCAGGTATTACCAGTATTCCAGAAATGCTGCTGGGAAGAGAAATATTCGAAAGAACAGTTTTGAAACACGCACTCTGCAAAATCTGTCGCCAGGATCTTGCCTCGAAATCGGAAGCGATCAAAATGCACGCGTTGAATTAGGCCTCGTGTTTTGAGGTCTGTTGGCCCAAAATCGTGCACGTCGGCGCCAATGCCCAGCAGTTCGCGGGCGTTTCCAGATGAATTGAAAAGCCTTCTCATAATTGGTTACCACAAACGATAATAGTATGGAACTGGGAGCGAGCCGGTTGTGGCATTTATGTCCTTTGTGCCCCTCACGAAATGTTCGCCACTTTCTCGCCAAGAATTGGTAGAGAAGCGCCCCGAGTTTAACCCGCCAGCCCGAGCATTTCACTTCAAGAGGCCGGGCGGGGCCTCTGCTCGGGCTCGATAGAAGGGGGCCGCCCCTGTCCACGCGTCTTGTCGCATCGGCCCCCAAGCCGCTTCGCGGTCGGTGCGAGGGGCCGATGCGACGGCGACGGTGGAAGGGGCTCGCGGGATCTCATTCCGGGGATGAGGGACGAGCGCCCCGTCAAGGCTTGCATTTGGGGTTAAACACTGGCCCGACGGGCCAGCGCGCGAGCGAGGGGAAACAGGTGGCAACGTGGCCTTGAGATTCCCCCCGATTGCGCGTTTTGAAGTTCCGTATTTGACCTGAGCGGCAAGGCGCTAGCCGCCGGTGGCAGGAGAGCGGGGCCACCGGCGGCTAGCGCCTTGCCGCTCAGTTTTTATTTTGCCTCGTTATCTCTCGGCGTTCTTCCTCGTTTACGCGCTGGCGCGTCGGACTAGTGAATGCCGGCATCCTCCGTGAGACCTAAATCTAAGCGTTGACGAGGCACCAGGGTTCACGCAGTTCCTGAGTGGGCATATGCCTCGGAATGCGCAAGACTCTCGCTTCAGGCGTCTCGTCGCCTTCCTTCTTTCCTGAATGAGGGTCTCGCGAGCCCCTTCCACCTTCGTCGTCGCATCGGCCCCTCGCGGGCGACCGCGGAGCGGCTTTGAGGCCGATGCGAAGATGAGGGTGGAACGGGGCGGCACCCCTTCTATCGAGTCCGAGCGGAGGTCGTCCCGCGAGAAAGCTTCGCCTCGCGATTCCCATTGAGCAGCTCCTCTTCGCGTCTTTCTCTCGCAGTCCCGGATATACAGTGCATTAGCGTGTTAATGCAAATTTTCAGGTTGTTATCAGTGTAATGATAATGCGATACTGATCTGTACTGTATTGCGGGAAGTGGGGCAAGTAATCGACACAATACCAGAAATGAAGGTGGCGAGATTTTCCGGAAGGAGCACGCGAGGCCGAGCTTGAGCGGTTACGGGCGTCGGGTAAAGTGCAAAGCAATAGTCCGCACAGGGGAATGTCCGGTACAACCATTCGTCCCTTGGTATGCATATTAGGTGGAACGTGTTCAAAACAGTTGTTTTCTGCATTATCGCGATCGTCTGTATCGCAACGTTTGCTTTCATTGCACAAAGTCGAAGGAAGATGGATATCGATGCACTCCTTTTGGATATGGGCCCTCCATTGTTAGTGGCCGAGGCGGTCGTAAGCCATGAGCGCGAGCTCACGATCAAGGACGGCCTCGAGTTCTTTCCCCGGGGTGGAGTTCCCCTGCAATCGCAACTCGCTTCGATGGGCAGAGGGCGGAAGCTCATTTTTTGCAGAGATACGACTGCGCAGGGAGTGTTACGAATTCTGTTCGCCGGGAGCGTGGTGGTTCCTAACGCTCAGAAAAACGTAGTTTCGTTTCGGCCCGGCATCCTGCTTGTGGCCGAGGTCGATTCTAATGGGGAGTTGGCTTCGGCGGTCAAACTCGGTGAGATTGAGACGGTAGTGTTCTGGAATTCCGAAACCCAGCCTCCCGGTGAGCCGTCGGATGTCGTCGTACCGCAAACCAGAGCACCGACGAGAGCGGACGTTCTCGCCCGCCTTCCAAATTTTCTGGGCCGTCATCGGCTCGTTCCGCAACCCTTCGAGTAATAGCGCGAGACGATCACCGTGTCGAGCGCGATGCCCAGCGGGGACGAAGTGTCTTGCAATTGAGAGACCACTGTCCGCGGCAGGCAGCTATAGGCTCGACTCTCCGCCTGGCGCGTCGGGCTAGTGAATGCCAGCATCCTCCGTGAGACCAAAGTCTAAGCGTTGACGAGGCACAGGGGTTCACGCAGCTCCTGAATCGGCATTTCCCTCGGAGTGCGCAAGACTCTCGCTTCAGGCGTCTCCTCGCCTTCCTTCTTTCCTGAATGAGGGTCTCGCGAGCCCCTTCTATCGAGTCCGAGCGGAGGTCGTCCTGCCGAGAAGCTTCGCCTCGCGATTCCCATTGAGCAGCTCCTCCTCGCGTCTCTTCTTCTCGTAAGTCCCGGATATGCAATGCATTAGCGTGTTAAGGCAAAATTGTCAGATTTGTATCAGGTTAATGTGAATGCGATACTAATCTGTGCTATATTGCGGGAAGTGGGGCAAGTAATCGACACGAAACCAAGTGCCGCCCTTTCGCTCCGCTCGAAACCTAAAGCACTTCCCGCCCGCCCTTCACCCCCTTCGACAGGCCCATGACCCACGAACTTTTGACAGCACCTTCGTGCCCGCAGGTCATCCTTCCCACGCCGTTTCGCTCGTTCGGCCGCCTGTACAAGCTGGCCGCCGGCGCGATGGCCCTCGACCGGCTGGTCGAGCCGGCCATCGATACCACGCGGATGTCGGCCAGCGCCGTCATCAGCACGCCCACACCCGACCGCGGCGCCGATGTGCTGCTGCCCGAGGGGATGCGGGTGGAGAACTACCGCAAGAATCCGGTGGTGCTGTGGGAGCACGGGCTGAGTGGCATCGACTTCCCGATCGCCAAGAGCGAAGACCCCGAAGGGCGCCTGGCTCTGGCGGTCAGTCCGGCCGGCGTGACGGCCACCGCGTTCTTTACCTCGTCGAGTCCCGAGAGCGAACAGATCTTTGCCCTGATCGCCGAGCGGATTGTCCGTGGGGCCAGCGTCCGCGCGATGATGCTCAAGACACGTCCGCGTCGCGGCCCGCAGGGAGAGATCGGGCTGATCGTGGAAGAATGGGATCTGGAAGAGTGGTCGTGGGTCGCAGTGCCGGCCAATCCTGATGCGGTGGCGCAAGTGCTGCACCGCGGACGTCTGTGCGGCCGGTCGCTGGCCGAGCCGCTGCGCAAGTCGCTGGCCGCGACGATGCCGGCAATCCCCGTGCGCGGTGTCGGTTGGACGGCTGAAGAAAGCTCCGCGAGGGATGCGGATGAGCATCGTTCGGAAGAGTCGGCGGCAGATGAGGGTCTGGATGCTCCGTTCGTCTCGCCCGCTCTGGCGACGGAAACGCCCCCCAAGTCGCTGGCATCTCCTTTTGACGATGATGACCTGGATGAAGATCGCGACGACGATTCAGACAACGATACGGACTTTGACGACGACGGCTTCGATGACGATTCGTTCGATGATGATCGAGACTTCGAGGACGCGGGCCACTTTGGCGCAACGGACGAGACCCTGACTCGCCTGCTCCACGCACCACTGGGGGCCCGCGTTCTCTCGAAGTTACACGAGCGTCTGAGTCGACTTGCCCGGGACCTGGAAACGACACTCGATCCGGTTGAGCAGCCCGAAGTCCGCGAGCATCTGGCGTCGCTGAGTCACGAACTAAACGCTCACCAAGACGCCTGCCGCGAGCGCTACCGGGCCTGCTATCCGCGTCTGGCACCGCTGGATGCCGAAGCTCCGCCGGCGAGCGAGCCCCTGCCGCTCGATCGTCGCATGGCCAAGTTCCTGGCGGCACCCGCCCGGCGAGCCTGGTGGCCCAGTCTTTCGGGCCGACTCCTTCGTATGGCCTCGTCCCCCAAGCTCTCCGCCCGGGACGCGCGCTGGCTGCGGGGCATGGCGGCCAAGATGGCCGGCCTCGTGAACCACGCGGCGACGCTCCCCGCCGAATCGCTCGAACTTCCCGCCTCGTTGCTGCTGCGTCTGGACGATCTGGAAGACCGCGCCCTCGCGGTGGCCGAACTCTTTCCCGCAGCGCGTCGCGCGGCCTAATCCGCCCTATCTCGCCTCTCGTCCCTCGCCCCTTTCTTTCCTTCCCTTCCCTGAGGTCCCTTCATGTCCACTTTGGAGAAAGTCAACGAACGTCTCGACAAACTGGCCGGCGCCTTCGACGGCATTAAGCAAGCGCTCGAGCAGCCGCAGTACCCGCGCCGCGGCGAGTCGCAGAGCTACTGGCAGCCCGGTGACGAACCGCTGGAGCGCTCGACCGGCAGCCGCGGCCAGAAGAGCGCCCCCCGACTGCCTCGCGATTACCAGCCCTTTCGCGTCTGGAAGAGTGCCGGCGATTTCTACCGCGACCTGATCGCCACGCACGGCACTGGTGCCTTCCGCGAGCGGCTCTCGAAAGCCTCGCAAGGGCTGTTCAAATCGGTGCAGGGGATGAACGAAGGAGTCGGCGCCGACGGCGGCTTCGCCGTGCTCCCTGAGATGTCCCCGAACATCATGGATCGCGTGCAGGCGAACTCGCTGTTTGCAGAGACCGACAACTACCCGGTGGCTGGCAACCACATGACGTTCCTTCGCAACGCCGAGACCAGCCGCGCCGATGGCTCGCGGCATGGCGGCTTGCAGGCCTACTGGGTGGGCGAAGGTGCCGCGGGCACCAAGAGCCAGCCGCAACTGGCCGAGCTGTCGCTGAAGCTGAACAAGCTGATGGTCGTGATCTACCTGACGCAGGAGCTGATCGACGACCAGGGGGTGGCGCTGGAGCAGTACGTCAACCGCAAGGTGGCCGAAGAGTTCAACTTTAAGGTCGGCGATGCGATCCTGAACGGCACCGGGGCGGGCATGCCGCGGGGTATCCTGACCGCGCCGGCCACGGTCGAGGTCGCCAAGGAGTCGGGACAGTCGGCCGGCACGATCCTGGCCGAGAACCTGTGGAAGATGTGGTCGCGGCTGCATCCTCCTTCGGTCCCCGGCGCCAAGTGGTACGTGAATCAGGACACCTTCCCCAAACTGCTGGCCCTGAACACGGCCGTCGGCACGGGCGGGCAACTGCTGTTCACTCCGCCCGGGGGAATCTCCGAAGCGCCGTACGGCACGATCCTGGGGCTGCCGATTCAGGTGACCGAGTTCAATCCTTCGGTCGGCACCACGGGAGACATCCTGCTGGCGAACCTGAGACAGGGCTATGTCACGATCTCGAAGGGGACGGTCGCTCGGGCGCAGAGCGCGCACGTCGAATTCCTTTCGGACCAGCTCGCCCTGCGGTTCACGCTGCGGGTCGACGGCCAGCCTTGGGAGTCGGCGCCGCTGACGCCGTACAAGGGCTCGGCCACGCACTCGCACTTTGTGCGGCTGGAAACGCGGTAACTAGGGACGGTGAGAAGGAGGTGTTAGGTGCTAGGTGTTGGGTGTTAGGGAGAGCGGTTTGGGCCTGGATAGAAACGCCAGGCACACAATCGCGACTCTCTGCTACCAGCGCTCCACCTAACACCTAACACCCAGCACCTAACACCTCTTGTGCCTTGCTTTCATTGCTCATTTCCCTTGCGAGACCCCTTTCATGTTCGGTTCCAATTCTGAGTTTCTTGAAGTTTGCGACATCGTGCCGGCCTTTGTGCCGGCGGACATCAATACGGACGCCGATGGCGATTGGGTGAACCTGGCCCATTACGCCCGATGCCTGGTGCTGCTGGTCAAAGCGGCGGGCACGGCAGGGGACGACCCGAGCATCAAGCTGCAGCAGGCAACCAGCGCGGCCGGCGCGGGGGCCAAGGATCTGCAGTTCACACGGCTGCGGCACAAGATCGGCACGCTGTCGTCGGTCGGTGTGTGGACGATCGCCGCGGTGACGGCCACGGCCGATCTGGACCTGGCGACGCCGACGGACTTCGCTTCGGACGACAAGCAGGCCATGTTCGCCGTGGATGTGAAGGCTTCGGACCTGGATGTGTCCGGCGGCTACAAGTTCATCCAGTTGTCGATTGAGGGGGACGACATCGGCAACACGCAGCTGGCGTGCGGCTTGTACATCCTGTATGGCAACCGCTACCCGCAGTCGGTGCCGGTGTCGGCGATCGCGTAGCGGGGCGGCTCGATGTTTGCGGTTTCTCTCCCTCGATCTCCCCGGCTGGCTTGGATGGTTACGCGGTCGCCTGTGGGCGGCGCGACGCCAGGCTGGCCGGGGACGGGAGGGCCGTTCTTCATTTCAAGGATTTCAAATTTGAGATTTGAGATTTGAGATGCGGGGGGACGGGGGGATTTTGAACAGGAGGAAACAGAGGTAACGGAGAAGAAGAAGAAGAAGACAAGAACAAGACAAGAAGTAGGAACGAAGAGGAGAAGGCGAGCAAGCCATCACCTTCGGCATTCCGTCTTTCTCTGTTACCTCTGTTTCCTCCTGTTCAAAATCCCCCCGTCCCCCCGCATCTCAAATCTCAAATCTCAGATTTCAAATCTCAAATTTCAAATCTCAAATTCGACGCGCCCAACAAAAGTCAGAACGCCGAAATGGCCCTTGGAACCCAGCCTTGGAATCCAAGGACCTCTCAGCTGCTGTCGTCTTTCGACACCTTGCATCGAACACTCCCCAACACCCAACACCCCCTCCCATGGCCCTCACCACACGCAGCCTCGTCAAAACGCATCTGGGCATTCCTTCCGGCGATACGTCGGCCGATGCGGCCATCGATCTGTGGATCGCGCAGGCATCGCGGGCGATTCGCTCGTATCTGGGGGGGCAGATCTCGAGCGTCACGGCCGCCAGCCCAGGCGTGCTCACTTGCCCGGGGCATGGATTGAACACCGGCGACACAATTGTGATCGCTCTGTCGACCACTACGCCGAGCCTTGATGGCCCGCAGACCGTGACCCGCATCGACGAGAACACGTTTCACGTTGGCGTGAATGTTTCGCATGCCGGGATGGAAGGGAGCGGGACGTTGGCACGTTCCTATACGGAGTACCTGGAAGGCAATGGAGGCCGCACGGTGGCCTTGCGCGAACGTCCGGTGCGTGAGATCACGGACCTGTGGCTGGACGAATCGGCCGCCTATGGCGAAGCAAGCGGGGCGTTCTCGGCCGACACCAAGCTGACCGCGGGAGTCGACTACAACCTGGTCCGCGACGGCTCGTTTGCCGAGCCAGGCAAGTCGGGGCTGATTGTGCGGCTGGGCCGCTCTTGGTCTCGCCCCCGCGAACACCGCGACGGACTGCTGACCGCCGAGCCCGCTCGGGCGAATGGCAACATCAAGGTCACGTATGTGGCCGGCTACGTTTCGATACCTGCCGACCTGGCGCTAGCCGTGCATCAACTGGTGGCGCAGATCCGTCGGGCGTCGTCGCTGGGCATGGCGCCCGAGAGCGAAAGCTACGACTACTACCGCTACACGCTGCCGCGCGGAGGAAATGAACTGACGCAGATGCGGCAGTTGCTGGCCCGCTATCGCCCGCTGGTGTGGTGAGATGACGCGGCAGATTTGAGATCTGAGATTTGAGATTTGAAATCTGAGATGCCGATCGCCACACGCGCTGGAAGTTTCCTCTTGCTAGCCACTCGCCACTAACCACTAACCACTAACCACTAACCACTCGCCACTTCCCCTCATGCTCGATCAACACACGCTTGCTCAGAAGTATCAAATCATGCCTGGCCGCGAGACGGTCTCCTACACGCCGAGGACAACGGCCGGCGCAGGAACGCCGGTCAGTGTGCCGGGTGCGTATCGCCGCGTGTTGAAAAGGAAGGAAGAGCATCGGACCGAGTGGGTCGTGGACCATGACTCGGTGGAGTGGATCCTGCCGGATGTGCGGCTTTCGCCCACGGTTCCGCAGCTCTTCGACACGATCACGGAAGCGTCCGGCACAGTCTGGACGGTGGCAATGATCTCGCACGAACTGCTGGGGGCGGTCTGGCGGCTGGGTTGCACCCGTCGCCGCGCGGCCGCTTGATGTCCCGCTTCAACTTTCGCCCTTTTCTACGGAGTGCCTATGTCCGAATTACACGAAGACGAGTTGCCGCCGATCTTGAACGACGACGCGCCCGAGCATCTTCCCAGCGAAGTCTCTCTCCCCGAGTTTGCCGCGGGAGTTTCTGCCGGGCAGCTCGATGCTCTGCTGGCCCATGAGGCCGCGCAGAAGCTGCTCGAGCAATCGCAAGCCCGAGCCGTGCGCAAGGCGGCCCTGCGGGTCTGATTCACTGCGTGTCTTTCGATCATTCTTTGGCGGAACCGACTCATGATTCTCAAGTATGGGGCCTACGCCCACGATCCCAACGAGGCCACGCTGGCCATCTCGCGGCAGCCGCGACGCAACGCGGCCGGGCGGATCGTCGGCTACGTCGAGCGCTGGCGGATCGCGGGCATCAAGCAGTCGACGACGCAGGCCAACTTGAGCACGGCATTGGCCGCGCTGAAGGCCGCGTACGCCAGCGGCGGCCGCGATCTGGGGCTTTACCTGGATGATGGAGTCACGCCCACGGCGCACCTGCTCGCCAGTGCGACGTCGCTGGGTGGCACGCGCGTGGTGGGCGTGGAGTTTCCCGTCGGTCGCGGCGCCGAGTACAGCACGTTCCGCTCGTATCAGATCGCTGTCGAAGCCGAGTACCTCGACGCGGACGCCGGGCTGCTCTCGTACTTCGAAACGCTGCACTTCACCGGCGCGGGCGGACCGCTGTTCCGCTATCTACCCACGCTCAACGGTCCCTGGCAGCGTCAGATGGTGGCTGAAAGTTCGAACTACTTCGTCACGCAGCGCGGGCAGGCGATCGGCAGCCGCTCGTATCCGGTGTTTCCGGGGCCTCTTTGGCCGAGCGCCGAGCATCGCGAACGCCGCGTCGTGGAGTACCGTACGCCCCGGGCCAGCGGTCGCACCCCGTCGGGCGATACGGAATGGCCGGTCGCCTGGACGTACGTTTTTGAAAGCCACGCGGCGATGAACGGCCTGCCGAATCGTTTGCGGTGAACGAAGAGGTGTTGGGCAAATGAAGAGGTGTTGGGTGCTAGGTGTTGGGTGCTAGGGAGAGAGTCTCTCACCCATCCTTGATTCTCCGACCCAGTCCGAAACCACAGCCTAACACCTAACACCCAGCACCTAACACCTCTGTTCTGCCCCTCTCCAATCTCTTCACCCCCTTCGATCCCATGACCACCAAACTCTTCCGCGGCGATGCTCCCGTCCTTCGGCAACTGACCACGCTCACGCCGGGGGGCACGATTGAAGTCGGCGACAAGTTCATCGTCGCCCTGAATGGCAAGGCCCTCAGCTACTCGGCCACGGGCACAAGCGTGGCCAGCGTTACGGCCGGACTGGCGGCGGCGCTGGCGGCCAGCACCATTCCCGAGTTCGCCGAGATCGAGTGGGTCGACGCGGGGACTGCCGTCACGGCCACCGGTCCTAGCGACGGCGCTCCGTTCACGCTCTCGGTCAGCACCACCGAATCGAATGACAGCGCGGCCGACGCGCAAACTTTCACCGCCACGACCACAGTGGCGGCCCAGTCGGGTGAGCACTGGAACGCGGCCGCCAACTGGTCCCCGTCTGGCGTGCCGCAAACCGGCGACGATGTCTATCTCGATAACTTCGCCGGCGACGTGAAGTACGGCCTGGACCAAAGCGCCGTCACGCTGGCCAGTCTGCACCTCACCGCCAGCTTCACGGGCGAGATCGGCCTGCCCAAAATCAACACCTCGGCCGGTCCCGGCGCGGACTCGTACTTCGAATACCGCGACGACTATCTCCGCATCAGCGCCACGTCGGTCGTCGTCGGCCAAGGGGGCGAAGGGGCCGGTTCGGGACGGATCAAGCTCGATACCGGCAGCGCGCAGACCACGCTGGAAGTCTTTCGGACCGGCACGCCGGTCGAAGCGGGGCTCAAGTCGCTGCTGTGGAAGGGCACGCATGCCTCGAACGTGGTCCGTGTCTCGGCCGGTTCGGTCGACCTGGCGCCGCATGCGGGCGAAACCGCCGTGGTGGCGACGCTTTCGATCGGCTTTCAAACCAATCCCACCGCCGATGCCGATGTGCGCTCCGGCGTGGGCGTGACACTAACCACTGTCACCAAGACGGGCGGCGCGCTGCAGACGGCCAGCGCCATCACCACCCTGACGCTAGGGCCGGACTCGGGCGAGCACGATCACACGGCCGGCGGCATCACCACCGTGAACGGTCACGGCAGCACGCTCCTCTACCGCTCCACCAGCACACTGGCCACGGTCCATGCGGGCGAAGGATTCGTGCTCGACTTCCGTCGCGATCCACGGCCGCGCACCGTGACCACGCTGAACCCTCAGGCCGGCGCGGCGATTCGCGATCCCGGCAAGACGGTCACGTTCAGCAATGCCATCGCGCTGCCAGTCGGTGTCAGCCTGGCCGATCTGGTGCTGGATGTGGGGGACAATCGGACGATCACGATTGCGTAGGGAAGGGGTTGGGGATCAGGGGTCAGGGATCGGCCCGAAGTTGAGATACCGCGTTGGACGTTTCTCGCCACTAACCACTCACCACTCACCACTTCCCCCCACATGCTCGGCCTCGCTTCCTTTCCCGGCATCTCGCAACTGGTTCGCGCCAGCTTCACGCTCTCGCATGGCATCACGCCCAGCGTGGCCACGCTGGTGATCGCGCCGCAGGCGGGCTTTCCCGCGCTGGGGGGCACGCTGACGTTCACCTTCGGCAACGTGCGACTGGCCTTTCCCGATTGCCGCATCGACACGGCCAGCTATCACCGCGACGCCCAGGGACTTACCTGGTCGCTGGCGGTGCTCGATCGCCGCTGGAAGTGGGCCTTCGGGCATGTCTCGGGCAGATACAACCAGCTGCGGGCGGATGGGACGATCGAGCCGGCCACCGAGAAGTCGCCGCGCGAACTGGCCAGGCTCTGCCTGGAGGCGATGGGCGAGCACCATGTCGATGTGGAACGGCTACCCGATGCCCCGCGCCCCGAGATCGCCTGGGACTACGACAATCCCGCCGCGGCGCTCGACGCGCTTTGCCACATGCTGGGGTGCCGCGTGGTTCTGTCGCTCGATAATCGCGTCTCGCTTGCGCCGCAGGGGGTGGGCGTTGACCTGCCCGCGGGAGCGATCACAGATGACTCGGGCACGATCGATCCGCCCGAGCGCCCCGATGCGCTGCTGCTGGTGGGCGGGCCGCTGCGGTTCCAAGCCCAGTTGGCGCTGGAGGCCGTAGGGATCGAGACCGATGGCAGCCTGATGCCGATCGACGAGTTGAGTTATCGACCCTCGCAGGGATGGGGCACCCTCGCTGTCGATGCCGACGACTGGCAGGAAATCGCAGATGAGAAAGCTCGGCGCCTGGCGCGGCGATCGGTCTATCGCTACTACGGCATCTCCGGACATCGCGATGGCACGTTGCAGTTGCCCGGCACGACAGAGCCGCTCGAGTCGCTGGCGCAGATCCTGCCGCTGGAGAACGAGCGGATCGAAGCGACGGAAGACTCGCTGGATGGACGGCAGCGGAGCCTGAAGCCGCGCGTGCTGGGGGAGTGGTATCGCTTCGAGTTGGACGGGGCGAACATTGTCTCGAAGCCGGGGGAGGAGTACGCCCGGCCTTTCACCCTGGATCGCGGCCGCGGGCTGGTGATGTTCGATCGCCCCGTGGTATTGGAGCGGACCGCGTCCGATGCGACCTCCTCGGGGCAATCGACAAGCGAAGTGCGCTGGAAGCCAGCCCGCATCTTTTTGGAAACGGCCTTCGGCGTGCGCGACCGGGCGAGCGGCGCTTGGCGGCGCTACACCCGCGAGCGACGGCTAGGGGGCCAAAGTTTCGGCACTGCACCGCAGATTGTTCGACAGGACGCCCTGGTTTATACGCACATCGCTCGCTATCGCGACGGCCGGTTCAGCGGAGTGACAACGAACGACGAACCACTTGCCGAGTTTGCCGAGGCCTGCCTGGACGCGGTCGCCGGGCAGTACGAGGCGACTTCCGCCCGCGAAGTTCGCTACGCGGGACTGGTGGCAATCTCGCCCGACGGTGCGATCCAGCAAGTTACCTGGGAAGTGGCTCAAGGACGGGGAGCGACCACGCGGGCCAGCCTGAACAGCGAACACCACTTGGCGCTGCCGGAGTATCACGAGCGCCGCGGCCTGGCCCAGCTTGCGGCGATCGCTCAAGTGCGTGAGGCAACCCGCGAGCCCCATCAAGAGCGAGCCCGACGGAGGCAGGCATGAACGAACGGATCGCCGAGGCGCAAAGCTTTGATCTCCGCTGGCTGCCGTTTCGCAACGATGCGTCCGAGACGGTGCCGGCGCACGCGGTGGTGCGGATCACCGGTGCGGTGTTGGCAGAAGATCGCCGCACGGTCCTGACGGGCGAACAACCGGGATCGACCTTCGCGCGGATCTATGGCGTGAATAGCGCCACGCCGGTCGGAGCAGGAAGGCGCGGGGCTTTAACGCTGAACGGTCCGGCATTCGCCATCTACGACAACGGTCCGCCGGCCGCGGGCGAAGGCTGGGGGCCAAAGCCCGGCAGTTGGAAGCTGCATCGCGGCTACTACGGCTTCTCGATTCAAGGGGGCGTGAATACCGAGAAGGGAATCGCGCTGGCGATGCTCTCGCCGATCGACCACCTCGAAGGGAAGGCCAGCGGGTCGATCTCGGCCGACGGCACGGGCACGGTCGACGTTTGGACGGGCGAGAACCCTGGCGCCGACACCACGTGGAATGTGATGGCCTGGAATCGCTACGACACGGCCGCCGCGATCTCGAGCGGCAAACGGGTCGGCTGTAGTTGGAACGGCAATGTCTGGGTAGTACGAGCGGCCGAGTGCGAGTCGTAGTCGCGAGCAGATTTCTCCAGAGGACCGCATGGGACGCATTCGATTCGCGCTGGGCCGCTGCTGCTGCTCTTCGAGTTCGTCGAGCAGCAGCTCTTCGAGCAGTTCGTCCTCGTCGAGCGGCGAGACGTGCGTTCCTTGTTGCGCGTCGGCGGCCAGCCAGTGGACGGTGACCTTGCCGGCGGGCTTCACCAACGGCGGCGATTGCACCGCCTGTGCGGGCTTGAGCGGCGCGAGCTTCCTGCTGACCGATGACGGCCCCTGCCGCTGGCAGTATGAGGAGCCCGAGTATTGCTCAAGCTGCCAGGAAACGGGCTACACGCTGCTAATTACGTTTGCACTCTCGGCGGATCTCTCGAATCGCTGCGTGGCCACCCTCGAGCTGCAACTGATCGGCCCCGACGATTCCGCCTGCCGCGGAGACATTCTTACCTGGCAGAAGGTCTACGACGTGCCGGACGCGTTCGACTGCGAAGGGGAGAACGAGCTCGACTATGTGTCGGCGGTTACCGACGGGCCGGCCTGCGCAACGTATCCCACCGGGGCGGCCAGGGTCGAGCCAGGGTAGTTTCTCTCTCTCGAGGAAAGAGCGTATGCGCTGTCAGTTTGTGCGGATGTCTCCTTCAGAGGTTCGCTGTGCGACATGTGGCCGCGCTGCTCGGTTTCAGGGCGATCCCGCGCGGCTGGCGGCGGCGTGTCGCCCGCTGAATTCGTCAGATTCGAAGTCAGTCCGCGGCGAGTTCCCCTGCCGTCACCGGGGCGAGGTCCTGCGAACGGTGGCCTGCCAACTCTGCGGCCAGCGCGACGTGCGCGTAGACGTGCATGGCTGTTCCATTCACGGCGAGTGTACGATGCGACGCTGGTGCGCCGGAGACAGCATGCCCGCCTGTCTGACCTGCCCGGACCGCGCACTGCCGGCCCCCGAATCGCTGATCCTGTCTTGCCGGCTTTCGCCCGGCGATGTGCTCACGCTGACCGCCGCGGTCGAGTCCCTGCATGCCACGTATCCTGGGATGTACCTGACCGATGTTCGCACTCCTTGCCCGGACATCTGGCGGAACAATCCGCACATCACACCGATGGCCGACGAGGCCGGCCGAGTGCTCGAACTCCACTACCCTTCCATTCATCAGTCGAATCTCGCACCCCACACGTTTCTGGCAGGATATGCAGCCCATCTGGGCGAATTGCTCGGCCTGCCGCTGGCTCTGACGACGAATCGACCGCACGTCTATCTCTCGCCCGAGGAGCGGGCTGCGCCGCCCGAAGCGATCTGCAGCGAGTTGGCCGGGCATGGTCGCCCCTTCTGGCTGGTCTCGGCCGGCGTAAAGCGGGACTTCACCGCCAAGCAATGGCCGGTCGAGTGGTATCAGAAGGTCGTCGACATGTTGGCAGGGCGAGTCCGCTTTGTGCAGGTCGGCGCGGCCGAGCATGACCATCCGCGATTGCAGGGAACCATCGACCTGCGCGGCAAGACCACGCTGCGGCAGTTGCTGCGACTGGCCTTCGCCGCTCACGGAGGACTGGGGCCCGTGACGTTCCTGCAGCATGCGATGGCTGCGGCCGAGAAGCCGTATGTGGCGCTGGTCGGTGGACGGGAACCGGCCGCCTGGGTTACGTACCCCAAGCAGGCCACGCTGCACACCGTCGGTCAGTTGGATTGCTGCGCCCGCGGGGCGTGCTGGAGATCGCGCGTGGTGGCCTTGAACGACGGTCAGTCGCAGGATCGATCGCTCTGCGAACGCCCACGGAGGGAGTTCACTCAGCCCGTTGCCGAGTGCATGGCCCGCATCACACCGGCGGAAGTGGCGGCCGTGATTGCCCGGATGATGCCATAAGCGACGAGTCGAACCAGTGGCAGGCTGGGCGGGCCGGCAAGCAGGCGGGACGCCTGCACCACAAAAGGACGGCTTACTGGCCGGCAAGCAGGCGGGACGCCTGCACCACAAGGGACCGCTATTTCGATTCCAGCTCAATCACGCCGTCGAATTGTTCGGGCGGATGGGCGTGCAGATGCGTCGCGCGAGCGGCCAGCTTCTGGCTGGGCAGATCGGGCTCCGGCACCGACACCAGCGGCTCCAGAGTGAGCCGGCACTCTTGAAATCGGCCCGCTTCAAAATGTCCCAGGGCAGTCTCGTAGGTCCGGCGGATCAAGTGCCAGGCGTCGCTGGCCTCGGGACCGAGCAACTCGAAAAGTTCGAGCGGATCGCTGGACCCCACGACCTTGACCAGCCCCAGACGGCGCGTATTGAACTCGGCCGAGAGCATGTCGCGCGTGGTGCGGCTGACCAGGATCTGGGCACCCATGTGCTTGGTGGCCCCTTCGACACGGCTGGCCAGGTTCACGGCTTTGCCCATAGCGCCGTATTTGAACTTGCGCTGCGACCCGATGTTTCCCACCTGAGCGTGCCCAGTGTTCACACCCACCCCGATGCCGACCGGCTTGCCGATGATTTTCTCCCACTCGGCGTTGATCAGCGGCAGGTCTTTAAGCATCGACAGGGCAGCCTTGCAGGCCACCGAAGCGTGATTGGGAATCTCGGCCGGGGCGTTCCACATGGCGCACATGCCGTCGCCGTAGTAGTCGATCACGACGCCGTTGTAGTCGACGACCTGCGTGGTCAGCCGCTCCATCACGTCGCGCACCAGCCGGCACGTTTCTTTGGGGCCAAGCTGTTCGCTGAGGAGAGAGAACTTGCGGATGTCGGTGAAGACCATCGTCACTTCGCGATCGCGGCCTTCCAGCATGTTCGGATCGCGGTCCAGCTCACGCATCAGGACAGGCGAGAAGAACTGCTCGAACTGGATGCGCCGCCGCGAAGCCTCGGCCTCGCGGACCATGCGGGCCATGCCGACACCGACCGCGGCGGCCAGCACCTGCACCACCTGCGCCTCCAGGGGGCGGATCTCGGCCGAGCGGCCAAAGCCGAACAGCGAGGCCGATCCGTACACCACGCCCACTACTTTGTCGTTGTTCTCGTCAAAGATCGGCGAGGCCACCACCGCCTTGGCGTCCTGCAAGCTGCGCGAGGCCACTTTCGAGTCGTCGCCAAAGCCGTGATAGAACGTGCGCCGTTCCTCGACCACAAACTTCAGCGTGGTGCGGCTGAAGCTCATGTCCTCGCCGCGGTTGGTCGCGTGCCGGCCGACGATGTCCCAGTTGTTCCCCTTCACCAGCAACACCAGGCCCACATCCAGACCGATCAGCTCCACCACGGCTTTGGCGGTGTGCTGATAGAACTCGGCCGAGCTGGCCGCCGAACGCTGCACCTCAATCACGGTCTCGAACCAGCTCGCCAACTTCTCGGGCGAAGGGGAATCGCCCAGGGACGAGAGGACCTCGGCCCCCTTGCCGCGTTTGGGGACATTGACTGTCTGCAGCCGAGCCCGTTCCTTTTCGTCGCGCTGCCGCTCGAACGGGGATTCTTCTTGAAGACCTCCCCCGGCCAGATCCATTCCCATCCCCGGCCCCTGCGGCTGGAAGGGAGGGAAAATGTCGGGGGGGAGCGTTTGATCGACCGAGATCGGCTGGGGAGCCGACTGCTTGATCCAGACCCGGGTCTTTCCCACGGCAAAGTGCAGCGGCAGCCGCGCCTCGCGCGAGTCTCCCATCACGATGTTCGTGCCATCCTCGAGCAGGATGTGCGTGGTCTGGCTCAGGTTCCGCAGTCGGATCAGGTTCTCGGAGATCAGCTCGATGCGGAGCTGTCGCTTCGAGACATGCGGATCGTTGACGACGCAGGGAGAACAATCGGTCGGATCGGGAATCCGTCCGAACTCAACCGATCCATCCGGAAATTGGAATTGCTCGTTCTGGTAGTCGTTTTGAACGTCGACCACGAGCATAGGGATAAACCTCTAGATGCGACCGGCGCAATCAACCAAGGACGAAACCGAAAGTGCGGGCCAGCCCGCGAAACGGAAGTCACGATTTTAGGCGATGGAGAACCCTTGGGACAAGCCGGTGGAGGGGGAGATCCCTTGGGGGGTGCCAGACGTCGAGAAATATCAGGCCGGTCACCGTCCTGCGAGTTCCGCGAGTTCGGGCGTCAGTCGCCGAAGTTCTTCGTCCAGAGTATGACAGGCCCGAGACACGCCCGACAGTTGCTGATTGCGTCCCATCTCCTCAAGCGCCTTGGCAGCCTCGAACGTGCCGGCCGCCCACAGATTGCTGACCGAACCTTTCAGGGTATGAGCGGCGCGGGCCAAGGCCTCGCTGTCTTTCGCTGCGGCCGCCTGTTGGATCTCAGCCACCAGCCCGGGGCAGCGATCGAGAAACAACCGGGCGATGTCTTGCAGCACCTCGCGACTGCCGCCGCAGTGGGCCAGCGCCGCGGCGCGATCGATCGGAGGACGTTGGCCGTTCGTGGGAGCGGGCGTTGCCGGCGGAGCTTCGGATGCGGACGACTTCGACGGCACGGCGCTGGCGGCCATGGCGAGTTCGCCCGGCGGCGCCAGCAATCGCTCCATCGTTTCGAACAACTCTCGCGGCCGGAGCGGTTTGGTCAGGAACTCGTCCATGCCTGCCTTGAGCGATCGCTGGCGATCCTGCGGCATGGCGTGGGCTGTCATGGCCACGATCGGCAGCCGCGGTCTGGCGTGCTCCTTCTCCAGCAGACGGATCTCGCGCGAGGCGGCCAGCCCGTCGACCTCGGGCATCTGCACATCCATCAGTACCAGGTCGTAAGCGTTCTTCTCCAGAGCAGCCAGCACCTGTCGGCCATCGACCACCACATCCACGGTGTGCCCCCAACGGCGCAGCCATTCCAACGCCACCCGTTGGTTCACCTCGTTGTCTTCCGCCAACAGGATCCGCGCGGGGAAACGGCTTGGCTCCAGAGGGAGATCGAGCGGCGCGGCATCGCCCAAGTTTGCCGGCTTCGAGGTTGCTGTCTCGACGGGTTCGTGCGCGCCCGGTTGGGCTTGCCTGGCCGGCGCGAGAAGCGCCCCCGCAGCCTGTCGGCGAAAGACGGCGGTGAAGTGCATCACCGTGCCGCGGCCCGGTTCGCTTTCGACCCAGACGCGTCCGCCCAACAGACCGACCAGCTGCGAGGCGATCGACAGCCCCAGCCCGGTGCCCCCGAACTTGCGGCTGGTCGAGCCGTCGGCCTGCGTGAAGACCTCGAACACCAGTTCGCGCTTCTCGGCCGGGATGCCTATGCCCGTGTCGCGGACTTGGAAATGCAGCTCGACCTGTTCAACCGAATCGTGCGGTGCGGGGCACTCGACCAGCACGGCCACTTCGCCGGCGGTGGTGAACTTCACCCCATTGTGGACCAGGTTCAGCAGAATCTGACGCAGCCGCAAGGGATCGCCCACCAGCACCGCAGGCACATCGGCCGCCAGACGCGCCGAGAGGGCCAGACCTTTGCGCTGGGCGTCGAGACTCACGACCTGCAGGGTCTGATCAACCAACTCACCGAGCGAAAAGGGGACTTCTTCCAGGTTCAGCCGGCGGGCTTCGATCTTCGAGAAATCGAGGATGTCATTGATGAGCTTGAGGAGCGAATCGGCCGAAGTGCGGATCGTGGCCAGGTACTCGGGTCCTTTGGCCACGGGATTCGCCAGGGCCAATTCGGCCATGCCCACAATGGCGTTGATCGGCGTGCGGATCTCGTGGCTCATGTTGGCCAGGAACTCGCTCTTGGCTTGCGTGGCGGCTTCGGCCGCGTGCTGCGAGCGCTGCAACTCCTGGTTCGTCTGTTCGAGCGCGGCCGCGTATTCGCGCAGGGCCTGCTCGTGGGCCTTTTCGCGGCTCACATCGCGCACAATGCCGGTATAGGTGCGCACGTCGCCGTAACGCACTTCGCTCACACTGATGGCCAGCGGAAAGATCGTCCCGTCGCGGCGCAGGCCACGGATCTCGCGGGGGCCCGTAGTACCATCCCCCGTCGCCAGCAGCCCCTTGAGAAGCTCTTCTTGATCGAGCGCCTCGGGGGCTGGCATGAGCGTGGAGAGGTTACGGCCGATCGCTTCCTGTGCCGTGTAGCCGAAGATCCGCTCGGCAGCCGCGTTGAACGAAAGAATTCGCCCGGCCGGGTCGATGGTGAGGATGCCGTCCGAAGCATGATCCACGATGTCGCGGGCCCGCAGTTCGGTCTCTTCCAACTTGTTGATATAGGGGGAGCTGTAACTGAGCGCGGCGGCCACGAACAGGATCACGACAATACCCGTGCCGGCGGCGAACAAGGCCGCGTGCAGAAACGGCGCGCGAATCTCGGACATTTCCACTTGCGCGGCCACGCTCCAGCGAAAGCGATTCACCGGCGCCACGGCCGACAGTACATAGCGGCCTCGATAGTCCAGCCCCGTCGACGTCTGGCTGCTTCCGAAGATCCCCACGCGCATGGCCGAGGCGCGGTCGACGTCATTCTCGGGAAAAGGAATCGAGGCCGTCTCAATGGGCCGCCCGGCCCGCAGATTCAGCAGGAACACCAGTTCGTCGCCGCTCTTTCGGGCGATCAGCAACTCGCCCGTCGGCCCAAATCCGTCCCAGCGACGGTAGACATCGCGCAAGTCGTCGAGCGTCGAGTTGGCTAGCGCCGTCTCGGTCTTGCCGGCATGCTCATTCTTGCTGGCAATGGCGTCGATCAGTCGAGCCTGACTCTGGGCGATCTCCGTCAGCTTCGCCCGCTGCTCGCGCATGGCTGCCTGATAGAAGACCGCGATCGTGACGCCGGCCACGGCCAGCGACACAATCGTCATCTTCACAATCGAGGAGAACAGGGCTCGCTTCCGGTCGCTCATGGTACGGACATTATATCCGCTGGACCGATGGAGAGAGCCAACTCGAGAGAGAACGAAATGCATTCCGCAGAGAGACGCAGTTGAATGCAGTAACCGCAGGGTGAAGCAGGGGGCCGCGAGGCCCACCGCTTCGGCCAGAAGATTCCGCCCCGAAGCCACTGGCGAGCCGACCCTGCCCAGTACAGGAGCTTACTCGCCGGAGCGGTGGGCCTCGTTTCACGCTGCTCCACCCCTCCGTCCTCCTTTGTATTCCATTCGCATTTCGTCTGCGTCTAGCTGCCTGCGGACAACACCTTCCTGGCGCCTCTCCAACGAACACTCCATCGCTCCTTTCAAATTTCAAATTTCAGATCTCAATCCTTACCGCTTGACACTCTGATAATCAGTGATTATCAATAAAGCACCTTCTCAATCAGGTGCCGAAATGTCGACGCAACTTGAACTCCCCGAGCTCCTTCCAGAGGAAGCCGGCACCAGCGATGTGGTCCGGGCCATCGTGGACTACATCAAGAGCCAGCGGCTCGCCGTGGGCGAAAAGCTGCCCCCGATTCGCGACCTCTCCACCGCCCTTGGTGTTCGGCCGACTGTCGTGCGCGACGCCTTGTTGCGAGCCCAGACCATGGGGCTGCTGCGGGTGGTTCCCCGCTCCGGGGCGTTCGTTCAGTCGCTGAATTACGGCACGCTGGTTGATGCCTTGGCCAGCACGCTCCCCTCGGCTTTGGTGCAGCAGGACCACAATCTGTTCCATCTTCTCGACGCCCGTCGATTGATCGAAGTGGAGTTGGCCGCTCGAGCCGCTGCCGATCGCCGTCTGGAGGACTTGCTGCCGGTTCGACGTTCCCTGGAGGCCATGAACGGCGCCTCGACCGCCGATGACCGGGCGGGCTACGTCGAGCACGACCTGCGTTTCCATCTCGAGATCGCCCGTCTGGCGCGGAACACGGTGCTGCTGACGATGCACCAGGCGCTGCTGGAGTTGCTTCGCCCTCACCTCGTGCAATTGCCTTGGACGACCGAGCGGCGGCAACGGACGAACCGCTCGCACGCGGCGATCTACGAAGCGCTGGCTGCAGGTGACGCCGAAAAGATCCGCGCCGAGATGCAGGGGCATCTGGGTATGGCCTACGACAGTCTGCTGAAAGATATGACCGCGCTGCCGGAAGGAGCGTCGACGTGAATCGCGTATCTCCTGGCACCTTGGCCATGCTGGCCTTGATGGCGCTCGCCCCAACGCCGATCCAAGCGGCCGAAGTCGTAAGCTTTGATCGTCAGATTCAACCGCTGCTGTTTGGCCGCTGCGTGAAATGCCACGGCGCGCACGAGCCGCAGGGCGGTCTGCAATTGCACGAGACTGCCGGCGCGACCAAGAAACTGGAGTCGGGCGAGCAAGCGATCGTTCCCGGCAAGCCCGATGCGAGCGAGTTGCTGAAGCGCGTCACTTCGACCGATCCGGATCTGCGCATGCCCCCGAAAGGAGATCCTCTCACGGCGGCCGAGATCGCCCAGCTTCGGCAGTGGATCGCTCAAGGAGCCGAGTGGCCGGCCCATTGGGCCTATCGGCCGATTGTGAAACCCGAGCCGCCTCGGATCGAAACAGCCAAAACGCCCGGTTGGGCCGTGACACCCATCGACCAATTCATTCTTCGCGAACAAGCCAGCCGCGGACTCTCGCCTGCCCCCGTGGCCGATCCGCGCACGCTCCTGCGCCGGGTGACCTTCGACCTGATCGGGCTGCCCCCCACGCCAGAAGAGGTGGCCGCCTTTGTGGCAGATCCGTCGCCGGCCGCGTATCAAAAAGTGGTCGAGCGGCTGCTGGCCAGCCCGCACTTTGGCGAACGGCAGGCACGGCATTGGATGGACCTGGTCCACTTTGCCGAAACGCATGGCCAGGATCAGGACCGCCCCCGCGAGAATGCCTGGCCCTATCGCGACTATCTGATCCGCTCCTTCAACGAGGACAAGCCGTTCGGCCGCTTCGTTGAAGAGCAGGTGGCGGGTGATGTCCTTTACCCTGACGATCCCTGGGCCACGGTTGCCACCGGATTTCTGGCCTCGGGCCCTTGGGACGAAAGCTCGCTGCGCGATATTCAAGCCGATTCGATCGATCGGCAGATCGCCCGCTATCTCGACCGCGACGACATCGTGACCACAGTTCTGTCGACGTTCGCCAGCAGCACGGTGCACTGCGCTCGCTGCCACGATCACAAGTTCGACCCGATCTCGCAGCGCGAGTATTACAGCCTGCAGGCGGTCTTTGCCGGCGTCGACAAAGCCGAGCGGGCCTACGACCCCGAACCGCAGGTAGCAATTCGCCGGCGCGATCTGACCGCGCGGCTGGCGCGGTTGCCCGCCCAGCGCGACGCGCTCGATCCCGCACTGCTCGATCCAAAGTTGCAGGCCGAAGTGGCTGGCTGGGAAAAGAGCCTGAAGGTGTCGGCCGGTCCCTGGCAGGTGCTCGATCCGCTCGAGTTCCGATCGGCAGAAGGGGTCACGCTGACCAAGCAGCCTGATGGATCGCTGCTCTCGGGGGGCAATCGCCCCGAGAAGGACATCTACACGATCGTGGCCGACGTCAATCTGCCTCAGATCACCGGCGTGCGGCTCGAGGTGCTGACCGATGCGAGCCTCTCGCATCAAGGGCCCGGTCGCCAGGACAACGGCAATCTGCACTTGACCGAGTTCGAGGTGACGGCGGCGCCGATCTCCGAACCGGCCGCTGCGAAGCCGGTAGCGCTCGCCCCGCCCAAGGCCGACTTCGATCAGCAAGGCTGGGAGATCACGAAGGCGCTGGATGGCAACCTGGCGACAGCCTGGGGAATTTACCCGCAAGTCGGCAAGGCGCATCGGGCCGTCTTTGCCTTTAAAGAGCCGCTGCGAATCGCGGGCGGAGTGCGGCTCACCTTCACCCTGAAGCAGCTGCACGGCGGCGGGCACCTGATCGGTCGGCCGCGGCTTTCGGCCACGGGCGCCAGTGGCGCGCTCCCTTTCGAGAGTGAGTCTCTGCCGGCGGAAGTGGCGCAGATTCTGTCTGTGCCTGGCGAAAAGCGGGGCGATCGCGAACAGATCACGCTGGCGGCGTTTCATCTGGGACGTCAACTTGAGCGCGACATGTCCGCACTTCCGCCGCCCAAGCTCGTCTATTGCGGCACGAATCGATTCAAGGCCGAAGGTTCCTTCGCTCCCTCCAACGGCCCGCGGCCGGTTCACTTGCTCAAGCGAGGGCTCATCACCGCGCCGGCAGAAGCAGCCGAACCGGCAGCGTTAAGCTTTATTCCGGAACTCTCGGCCAAATTGAACTTGGCCGATGCCGGGAACGAAGGGGCGCGACGCGCGGCCTTCGCCCGATGGCTTTCGGATACGAAGAATGTGTTGGTCTGGCGCTCGATTGCGAATCGCGTCTGGCAGTCGCATTTCGGGCGCGCGCTGGTCGATTCGCCCAACGACTTTGGCCGGATGGGCATGGCCCCCACGCATCCCGAGTTGCTCGATTGGCTGGCCGCCACGCTGATCGAAGACAAAGGCTCGCTGAAGCAGCTTCATCGCCGCATCGTCACCAGCGCGGTCTATTGCCAGTCGTCGCGGCACGATCCGCGGCAAGCAGCCATTGATGCCGATAATCTGTATCTCTGGCGGATGAATCGCCGGCGGCTCGATGCCGAATCGATCCGCGATACGGTGCTGGCCGTCTCGGGCAAGCTCGATCGCACGATGGGCGGGCCTTCGGTCAAGCAGTTTATTCAGACGCCTGGCATCCATGTGACGCCTAACGTCGACTACGCCAGCTTCAACGTCGATGATCCAGCCAACATGCGCCGCAGTGTTTATCGGTTTCTGTTTCGCACGCTCCCCGATCCGTTCATGGAGACACTCGATTGCCCTGACGCCAGCCAGTTGAGTCCCAAACGAAGCGAGTCGGTCTCGGCATTGCAGGCCCTGGCGATGCTGAACGACAAGTTCATCTTGCGGCAGTGTGAGCATCTGGCCGAACGGGTCCGCGGCGATGGTGATGCCAAGGACCAAATCGCGCGGGTCTACCAACTGCTGCTGGGGCGCGTACCGACCGCGAAAGAGGTTGTGGCGGTGGAAGCCTATGCCGCGCGGCACGGCCTGCCGAACGCCTGCCGGTTCCTGATGAATACGAACGAGTTCATGTTTGTAGATTAGAACGTGGGCGCCACGCGCTCTTCCCGAGGTTCCTGATGTCGATCGCATTCTCCCGCCGCCAGTTTCTTTCGCACACCGGCGGTGGCTTCGGTTCGCTCGCGCTGGCCCATCTGCTCTGCCAGACCGGCGGTGCGAACGAAGTGATTCCGCGCGCGGAGTTCAACGGCGGGTTGCACCACAAGGCCAAGGTCCGCCGGGTCATTCAGCTCTTCATGAACGGCGGCGTGAGCCAGATGGACACGTTCGACCACAAACCGACGCTCGATAAGCGACATGGAGAGAAGGTCGACTTCGGGCTGAAGTCGGCGGCCACCAGCGCGCCGGGCAACATCATGAAGAGCCCGTTCGCCTTCAAGCAGCACGGCCAGAGCGGGCGGTGGGTTTCCAGCGTCTTTCCGCAGATGGCCGGGCAGGTCGACCAGATGGCCTTTCTGATGGCCATGGCCTCGAAGACCAACGTGCACGGTCCTGCCAGCTACCTGCAGAACACGGGCTTTCTGATGCCGGGCTTTCCGGCCATGGGGGCCTGGATCTCGTATGCGCTGGGCAGCCTGTCCGATAACCTGCCGGCCTTTGTGGTGCTGCCCGACCCGCGCGGCTTGCCTTACAACAACGGGGGCAACTTCACCGCCGGATTCCTGGCGCCTTCGCATCAGGGGACGGTTATCAAGCCCAGCGCACCTGTGCCGATCGCCAACCTGCACCCGCCGGCAGGCGCCAAGCAGGTAACGAAGGAGAGCGAAGCCGAAGGGCTGGCGCTCGCCCGGGTGCTCAATCAGGATCACCTGGCGCAGCATCCGGGCGATGCCCGTCTGGAAGCACGCCTGGCCAGCTACGAATTGGCCGCGCGGCTGCAATTGAGCGCCCCGGAAGTGCTCGACCTGTCGCGCGAAACCGCCGAAACGCGCAAGGCCTACGGGCTCGACGACGAGGCCACGGCCGGCTTTGGCCGCAACTGTCTGACCGCCCGACGGCTGCTGGAGCGCGGCACGCGGTTCGTTCAGGTCTGGAGCGGTCCCGGCGGCCCGAGCAAGAACTGGGACAACCACAACGACATCCACAACGAGCTCCCTTTCATCGCCCGCCAGGTCGACGGCCCAACAGCCGCCTTGCTGGCCGATCTGAAGCAGCGCGGCATGATGGAGGATACGCTGGTGATCTGGACCACCGAGTTCGGACGCATGCCGTTCACGCAGGGAGCGACGGGGCGGGACCACAACGGCGGGACGTTTGTCACCTGGCTGGCCGGGGCGGGCATCAAGCCGGGCGTCGCCTACGGAGCCAGCGACGAGTTCAGTTATCAGGCGGCCGAGGGTAAAACCTATTGCTACGACCTGCATGCCACCGTGTTGCATCTGCTGGGAATCGACCACGAGCAACTTACGGTTCGACAGAACGGCATCGACCGCCGGCTGACCGACGTGGAAGGGCATGTGATCCGCGAGGTTCTGGCGTAGAGATTCGCCTTCTCCATCTGCCCCAGGCTCCACATGCCGCGCTACGTCATCCTTTACCACGAGGTTCCTCCCGGTCGCGAGCGCGCGTCGCACTGGGATTTGATGCTCGAACAGAACGGAACGTTGCGAACGTGGGCGCTGAGCGAACGACCCGGGTCGGCGACCGTGATCGCCGCAGAGGCGCTGCCTGACCATCGCATCGACTATCTCGACTACGAAGGCCCGGTGTCGAACGACCGGGGACATGTCGCGCGATGGGATGCAGGCGAGTATCAGCTTCTGGAAGAGACCAGCGATCGCCTGCGATGGAACTTTGCTGGCGAGAAGCTCAATGGTCCGGCCGAACTGGCGCGTGCGCCGGACTCGACCACAACGTGGACATTCTGCCTGGAGCACGCCTGAGCCTCTTTCAGACCAGATGCGCAGTTACTTCGCGTCGGGCGGAGTCGGCGTTTCGACGTTGTCGGGGACTTTGCCTTCGCCCCGCGGTTCGGTCGTTCCTCCCAGGAAGATTTTGCCCTCTTCCAGCCGCACTTCGTCGATCCGCTGAATCTGCTTGCTCTCGGTGTCTTCGGGCAAAGTGATCTCCGCGACGGGGTCTTCATCGACCTGCAGCCATCGGACCGGCAATTTGGCGTCGTTGGCTCCCTTGGCAACCGCTTCCAGAATGCTGTTGAGCGGCAACGGAATCGAACCCGCCCGGGCTTTGCGCACTCGCAGCAGTAATACATTGGGAGCGGCGATGCTCGGAGTGACCGACAGCGAAACCACGCCGGTGTATTGCGGATGTTCAAGGCGCCAGCCCAGCAGCAGCTCGTCGGCCGTGATAGCCACCCGCGGGTGCTGAGCTTCCTTGGGGAGGAGCTTGGGGTGGTTCTTTGGCAGATCGACGGCCAGCCAGCCGTTGATCTGTTCGGCGGTGAACGCGGCCTCCCAACGTCCGGCGTGCTGGGCCTGGCTGGCCAGCGAACTGGCTTTGGCCAGCAGTTCATCGCTGGCATGTTCCTGCTTTTCAGCCGGAATTTCGATCGCCTGGGCATAGAACTCGGGCACATGCTGCGCGGCACGCCAGGCAAGAAAGCCCATGACGCCGCCTGCCAGCAGCAGGACGACCATGCCCAACGCGAAGATACGCACAGCCTTGCGCATGTGTTTTCCGATGCGGAGGAGTCCGGCCGTGGGACCGAGATGATCCGCATACGTCCCCCTCAGGCATGTTAGGGGTGCGCAGGAAATGGGTCAACGCGAGCTTGTGGTGGGCGTAAAGTAGCAGGCACACTCCGTGTGCCGTCCGCCCGAAGCCTCTTCAACCGTCAGCGACGCAAACTGAGCGGCACGGCGCTAGCCGCCGGTGGCCCCAGGTTTCGCTCTCCCAATCGCTTGCGCGTTGGACGTTAGTCTAGTTCGCCGCCGATGAGAACGAATGCCCAAGGGATGCTCGAACCGTGTACTACCGGCGGCTAGCGCCCTGCCGCTCAGATCCCGAGCCGCTGGCGTTCGCTCCCTCGCCGTTGAAAAGGTCACAGCCTCTCCGTGTGCCGTCCGTCCGTTGTGGCGCGTCGGGCTAGTGGAGAAGGTGAACAAAGAATCACGGAGTGAGCCTGCTACTTAACGCACGGGCTGCCGGCGGCCGCCAGGCCGAGGGGATGCAAACATCCCCTCGGACCTGACGATTACGCCGCATCGCACGCCGTTCTGCTGGGTACGAACACACCAGAGCTTGTCCCCGTGCTTGCGAATCGTCCTGGCTGCCTGCGCGAGCCTGTGAGCCGCTGGAAGTTGAAACGATCATGGCGCACACGCACTCGCCGGATCGAATGATGCGCGGGCGAGGGTTGCTGCAAGCGATTAGGACTGTCTGGCGGCCTGGAATCAGGGCGCCATCAAGATAGTCGTGGTCGTTCGATCAGAACTCGTAAGGACCCAGAGTTTCGTACCGCGCGTCGTCTTATAGACGCTGCGCACATACGAGGAGTTGACCAGCGCCCTGTCGTTTTCGTCCGATTCGGCGCTGCTTAAATTCCCCCAGTCTCCGTTCTGGTGCCGCTCGAGAAACTCTTGCGGTTGCTGTCCTGCGTTCTTGATTGCTTCGAGTGCTTCCTTGGTGACTACGACTTCCCCCAAGGAAAGCTTTGCCATGAGTGTGGATCCGAAAGACATGAGAAGTCTCCCACGCCGATGTCGATGGAGAGTGCGTGCGGGTGGAATGCGCCGAGTCGCAGCGAATGTGCGAAGACAAATCCCATGACCGAGCCCCTTACGGCAACGGCGTTTCTTTCGAGCAGATTAGAAATGAGGCAACCGGCAAGTGCTCGAGGCCTGCTGGTTGTCGATGCGGGACGCGGAGGAATCTCCAATATGCCCGCGAGACGTGTAATGGAAGAGGTAAGCAGGAGTCGTGCCGTAATTCACAAAAATGGGACGCCCGTTCTTACTGGCATGACAACTAATCCGAACCCAAGCAAGGCGAACAGCTTGCGAATCATCTGACTATTTACGCTTACGGCACGCGTCATTGTTAACAAGGCCAGAGCTGATAACCACTTACGCTCACGCGGCTCGAAAGTGTTAACTAAGCTTAGCGCGCTCGAGAGCGAAGCGCTAACCAAGGTTAGCGCTATTTCTTCTCTTCCGACACGGTTCCCAGCACGCAGCGCAGTCCCACATGCGCCCCCACCAAGTCTCGCGAACCGGCCCGACGATAAGAACTGGTCAACTGCTCGGCTGGTTCACGCCAACTTCCGCTACGCAGCACCCGGCGGGCGTCGTCGCCTCCCTTTTGCCATACGCTCCCATCTGCCGGAGCTCCTTCGTAGGTGTCGTGCCAAGGGTCCGAGCACCACTCCCACAGATAGCCGTGCATATCGTACAGCTTCCAGGCGTTGGGCTTCTTCGCGCCGACCGGCGGGTCGTTCCCGGCTGCATTGCCGGTGTGCCAACCATAGGCATCCAGATCGGCCGCCTTGTCGCCGAACGAATAGATCGTGGTGCTGCCGGCTCGTGCGCAGTATTCCCACTCGGCCTCGGTCGGCAGGCGGATCTCCTGCCCGGCGTCGATCAACTTCGCCTGCCGCATCAAGGCGGTGGCCCGTTGGCAAAATGCCACCGCGTCGTCGTACGAGAGCCGCTCCACCGAATTCCTCGGACCCTGCCACTCGCTGGGATTGCGTCCCATCACGGCCGTCCACAGGTTCTGCGGCACTTCGTACTTGGCCATCTGAAACGCATGTTTCAGCGTCACCTGGTGAACGGGCTGCTCGGCCGCGTTGGCCTTGCTTCCCATCGCAAAACTGGCGGGAAAGTCCCCCTGGCCAGGCGTGATGGCCACGAACTCTTCGCGGAACGTCTTGAGCAGGGGGGCCAGGTCCGCTTTGGGATCTTTGGGGTCCGCGGCTGCCAGAACGAGAGCCAATGCCAGAACGGGAGTCATGGGAGCGTACTTCTGAGCTTAGGGGAGGGACTGCGTAGCAGGGGAGAGTGCTTCGTGACCGGCTCGTTCTGCCGGTTTCGATCCTCCCGTTCGATCAGCCGGGCGGAGGGCCATTCATCAGCGGAGGGTGCCCCAGCGCTCGGCGAACGACGGTTAATTGCCCGGCATGCACTCCTTCGTGCCAGCCGGCCGCGCGAAACACCGAGGCAAAGTCGGGAATGAACTCGGGTGAACCCTTGGGTGTACGCGTTTCGAGCCGGGCGTCATCCATGCTGTCGAGCAGCGAGAGCAGAACGCCCCGCCGTTCGCGCAAATAGCTCAGCACTTCCTCGGCTGCCGGATAGTCTTCCGGTCGGTTGGTGGGCTGAGATCCCGGGCCAAACTTCTCTCGGAAACCCGTTCGTGGCGCTGATTGATCGGGCGCGAGCACACTGACAAAAAAGTTGTCGGTGTTGCCGATATGCCCGGCGAACCACAGAGCATGATTCGACTGAGGATGAACCTGAAAGGTCCATTCTTCGGGCGTATGAAACGCCTGCAACAGTCGCTCGCTGAATTCGCGCGTGGTCACCAGAGTCTGGCGAAGATGAGATTGCAGATTCATGCGAGTTGCCGATGAGAACCCATCGCTCGCTGGAAACCAAGTGCCTCCAGCGAGCTGTCGGTTCAGGCTATTTCTTGGGCGGATGATCTTCTTCCATCATCGTACGCATCTTGTTGAGTTCGATGTAGATGCCAATGAGGAGGACCATCCCCAGTGACGCGAGTGTGTATAAAACGACCATGGTGCGTGCTCCTTGGAAGCAGAAACTGCTGGAAATGTCACCAAACCAATCCCACGAATGTAGCGTCCCAATTGGGGGGAGTCGATAGTTTAGTGGAAAGGGTTTTAGAAAAGTTCGCGAGGTAAAACCAATTGCTCGCTGTAATCTGAACCACCCGCAAGAGCGGCATTTGCTGTGCAGATTACAAACGCGCGTCGCACTTGCCGTGGGGAGTTCAGCGGAACACAATCACAACCTTCCGCCCTGTCTGCTCCGTATTGGGAGTTCCGGTTGACGCGTGTCCTGGAGAATATCGTCTGCCTGGAATGTGGCTGCCAGTGCGACGACGTGCGCCTCACCCTGCGTGACCATCGCATAGTGCAGGCCGAAAACGTCTGTGCAGCGGGCGAAGCCTGGTTTCTCGCGCAAGACGCTCATCCGGGGCCCGTCGCCGCGATCTCGGGCCGCAGCGTGTCACGTACGGAGGCTCTTGCCGAGGCCGCTCGAGTGCTTGCTGCCTCGCGTTCTCCGCTGATTTTTGGGCTTTCGCATGTCGGCACCGAGGCTCAGCGCAGCGCCATTCGCCTGGCCGACCGCTTGGGGGCCACGCTCGACCTGGCGGCATCACGGGGACATTCCGCAGCCAGCCTGGCGTTGGCTCAGGTTGGATCCTCAACCTCCACCTTGGGAGAAGTCCGCCATCGAGCTGATCTGGTGATCTTCTGGGGGGCGGATCCCGCTGTCACCCATCCTGGACACTTGGAGCGACACTCAGTTTTCCCCAAGGGGGAGTGGGTCCCCGCAGGTCGCGCCGATCGCCAGGTGGTGGTTTTGGATGCCAGGCCGACCAAGACCAGCGCGCTGGCCGATCTGTTCTTGCAGGTCGAGCCCGAAGGCGCCTTCGAACGGATCGCCGCATTGCGGGCGATCCTGCGTGGACGTGCAGCCCCCGATCGAAGCTGTGGGGGATTCGTGCCGGCGCAGCTCCACGATCTTGTGTCGCGCATGAAAACGTGCCGCACGGGCGCTATCTTCTACGGTCCAGGGCTTTACGAGGGAAAGCTGCCGCATCAGATTCTCGAAAGTCTGTTTCGGTTGACGCAGGAACTGAACGCCCACGCCCGATTCTATGTCGCCTCGCTCGGCAGCGGCGGAAACCTGACCGGCGCGGCCAATGTGCTGGCCTGGCAGACGGGCTATCCGTTGGCGGTTAATTTCGCACGAGGGTATCCGCGCTACAGGCCCGGCGAGTTCTCTGCCGAATCGGCGCTGGAGCGGGGCGAGATCGACGCCTGCCTGGTGGTCGGCCACCGGGACTTTGCAGGGCTTTCGCCCGCCGCCCAAGCTCAACTTCGCAAAATCCCGACCATTCTTCTGGCCGGCGCCGACCGCCCGCCGCTGGAGCCCGCTCCGCAGGTCGCCATCGCGGTGGCCGTGGATGGAGTGCATGTTGCCACCACCGCGTATCGTGTCGACGGGGTCGCCCTGCCATTGACGGCGATTCTGCCCACGCCGCTGCCCGCTGTCGTCGAAGTCCTCGGCGAGTTGGAGGCACTCCTGCCCGTCCGGTAGGGCGATCATCTGGCCCGAGCATGCGGTGGGCGGTATTTTAAGGGCCTCAGTGACCCTGCCTTTGGCCTGCCAAGATTTCCGCGTTCCCTTGCACTCTCTCCACGAGGTCCCTCCAATGCTTCGCCTCGTTTTTGCGTCCATCACAATGGTGTCAGTGGTCTGCGCGGCCTGGGCGGCTGAACCCGCCAAAGGCGTCTCGCTATTCGACGGCAAGACCTTCGAAAACTGGGAAGGGGACCTGAAGGTCTTTCGCATCGAAGAGGGGGCGATTGTCGGCGGCACCCTGAAGGACAAAGTCGCCCACAACGAGTTTCTCTCGTCGAAGAAGGAATACGGCGACTTCGAGCTGCGTCTAAAGTTCAAGCTGCTGGGCGGAGAGAAAGCCAACGCGGGGATTCAAATCCGCAGCCGCCGGATTCCCAATCACTTCGAGATGATCGGCTATCAGGCCGACCTGGGACAGAACTACTACGGGGCGCTGTACGACGAGTCGCGCCGCAACAAGATCCTGGCCGCCCCCAAGGCGGAGGAGCTGGCCAAGCATCTGAAGATCGGCGAGTGGAACGAGTACGTGATCCGCTGCGAAGGCCGGCGGATCCGACTCTCGATCAACGGCTTCCAGACGGTCGACTACACCGAGGAAGACGAGAAAATCGAGCAGAAGGGGTTCATCGCCTTGCAGATCCATGGCGGTCCGCCGAGCGAGGCCTGGTACAAAGACATCGTGATCGAGGAACTGCCCGCGGCCAAATAGGCTGGCCCGACGGACAACCTTAACCCGCGACGGACGCGGTTCCCTAGTGAGACGGAGCATCTTCATGGCGAGTGTCGAATCGCAGCGACCCAGCATCGCGCCGGCCGCAAGTTCGCAAAGCGGAACGAAGCGTCATCCGCGATTCATCTACTTCGATCTGGGCAATGTGCTCCTGTACTTCAGCCACGAGCGGATGTGTCGCCAGATGGCGCAAGTGTTGGCCAGCGACGAAGGCCGAGTGCGCGACTTTTTGTTTGCGTCCAGCGAACGGCAGTTGCAGTTCGAGGCCGGCAAGTACACCAACGCCGAGTTCCACGCCGACATATGCAGCCACTTCGGCGTCACAGCCGCGGCGGAGCACATCGCCCATTCGGCCAGCGATATCTTTACGCTGAATACGTCGGTGATGCCGATTCTGGCTCACCTGGCCGACGCGGGCTATCGCCTGGGCATCCTCTCGAACATCAACGACCTGCACTGGCAATTCATCCGACGCCGCGGCTACGGGTTGATCCCCAGCCTGTTTGAAGTGCATGCCTTGAGCTACGAGATCGGCGCCTTGAAACCGGACCCGCGCATCTTTGCGGAAGCGGCACGCATGGCTGGTGTCGCTCCGGAAGAGATCTTTTATACCGACGACATTGCGGGGCACATTGTGGGGGCGAAGGCTGCCGGGTTTGACGCCGTGCTGTTTACCGGCGCGGCCAAGTTGCTGGAAGACCTGGCCGAGCGCGGGGTGAAGATCAATTTGTAGGCGCGGATTTGAGATTTGAGATTTGAGATTTGAGAAGCGAGAAGCGAGAAGCGAGAAGCGAGAAGCGAGAAGCGAGAAGCGAGAAGCGAGAAGCGAGAAGCGAGAAGCGAGAAGCGAGTGACCGCCGCCTTGGTTATTCCAATCTCAAATCTCAGATTTCAAATCCCTTGGTTCTATTTGTAGTCCCCTGACACGTTGGCAAGTTCTTTCACCAGGTTTCGAGCATGGATGCCTCGTCCGAACCGATCATCAGCGTCTCCGGCCTGCGCGGCGTCGTCGGCAAGAGCCTGACTCCGGAAATCGCCCTGCGCTATACAGCCGCCTTTGCCTCCACATTGGGGGCCGGGCCGATCGTCATCACCCGCGACGGCAGGGCCACCGGCCGTATGCTGGCTGCCGCGGTGACCGCCGGCCTCAACTCCGTCGGCCGGCAAGTGCTGTTCGCTGACGTGGCTGCTACACCCACCACCGGTGTGCTGGTGCAGAACAGCGGCGCGGCAGGCGGAGTGCAGATCTCGGCCAGCCATAATCCGCCCGAGTACAACGGGCTCAAACTCTTCTCGGCCTTGGGCCGCGTGATCCCGGCCGATGCCGGCGAGCGCGTCATCGCCCGCTATCGGTCGGGTGCCCCGCAATGGGTGGAGCACGCGCAAGTGGGCGAGGCCAACGTCGTGGCCGATCCGCATGCCGAGCATCTGGCGCGCGTGCTGGCCACCGTGGATGTCGATCAGATCCGGGCCCGCAAGTTCCGCGTGCTGCTGGATGCCAATCATGGCGCCGGCAGCCAACTCGGCGCCCGCCTGCTGGCCGAACTTGGTTGCGAGACCACCATCCTGGGCGCCACGCCCGATGGCCGCTTTGCTCACACTCCGGAACCGACCGCCGAGAATCTCTCCGGCGTGCTGGCCGAGGTCGTGCGGAGCCGGGCCGATATCGGTTTCTGTCAGGATCCCGACGCCGATCGTCTGGCCCTCATCGACGCAGGCGGACGGTACCTGGGCGAAGAATACACGCTGGCCTTGTGCGTCGATCATGTGCTGCGTCGTTCGCCCGGCCCGATCGTCACCAACTGTTCGACGAGTCGCATGACCGAGGATCTGGCCGCCAAGTACGGCGTGCCGTTTTATCGCTCGAAGGTGGGCGAGGCCAACGTCGTCGACGAGATGCTCGCGCGAAGTGCAGTCTTGGGGGGCGAGGGAAACGGTGGCGCCATCGATCCGCGTGTGGTGCTGGTCCGCGACAGCTTTGTCGGCATGGCGCTGGTGCTGGCGGCCATGGCCGAGCGGGGCAAGTCCGTCGCCGAACTGGCCGGTGAGTTGCCCGCTTATGCCATCCACAAGTCGAAGGTCACGCTGCCGGCTGAGAAAGTGGCGGCCGGGCTTGATGCGCTCCAGCGGCATTTCACGGACGCCAAGTCGGACCGGTTAGATGGCCTGCGGCTCGACTGGCCCGGGCGTTGGCTGTTGGTGCGGGCCAGCAATACCGAGCCGATCGTGCGCTTGGTGGCCGAAGCGCCCAGCGAAGAGATCGCGCGCGAACTGTGCCAGCGAGCCGCAGGCGTGCTCTCGCCGGCCGTATGATTTTTTGTGGTGCAGGCGTCCCGCCTGCTGGAACATCGGTACCGCTTCAAGCAGGCGGGACGCCTGCACCACAATCGCCCGTGACCTAGCTGAACAACTCTTTCACGACCTCGCCGCCATCGACAATCTTGATGGGGCGGCCGATCGAACTCATGTTTTCCTTCTTGGGATTGATCTGCATCGCCTGACAGAACGTGGCGAACAGATCATTCACCGTCACGGGGCGGTCTTTCACGTCCGCGCCGCTGGCGTCGGTCTTGCCGATCACCTGGCCCCCCTTGATGCCGCCGCCGCCCAGCACCACGTTGAAGGTGCGAGGATAGTGGTCGCGGCCGCCGCGCGGATTGATCTTCGGTGTACGGCCGAACTCGCCCATCCAGATGACCAGCGTCTTGTCGAGCATCCCCCGTTCCTTCAGGTCCTTCATCAACTGCGCGTAGCCCGGGTCGACATCGTCGGCCAGCGTCTTCACTCGATCGAAGACGTCATCGTGCGTGTCCCAGTTCCCAGCGCTGACCTCGACAAAGGGCACGCCGGTCTCGATCAACCGGCGGGCCAGCAGGCAGCCGTTGCCGAACTGCGTGCGGCCATAGGCATCGCGGGTCGTGTCCTTCTCGTCGTCCAGATTGAAGGCCTTCATCTGCGAACTCAAGACCATCTTGGCCGACTTCTCGTACAGCTTGCGATGGTCTTCGACTTCTTGCCGGGCGCCCGACTGGCCGTAGTCCCCTTCCAGCTTGGTGAGCAGGTCCAGACGCCGGCGGAACCGCGGGCTATCGGTGGTGACGGTCGCGTTCGCTGGCGGTGCTTCGGCCCTGCCGATCAGAAAGGGATCGAACTCCGTCCCCAGCAGTCCCCCGCCCGCCGAGTTGCGGAACGAGCCGACCCGCACGAAGCCGGGCAGATCGCACTGCGGGTTGGGGAGTTCGTTCGACACGACCGCACCAAACGCGGGATGCTTGACGGTCGGCGTGGGGGCGTAGCCCGTGTGCAGTTGATACGTGGCCCGCTGGTGGTTGCCTTCCTTGCTGGTCATGGATCGGATGACGGCCAGATCGTCCATCACGCCGGCCAGCTTGGGCCAGTACTCGCCAATGTCGATGCCGGGGACCTTGGTGTTGATCGACTTGGCGGCGTTGTCCCCGCCCGACTTGGGACTGAAGGTCTCGAACTGGCTCGGCCCTCCTTGCATCCACAGCAGGATGCACGACATCCCCTGCCGGCGGAGTTCGGCCGATTGGGCGGCCATCAGATCCGACCAGCCGAGCGTTCCCGCGGCGAGTCCGGCGGCCGAGATCCCCCGCAGGAAGTCCCGTCGGCGGATGACTCGATCGCGATTCACCGTGACGTCGATTTGATGCTGGAGCATGGGAGGCAGCCTTGAGTCGAGAAACGGAATGTCTGGGACAAATGAGCAGCTTGGACGATCGATGGACGACTACCGGCGATGCAGGAACTCGGTCGAGTTCATCAGAGCCCACAGCAAGTCCTCGAACGCTTCGTTGCGGCTCTTCACGGAACTGATGTGCTCCAGAGCGGCTTTCTTCTCTGATTTGCTCGGCTCGCGGGCCAAGCAGCGCAGATAGAGTTCGGCTACCGCCTGTTCGTTGTCTTTCGTGTCGGCCAACAGCTTGCCCAACACACTGCGGCTGTTCGAAGCGTTGATGGCGTTGTTGATCAGCGACGAGTTCATCATGACCAGCGCCTGAGGGATGCCTCCCTGCACTTCTTCGCGTGGATCGCTGGGATCGTAGCCGAACGCCTGGGCGAACTGCTGCCGAGGTCCTCCCAAGCGGGCATAGGGGCCGGCACCTGCGCCGGCACCGCCTCGCGTGGCGGCCGGCTCGGCGATGCCAAGGGCCGAGAGAATCGCGTCGTAAAGCTGATCGGCCCGCAGACGCTGGGGGCAACTGGCGGTGAAGGGCGTTTCGTCGATATTGCGCCGCGAGCGACTGGCCCGCTGATAGGCCTCGGTGGCGGTGATGGTGCGGAACAGCCACTTCACGTCGTAGCCGCTCGAGGCAAACTCACGCGACAAGAGGTCGATCGTCTTGGGGGCTGAGGCCTGGCGTTCGGGGCCCATATCGTCGACCGGTTCATAGAACCCTTCGCCCACCATTTCGGCCCACAGTCGATTCACGAATGCTTTGGCGAACCAGGGGTTCTCCGGCGAGGTCAGCCACTTGGCCAACGTATCGCGACGCTCAGCATCGCTCATCCCGGGAGACAGGGTCTGCTGATTCACGAAGAACTTGGGCTGGGTCAGTGTCCCCTTGGCGCTGGGATCCTTCAGGTCTGGCATGTAGTGCTCGGTGCTTCCCTTGCGCATGCCCCCTTTGCCGGCGGGCCGCTCCCGATTGACCGAGACCACTTCAAAGCCGCGCTTGCCACCGTCATCGACCCGGCGAATCGCGATGCGAGGAAAGAACGAGGCCAACTCGTGAAACTGCTGCCGCTTCCATTTGTCGGTCGGATGATCGTGGCACTGGGCGCACTGGATCTGAATGCCAAGGAAGATGCGCGACACTTCCGAGGCGACTTCCTCGGCCATGCCGTCCTGGGCCATCAAGATCGCGGTGCGGCCGTCCTCCTGCACGTTGCCGGTGGCCGTGATCAGCCCGGTGGCGATCTTGTCCCAACTCGTCCCCTTGTTCAGTTCTTCCTTCAGATACGCTTCCAAGGCGGGGATGGCGATCATCGCCCGATCTTCGGTCCGGCGGTACATGATCACGTCGCGCCAGTAGCGACCCCAGTTCTGCCCGAACTTTTCGTCGGCCAGCAATTGGTTGACCACCTTCGCTCGCTTGTCCTTGGCCGGATCCAGGGCATAGGCCGTCATCTGGTTGAGCGAGGGAAGCTCGCCCGTCAGGTCGAGCGAGACCCGCCGGAGAAAGGTTTCGTCATCGGCCGGCTTGGCCAGATTGGTCTTGTCCTTGAGCAGTTCCGTGACCAACAGGCGGTCAACCCGCGTGGCCACGTCGGACGCTGGCATGCCAGCATCGACACGGAGCAACGTGAAGAGGCCAACCAGGGAGAGCAGAGCGAACCAAACGGCAGGCGTGGTACGCATAGTGAACCCTCAAAAAGTCAAATAGGAAAGCAGTGTGGAGCGAATCGCGGCAACTGCTGGAGATGTGCTTGCAGTAGTAGATAGAACCCCAGGCGATGGGGATAGGTTTCGCGACTGCACTCTGTTTATAGCACCGCTTGAGACGACGACCAACAAAATGGGGGTAACCTGGGGCGATTGGAAGCACGCGGGCACCCAATTCGAGCTTGATCGATTTTGATCCAAAGTGCAGACTGCCGCCCGAGTTTGGGCATTTCACACCCCCTGAAGCAACCACTCATGCATGGTCTGATGCGCGCCGGTACGCTCGTTATTCTCTTGGTATCGCTCGCGGCGATGCTCGGGGCTGGCGTCGTGCGCGTGTTCCGTTTCGAGGGGCTCTCGGACTACGGCGAAGGAACGCTGCTGGCCGTGGTGGAACGGATCGATCGCGAGCCGATTTCGCCCCGTTGGCTGGAAGCTCCTGAGATCACCCTGGCCCCTTATGGGCCTGGATACTACTTCCTGGCGCGCGAGGTCTCCCACATCACCCCGTGGGAGCACAGCCTGATCCCCGGCCGACTGGCCAGTCTGCTCGCCATGTGGGCGACCGCATTGTTGATTGGTATCGCGGCGGGACGAAGCGGCCGATCGCTGGAGATCGGACTGATGGCCGGCATGGCCTATTTGATGACGCCGGCCGTGCACACCTGGGGCACGACATATCGCGTTGATTCGCTGGCGACGTTCTTTGCCGTGGCCAGTTGCCTGGCGGCCGGGCACGGGAAGAAAGGGCTGGCGGCGTCGGCTTTGCTGATTGTCGCAGGATCGCTCGTGAAGCAGACCGTTGCGCTCTCGGCCGCCGGCGTGTTCGGCTGGCTGTTGTTGGAGCGCCGCTATCGCGATGCGGCCTGGTACCTGCAGTTGGTTGCAGGACTGGGCCTCTCAGCCTGGTGGACCCTCAATCGCGCGACCGACGGCTACTACTTCGCCAGTGCGCTGGCCGGCAACCTGGGACGCATGTCGCCGACGCGTGGGCTATTGGCCACGCTCGATTTTCTGACCAGTCCGCTGTCGGTCGTCACCGCCTGGGCGCTGTGGCAGCGCTGGGGTAGTCGAAGTGAATCGGTCGAGGCCGTCGAGGCGCAACCCACCCGCGGTTGGTCGCGATTCGAGGTGGCGCTGGTCTTGTCGACGCTGCTCGCGGGGACGCTGGCCTGCAAGGAAGGCTCGGCGCCGTGTTACTTTCTCGAGGCCTCAGCCCTCGCGGCGCTCGTCTTCGGATGTCACGGGCTGCCGCTCGTCGCTCGTCGACCCAAGGTATTCTTGGCGGGCCTGGCGCTGCTGAGCCTCGCGCTGGCCTTTCCCGAAGTGCGCTTCGTTCGCGAACACTGGCACAAGCTAGGAACTGTCACCTACGGACAGGAGTTGGTCTCGACGCATGTCCGCGCCGGGGATCGCGTGCTGGCCGATGGCCAGCATCTGTCGGCCGTTCTGACCGCGGGCGCCAGCCCGGTGCTGAACGATCCCTTTTACTTCCGCCAGATGTCGGACGGCGGGCGGATCTCCCCCTCGCTGCTGGTCGATGCCATTACCCGAGGGGAGATCGACAAGCTGGTCTTCAAGAAATCGATTGCCGCGCACCGGCTCGAAATCGGCAAGGAGTCTCAGCGTTGGGCGGAGTCTGTGCTGGACGCCATGGAGCAGCACTTTGAACTCGAGGCCGAGATGCCGGAGCTCTTCATCTACCGTCGTCGCATGGCGGCATCAACGACCGCACCCCGCGCTGCAGATGAGCGGCATGGCGCTAGCCGCCGGTAGCCGCTGTTGCGGCGCAAATTCACCGGCGGCTAGCGCCTGGCCGCTCATTGTCTCCAGACATGGACCTATCCGTAGATGCGGTCGCGCTTGGCCTTGTTGTAGGCCAGCTTCTCGGCGACGGTCATCTTCGAGAAATCGGGGGGCGGCTCAATCCCGGCCTTGGACGACAATGATTTGGCGGGCGCGGTTCCCTTAGGCTTCGGCGCGATTCCCTTTGCCGTAGCGGCCGGTTTCGAGGGAGCGGTTTCCGTCTTGGCCGGGATCGCCGCCGGAACGCTGGCCGTCGATCCGCCGTAGCTCATGATGCCCGACTGAAGCTGCAGGTCGTCTTCGAGCTTGCGAGTCGGCTTGACGCCCAACTTCTGCAGTACGCCATGATAGGCCTTCACCGCTTCCTCAGGCGTGATCTGACCTTCGACGATCAGCCGCAGAAATTGCACAAACGCCAGTTGGTTCTCGGCGTTGTTGATCTTGCGGCCGAACAGGGCCACACGGGCCCCATGCTGTTGGGCCTCGCGGATCAGCTTAAAGGCGTCGAGCGTCGTCCCCGAACTGCCGCCGAGGATGCCGACCACCAGGTGCGGATCGTAGGCGACCAGCTCTTCCATCGCCTGGGGGCCATGGTAGACCATCTTCAAAAACTTAGGCCGCCCCGCCTTGGCCACGCCCGCCAGGATGCGGGCGATCGAGTCGTTGATAAAGCTGGGGACCTGGTCGGGCGTGAGTCCCTGCGGCGCGTTCGGATCGAACAGCTCCAGGAAGTGGTGGAAACCTTTCCGCTCGGCCTCGAGGCGGAACTTGGTGTACTCTTCCAACGCGAGCTGATCGACTTCCAAGCGGTTGTTGAACGTGATGCTGTACAGGCCCAGGTTCGCCCCCAGGGCCCGTTCGCCCGACTCGCAGTCGACATGCCCGCACTGGATGTGATCGATGGCCGCTGTGCGGAAAGGGCGTGAAGGCTGCGCGGCGTAAGCGTTCCCGCGCACGACCCAGATGTCGGTCGTGTCGTTCGCCCGAGCAGCCGGCGTGACGTGGCTCTTCTCGAACAGCTTTTCTTCGATCGTCAACTGGTCGTTGGTGCTGGCCGACATCAGCATGATGTCGATCAGCCCCTGGCGGACGATCTCGCGGATCTGCTCGCGATACTCGGCCAGCGTCCGCATGCGGCCTTCGCCCGCGTGCATCTCCGGGCTCTTGCCCGGCGCGCCGATGCCGAAGGCCATGTCGGCGTCCTTAGCATCCGCGATGATGAACTCGCGGCAGCCGGATGGATCGGCATGGATGGCAGCGAGTTTGCGGTCGAGAGACTTTTGCATGCGTGTGTTCCAAAGCCCCGAAGGGGCGAGATTCGATAGCCCAGGCCGCAGGCCTGGGTAACGCACATCCATCGAGCTTCGGAGCCCCAACGGGGCTTTGGTGGCCGAACAGTTGCTGATCCCTGACCCCTGCCCCCTCTTCTCCCCTACTTCTTCGCGCCCGCGACGCGCACCAGCACCTGATCCAGCGTCTGTCGCAGGACCTGGCCGCTCTTCCGCAGGGCCTGCACCTCTTTGGGCCACAGGTCAATCTCATGCGTAGCGACGACACCGGCACGGCCGACAACGGTCGGTACGCTCAGGGCGATGTCGCGAATGCCATAGCAACCGTTCTGCACGCTGGAGACCGGCAGGATGGCCCGGCGATCCAGGGCGATGGCTTCGATGACTTCAGCGATGGCGATACCCACCGCAAAACCCGCGCCACCTTTCTTCTTGATGACTTCCGCGCCAGAGCCCTTGGCCCGGGTGAACAGTTCGGTCGCCAGGTTGGCATTCCAACCGGCGAACTTCTCGAGCGGCAGGCCAGCCGCAGTGGCGCTGGACCAGACCGGCACCATGCTGTCGCCATGCTCGCCCAGGATCAGGGCGGCAACCTGCGTGGGGCCGAGCTTGAGCTTCTCGGCGATCAACGCCCTGAAGCGGATCGTGTCGAGCTGCGTGCCCAAGCCCAGGACTTGCGACGAAGGCAGGCCCAGGAAGTCCGCGGCCAGGTAGGTGAGGATATCGACCGGATTCGAGACCACCACCACCGTGGCGTCCTTCTTTACGCCGGCCTTCTTCACTTCGGTCAGAATGCCCATGAACAGATCGACGTTGCGGTTGATCAGGTCCAGGCGGCTCTCGTCCGGCTTGCGTCGCAGGCCGGCCGTGATGCAAATGCAATCGGTCGAGGGGATATGCTCGTAGCCGCCCGAAGTGATCGTCTGGTCTGCACACAGCGACGCGCCGTGCAACAGATCCAGGGCCTGGCCCGCGGCCAGATCGGCGTTCACGTCCAGCAGGGCGATGTCGCGGACGGCGCTGCCGCGCGCCTGCAGGGCGAACCCGGTGCAAGAACCGACCAAACCGCCGCCGCCGATGATGCTGACTTTCATGAGAGTCTCTTGTAGGGTGGGCTCTGCCCACCATGGAAGTTCGAGTGAAGTTTTGAACTCTGTTCGTTTCGCGATTCTCAACCGCGTTGGCATTCGGCCATCTCAAATCTCAGATTTCAAATTTGAGATTCGAGATTCAAGAACGGATTGCTGCTACTTCGCCAAGGCGGCCATGACCTGATCGGTGATCATCTTCACCAGGGCTTCCTGATCGAGCGGCGCCTTGGCGACGCTGGCCGGGGCGGGATCGAGTTTGGCTTCGGACTTGATGACTTCCTTCACGCCGGTCATTGCCGGGGGGGGCTCGAAGGCCTTGGGGGCCACGCCCGTCTTCTCCCAGCTCGAGCGGAAGACGTCGTTGGCGCAGATGTCGCAGTTCTCCATCCCCTTCTCCAGCCGCGGATCCTTCCAGCCCCACTTGTTCTTCAGGTCCAGCAGTTCGCGGGCTTCGCCTTCGTTGAAGTAGCTGATGTTCCCCAGACCGCGGGCCAGCATCAGCATGCGGCAGTAGGCGTCGAGGATCTCGGTCCACCAGTAGGCCTTTTCCACGTCCTCGCCGAAGCTGACGGTGCCGTGGTTGGTCAGGATCATCACGTTGCACTTCTTGACGAAAGGGAGCACCGTGTCGGCGAACTTCTGCCCGCCCGGTGTTTCGTACTTGGTCAGCGGCACTTCCCCCAGGAAGACCTCGACCTCGGGCAGCACACACTGCGGGATCGGCTCGCGAGCGATCGCAAACGCGGTCGCATGCGGCGGGTGGCAATGGACCACGCTTTTGATGTCCGCCCGCTCCTTCATGATCGTCAGGTGCAGCAGCACTTCGCTGGTCCGCTTGCGGAAGCCCGAGAGCTGCTTGCCTTCCATGTCGACATGGCAGATGTCCTCGGGCTTCAAGAAGCCTTTGTTCACCATGGTCGGCGTGCAGAGGACTTCGTTCTCGCCGATGCGGTAGGTGATGTTGCCGTCGTTCGCCGCGGCGAAACCTTTCGCGTAAATGCGGCGGCCGATCTCGCACATGTCCTGCTTGAGCTTGTGGACGTTGGGTCGTGTCATGGGAGGCAGTGGCTAGTGGTTGGTGACTAGTGGTTGGTTTGGTATTTATTTCGAATCTCAAATCTCAGATTTCAAAGTCGAGATCTGAAATTTGAGATGGAGACAAGTCACTTCAGCGGTTGCACGCGCACTTGATCCAGGATGGCGGCGCTGTAGGCGTCGACCGGCTTTTCTTCGGGTCGAAACGGCTGGGCCGCTTCGCCCCCTTCGCTCACGGCAATCCGCTCGCCGACTCCTGCCCCGAGCGTGTCGTAGACCACCAGGGCTTCGGCCCGAGTCTTCGATTCGCCGGTCAGGTTGGCCAGCGACAGCGGGACCGCCAGCCGCAGGCTTCCCCCGACCAAGGTCGGGTGAATCCGGCTAAGGGTCACGGTGCCGATGACTTCGCAGATTCGCATGTTCTTTTTCGTGTTTAGGTCAAGGCAGCCGCATATTCGGCGGCGATCGTTCTCGGTCCGCGGCAGAAGGCTTCCACCGAACGCCGCATCTCGAACAAGCTCACGCGAGCCGGTTCGACAATCAGCAGGTTCGCGCCGATGGTCTTCAAGGCTCGATCGATCTCTTCCATTCGCTGGGCCAGCACCGCCCGTACTCCCCGGCGTCGATTCACCAGGCAAGTCGCGGCAAACCCGTTGCCGGTCAGGATCAGCCCGAGCTTGCCGCTCAGGGCCACCCCTTCGGCCACTTCCGCACTCACGGTAGCCAAGCCCGTCTTGGCCAGTTGTTCGACTTCCACGCCGGTTTCCCTCAGTCGGGCGATCAGCTTCGTCGCGTCAAAGTTCGTCTCGGCCACGCCGACCAGCAGCGAACCGCCGGCGACACCCTTCGCACCCGACGTCGTCCCGCGGACCACGGCGATCTTGCGATCGCGAAGCAGGTCGCGAGCGGCCGGCGTAATCACCGCCTTGGCCGACACGGTCAGCCGCTTCACGCCAGCCAACTTTCCTTCAAGAGCAGCCAGCGTGACCAGCTTCTCAGCCAGGGCCAGCTCTCCTTCGGGCTTCTTATTCGACTCGATCACTGCCGGGCGTGTCGCGGCCGCAGGACTGACGGCCGAAAGCCGAGCCAGTACCTCGCGCACGATACGCTCGACATCCAGCACCTCACTCATCGCGGACTCCGAGCACGCACCAGCGCACCGGGGTCGTATTGCTCTTCAACACGTCTCGCACGTACCGACCATCGCTCGACAGAATCACCCGATCGCCTTGCCCGGCACCCAACGAATCGATCGCCAGCACCGGCTCGCCATCGGGCGAACGGCCATCGGGACCGGTCAGCTGCACGACGAGCAGCTTTTGGCCGTTCATCGAGGCATGCTTGACGGTCGAGGTCGCGTTTCCGACTACTTGGCCGAGTTGCATGGGGGAGGAAGTGGTTAGTGGTGAGTGGTGAGTGTGGGCAGGTCGGAAGTACGTGGGTTAGGTGCTCGTGTCTTGCTTTTCTTGCTAGTCACTCGCCACTCACCACTCGTCACTTGCCTTCTAGGCTTTTCCCAGAATCCGCAGGTCGTCAATCAACGAGCAGCGGCGTTCTCGGGTGAAGGTCAACGGCGTCGTGACTCCTTCGCCGGTCGGGGTGGCGATGGAGAAGGACAGGTAACCTTCTCCCCCCAGGCCCAGGGCCGACATGCAGGGGCCGTTCTTCACGAACAGCGTGGTGTCCATCGCGCGGCCCATCTTGGTCATGTTGCGGACGTTGTGCGAATGAATGATGGCCGTGTGCCGGAAGCCGTGCTCGTAGTACTTGGCCTTGGCGATCGCCTCGTCGACGTCGCGGCAGCGGACCACGGGGATGAAGGGCATCATCTGCTCGACCGGGACGAACGGATTCGACTCGTCGGTCTCGCCGAACAGCAGCTCCGTCGATTCGGGAACCTTCTTGCCAATTCCGGCCGCGAGGAAGGCCGCGTCCTTGCCGAGGAACTCCTTGGCCGGTACGTCGTGCTTGTGTTCCCCTTCGCCCGTCTGGGTGATGGCCACCTTGGTGAAGGCCTCGATCTCACGCGAGTTCAGGCGAGCGGCCCCGGCTCGATCCATCGCGGCCAGGAAGGCGTCGGCCACTTCGGCCACGACGAAGATTTCCTTCTCGGCGATGCAGAGCAGGTTGTTGTCGTACGAACCGCCCAGAATGATTGCCCGGGCGGCGCGGTCCAGATCGGCCGTCTCATCGACCACGACAGGCGGATTGCCCGGCCCAGCCACAATCGCCCGTTTGCCGCTGTTCAGTGCGGCGCGAGCCACGGCCGGCCCGCCCGTGACGCAGATCACGGCGACGTCGCGATGCTTGAAGATCGTGTTGGCGGTTTCCAGAGTCGGCTCGGCGATGACGCAGATCAGGTTGTCGATCCCCAGATCGCGATAGATGGCCTGGTTGAAGCGGCGCACCCCTTCGGCGGCGACTCTCTTGCCGCTCGGATGCGGGTTGACGACCAGCGTGTTGCCGCCGGCGATCATGCTGACCGCGTTGCCGGTGATGGTCGGCAGCGAGTGCGTGACGGGTGTGATGGCCCCGATGACGCCGAACGGAGCGTGCTCGATGACGGCCAGACCGTGATCGCCGCTATAGACCTGGCTGGTGATGAACTCGACGCCCGGGGTCCGCTCGCCCAGCGTCTTGAGCTTCTCGATCTTGTGGACCAGCCGGCCGATCTTGGTCTCTTCCATCTCCATGGTCCCCAGCTCGACGCACTGGTCGATGGAGATCCGTCGGATGTGGCCGATGATCCGCTTGCGGTCTTCAATGGTCCGCTCGCTCAGCTTCTCAAACGCTTCACGTGCGGCGGCGATGGCTTCTTTGGCACAGCTGAACACGCCGTGCCGGCCCGAGAAGCCGCTCTTGGAAGGCGCGGGAGCAACCCCGTTGAGCTGGGAGATGACCTGTTGAACGACCGTTCTGATGAGAGCTTCGGTAGCTTGCATGGTGATTCGAGGGGAGGTGTTAGGTGCTGGGTGTTCGGTGTTAGGTGTTCGTGCCCCAAAGGGGCGACACATATCAGCCCAGGGCAACGCCCTGGGAAAGGGATTCAAAGGGGTGCTTGCCGCCCTGAAAGGGCCGGACAACTCGCGATGCTCTTGAACCCTTCCTTCTTCATCTGTCTCGCCCTTTCAGGGCTTGCGTCTCGCGTGAACCGATTACCCAGGGCGTTGCCCTGGGCTGTCATGTTGAGCCCCTTCGGGGCAATTTGTTGCCTGCCCACTGTTACTGCTGCTTGTTCGAGTACACGCACGCCTGATCAACATGCACGCTGTCGATGATGCCAATAATCACGGCGTCGATCGGCAGTGTCTTGGTTTCCGGAGTCATGCGGGCGCTGGAACCCTGCGTGATGAGAACAAACTCCCCTTCACCGGCGCCGACCGTGTCGACGGCCACGAAGGTTCGTCCGGCGCTCTTCAGCTTGGTGCGATCCGCTTCATCCACGCGGACCGGTTCCACGACCAGCAGCTTCTGCCCCACCATGGTGGAGAGCTTCTGCGTTGCGATGACGCTTCCAGTGACTCGTGCGAGAAACATACTTTGCTAGCTCCGGTCAGCCTTTGCCTTGCAACAGATCACGCGACTGACGGGCCACCACAATCTCTTCATTCGTCGGCAACACCCAGATCTGCGTGCGGCTGTCCGCGGCGCTGATGCGGGCCTCTCCCTGGGCCGACTCGTTCAACTTTGGGTCGAGCCGGATCCCCAGCTCTTCCAGACCTTGGAAGACTGCGGTGCGAACCAACTTGCCGTGCTCGCCGATTCCCGCGGTGAAGACGATCATGTCCGCGCCACCGAGTTCGACCAGGTAAGCACCCAGGTACTGCCGCACCGATCCGATGAACACGTCGAAGGCCAGCTTGCCCCGCGGATTGCCCGCGGCGGCCGCTTCCTCGACATCACGCATGTCACCGCTGGTGCCGCTCAGACCCGCCATACCACTTTTGTTCGCCAGTTCCACCAGCAACTCGTCGAACGAACGTCCAGTCCGCTTGATGAGCACGTCCAGTGCAAAAGCATCAAAGTCGCCAACACG
>Ga0335397_10000339_pt1 | contig 58483 bp, 65 predicted proteins | sample MAT04_FD_205740 | JGI IMG/M metagenome (GOLD analysis project Ga0335397, IMG submission 205740) | Freshwater microbial communities from Lake Fryxell liftoff mats and glacier meltwater in Antarctica - MAT-04 (spades assembly) (version 2) ...
CGATTCATGTTTTTTTAATCTGATTCTTGTCAGATCGGTTTCTTTTTTTTAAAATTAATGCAAAGCTTGTGCTCGCGTTTCAATCAGTAATTTTTTTGAGCATTAGTGTGCTGGCGGGAACTGCTGCAGCGTTACCAAATCATGAATACCATAAGTAACAGCAATTGAACGCATACCCGCATCTCTTGCCATGAATAAATCATGGGTTGTATCACCAACCATCACTGCATGCTGAGAAGATACACCTAATGTGTTCATGACCAAAAATCCCATCTCAGGATGAGGTTTTGGCAGCGTTACCTGATCTGCACCCACTACGAAATCAAAATATTCCCAAAGCCCGGAAGCTTTGACCAGCGCTTCGGCACTTTTAAAGACTTTACTGGTAGCAATTGCCAAAAGAAATCCATCTTCTTTAAGTCGATGAAGACCTTGTTCTACACCCGGATATATCAAGGATTTTGCTTTTGGTAATACGATGTCCCTAAACAAGCTTTGGTAGTTTTTAACAGCGTTGCCGACACGTTCATCAGGAAGTTCTATTTCCATGAGTTTTGAAAAAGCTTTTTCAAGCGGAAGACCAATTGTTGCTCTGATTGCTGATGCGTCAGCAACGTTGAACTTCATTAATCGCAACGTAGCAATAAATGTCTCCACAATCCCTTGTGGAGTATTAATTAAGGTTCCATCCAAATCAAAAATAGCAGCATTTTTCATTTAAAAACTCGATTCCAGGTTAAAGAACATTATTGATTTTCTGCAAATAGGATGCATGAGCCTTGGCCAGGCGACCTGCCAATTCAGCAGTACTAATCAGGACAGACATATTTGCTTTCACTGTTCTGCCTTGAGTTGCACGACCGACAGCTTTCATGAGGTAAGGAGTTATAGCTGGGCCTTTAATGCCATCTTTATCTGCCATAATCATTGCTTCTTTAATTAGGATATCCACTTCAGCACTATCAATGGCATCTTCTTCTTTTATAGGACTGGTAATCAACACAGAGCTTTTATTACCAAGCTGCCAATGTTTTTCAATGGCACGGGCAATTATTTCTTCGTCATCCAAACGGTGAGGACTGCGGACGCCGCTTGATACACAATAAAATGCGGGAAAATAATCTGATTTATAAGAAATAACTGGCACACATTGTGTCTCGAGATATTCCATGGTTAAAACCAAATCAAGAATACTTTTGGCACCCGCACATACAACAGCCGTTTTTGAACGAGTAAACTGAACCAGATCGGCAGAAATGTCCATCGTGGTTTCGGCACCTCGATGTACTCCACCAATCCCTGCTGATGCAAAAAAAGTAATATTTGCCAGTTCCGTAGCCACTAATGAAGAAGCCACTGTCGTTGCTCCCATACCGCCCTGTGCAAGAATGATAGGAATATCTCTGCTGCTTGCTTTGGGAATTCCTGGAGTAGATGCAAATCGTTCTATATCTGACTCATTCATTCCAATAAGAAATTGTCCATTTTCAATACCGATTGTTGCAGGAATTGAACCACCAGCGCGCACGGCATTCTCGATTTTTTTAGCAGTGGCGACATTTTCAGGATAAGGCAAACCATGTGAAATAACAGTTGATTCAACGGCAACAACGGGTTTTCCAAAATGCAGGGCGTCTCTTACTTCTTCGCTGAATTTTAATAAGGGGTTCTGAAAGGGGTTAGAATACATAGCTATTTTCTCCATGAGTAATGAATCTCTAATTAATAGTTTGGAAATTTACACAATAGTTCTTTGCGATTAATAATTTCCGGAACATAAACTGTTTCGTGCCAGATAGCAGACTCTATAGGCTCAAGCGCAATCGAAATTGCATTTTCATTGCATTTAATGACATCGGTGAGCACTTTAGTAATACCTTCTGCCAAAGCAAGTTGTTGTTCTTTGTTGAGTGAGGGAAAATGTTTAATATTGACATGTGGCATTTAATTCTCCAGTTAAATTGATACTGCTTCATTTTGAGGTTGCATGAGTTCATTTTCTTCTTTCTTAAAATCAATGAAGGAATAAACCTGTCCTGTATTTTGCGGCACTTGTTGTTCAAACAGGGTGTTTCCAGCTCTGTTTATCTCTGCAATCAGTTCATCAATATCGAGATTTTTGAGCACGCTATAATGATTGGCATTCAATTGAATAAATGAATGATTTTTAGAAGAAAAACCCTTATTTTCAAGAAAGGTGTAGCTATCGCCTTTTGTTTTTAATATGGTAACTGGACAACATAATTTCTTATTAATTAATTCTTCTGTTGTAAAATTTAATTGATAGGTTTTCTCAACAATAGTTATAATTCTTTTCACTAAATCGAAATCAAGATGCGGAATTTTATCAATAATAAATTGGATAAAGCTAGCTTCATCGGTCACGCTTTTTAAGCACTCTGCAAATAACGATCCTGTAATGCTGCCTGTAAAAACAGAGAACAGTATCGATAAATAAGTTTTATTGCTAAAACTTGCCAGGCCATCATTTTTCAATGCACCATCAACAATTGGATTGCCTGGAGCAATTAGTATTAAATGCTTTACTGTTTCGCCTGCCTGCTCTAATTGCCATGTTGCTTCGTAAGCTACACGAGCGCCGAAAGAGTAACCCCACAGTGAATAAGGCCCTTCAGGTTGCTGTTCTTTTATTATTTTAATATCTTCTGCAGCCATGGTTTGCAAAGAAGGATAGGGTATTTCATCTTGATTGATGCCGTAGGCTTGAATACCGTAAAAGGGTTGTTCAGTTCCTGCTTTTTCGGCGAGCAAACGTAAGTTCATGCAATAGCCGCCTAATCCAGGCCAGCAATAAATTGATGGGTTTTGTCCTTTGGTTTGTAGCGATATTAAGCGAGAAATGTTTAATTTATGGGTGTTGAGCACTTTTTCCGCAAGTTTTTCTATTGTTGGGTATTTAAAAATGGTCTGTAAAGGTAAATTTACTTTGAATAATTTATTAATATTATTGATTAGAGTAACTGCAATGAGTGAGTTACCTCCTAACTCAAAAAAATTATCATTTATTGAAATGGCATCGCGTTTAATTCTTTGCTGCCAAATTTCTGCAATTTTCAGTTCAGTTTCAGATGTCGGCGCAATGTATTCTCTCAGGGTAAATTCTACATTGATATTTTGCAGGGATTTATGATCAAGTTTGCCGTTTGCTGTCAATGGCATCTGGTCAAGAAGAATTATTTTATTGGGCATCATATGTTCAGGGAGAAAATTCTTTAAATCATCCTGAATCATTTCTGTAGGGCCTTTCATATGCACGACATCTTCTTTCATGCCACAGTGAGTACGTTGACTGTCGCTAATACTGCCGCCGATACAAAAGTAAGACGTTGTGCGCTCAGTCTCTAAAATATCCTGCAATCGTTTAGCGGAGGGCAGGTTATTACCACTTTTGGAGCTATAACCTGAAGACATAAATCCAATATTAAAATTATTCATTTGATAGGATTGAAGCTTTCTTCCCAGATTGATATAACTCATCCAATTATCGTTACCTTTGGTTATGATGCTTACGCCAAAAGATGCACGATCGTAAACCTCCTGATTAATAGCAATTACATGTTTACGTAAAATCAGTTGGTCAGAAATTTTTTCAAATTGTTGCTCATGGTAAAGGTATAAACCCGCTTCAAGACCCGCAATTTTTCCTGGATGAGCTTGCAGATAAACCTGGACACCATCATCCATAAATCCTTTTTTCCCGGAAACAATTTCATAAGTACCCAGATAAAAATCTTCTTGAGCAACCTTCAAAAAAGATTTGATAGAGGGGATATAGTCAGGTTTATCAATGTTTAAACCATATTCAATTAAAATTTTCTCAAACAAACCAATCATGTGGCCTGTTTCCATCTCCAAAACTTCCTGGATATTATTTTTATAGATAGGTTCGATAGCACTTTTTTTGCCAATAAAATGGATCTTTATTTCAGCTTTAGTTGACGCTTTTTTTTCATCCAATAAAATTAATTGATGCGAGGCGGGATAGTAATAATAAAATCCTGATTTTAAGGAAGCTATATTATCTAATTCAAAATACATTTGAGTTGCATATAAAGCACCGGGTGAAGCGTAGGCATATTTTGGCAGTAATCGTTCTTCATTGGTATATTGACCAAAATACCTTAAAAAATGACCTAGCTTATCAAGATTTAAATCTTCAATTTTTTCAAAAGATTGCTGCATTGTTTTTTCATTGAAAAGTTGCAAAAGATCATTTTTATTCAGCAACTTTCCTTCATAAAACCGATAATTTTTACGAGAAAAAGCTAATTGCCTTTGATGTTTTTCAGGTGTTTTACCGGGCAAATCAACAATTTTAAAGCCCGATAACTCTGTTTCTTCACGGAATCCTTTATTGGCCAATTGCATTAAGACTTGATCTTTCTTATTTTTTGATTGGTGGTGAGCACCATGGTTGCCCTGATCCATCAACGCCGCTTCTTTTGGATTAAGTTCAATAAAACCAATGAGAGCCTGATAACCTGTATAGGAATCGTCTTTTACGATAACCGCTGCTTTTTTAACCCAATCATGGGTTTCAATTAAGGATTTTATTTCGTCCAGTTCGATACGAAAACCTCTGATTTTTACTTGATTATCTATTCTGCCTACAAAATGCACATTCCCCTCTGCTGTCCTATAAGCAAGATCGCCTGTTTTATAAAGTCTGGTTTTTTCATCACTAAGAAAGTTGGAAAAACTTTGTGCCGTTAAATCATCGCGGTGGAGGTAACCCCGGGCAAGTCCTACGCCACTGATGTATAGTTCTCCTGTTTCACCCGGAGTAACGGCTTGGCAATTTTCGTCCAGAATAAAATATCGGGTATTTAAAATAGGCTGCCCAATTGGTATTGTATTGGGTAAATCATTAATCAAATGAGCATTAACGGCATAGGCTGATGTGTTAATGGTGCACTCAGTTGGGCCATATATATTAATCAGTTTGCAAGCAGGGAGAGTTGTAATACAGGTAATCGCCAATGATTTTGACAGCGCTTCGCCACCGCTGAAAATTTGGTTCAGGCTTTGGCAGTGTTGTATTTTCTCACTATCTAAAATCGCCTGTAACAGCGTGGGCACGCATTGAAAAACAGTGACGTTGTTTTTAATAATGATCTCAATAAGTTTTTCTGGATCTTTATAGGTTCCTGGATTTCCCATGACTATGGTACTGCCACAACACAGCGACAAAATCTCCCATTGCGCCGCATCAAAACTCATGGGCGTTTTTTGAAGAATTATAGTGTTATTATTTAATTTAAACTCTTTTTTTAACCAGAGCATTTGATTAACTATACTATGGTGCTCGATCATAACCCCTTTGGGTTTCCCTGTACTGGTGTTACTGGGACAGCGAGAGGTGCTTTATCTTCTGTCAATGCCGTAGTTGGTAGTTTAAATGGACAACGGAACTATGATCAGATTGGCCCGGCAGTCAACCAGGGTTTATTGATAGGTTTAGTGTTAGGCATTCCAACGATGGCTATTTTTTATACATCTGGAAAATGGTTAACAATGGTTCATGTTGATCCGTTAATAGCTCAAGAAGTTGCGAAATATCTGCAACCAATATCATATGGCATATTACCGACTTATTTTTCCGTTGTTGACCAAAATTTTCTTTTTAGTATTCAGCGCAAGATGTCGCCTATTTTATTGAACAGTCTGATGGTTGGTGCTTCAATGGCGGTTGGTTTTCCTCTGGCATTTTATCAGAAAAGTCTGGCTGCCTTGGGGTATGGTGCTTCTGCGGGCGCATTTATTACTTTTGTTGTTGGACGTTTATTTCTTTACTTTAACAAAACAGATGGCGTTTTGGATCGTAATAAATATAAGCTTTTTATTGCCAGTCTTAGAAGTGGGACCTCTTTTAAAGATCTGTTGGGATTAAGTCTTCCTGCTGCCATGCAAGCGCTTAGTGAATGGTTGCCTACTATCCTTATTGCTACACTTTCAAGCATAAATACAAATGGTGCGCAAATTTCGGATACCCTCGATGCAGAACAGCCCTCTATGCAGATGTTATTAATATTAAACCAAATATTACTAGGATTAGGTACGGCTGCTACAGTCGCGGTAGCTAATGCACGAGGAAATGCTCTCACTAAAGCGCCTGAATCCGAGGACGAGCAATTATCGCTGCAGAATGTCAAAACAATTGGATGGGGAAATATTGCCGTTACCGGGCTGTTGACTATTCCTCCTGCTTTTTTCTTGGCTGCTTATCCAGATCCGCTTGTCCGTTTATTTACCAGCAATGCTAAAGCATTTCCACTGGCCAAATCCATGTTGCGAGTGACTGGAGCGTCTTTGGTTTTAGATGGTGTTAGAAACACTACTACTGGTGCATTATTAGGTAAAAAAAATCGAGCGGATAATTTGTTCACTTCGGGTACCAATCTACTTATCACGGCGCTTGCTGCAACAGCTCTCGGATATTTCACACAGCCCAGCCTTGGCCCGATAAGTTTTTTTGTATTTAGAATGATTGGAATTATGTTAACAACGTCACTCTTATTGTATAGATGGAAAGCAACTGGCAGTGATGCGCCACAGCGACAGGTAAATGCAAATACCTTTTTTGCACGAACACAGGCTGCATTACCAGGCCCCGCTACTACATTACCTTCAGCCAGTCTTATAGAGAGGTTGCCGGAAGATAGAAGAGACAATTCCATGTCCTGAACCGAGTACGAGCGGTGCCTGTCAGTGTCTGCCATTAAGTTAAGCCCAGCTCCTACGTCCCGCGGACAAGCCGCGGGACGTCGGGAAGGCTTGACTTAATGGCAGTGAGCCCTGAATGCTATTTATCCTTTTTTCTCAAAAACCAGCAATGACCAGCCATCAGCATTATGCTGCTCTAAATGATCAAATAAGAGGCGGTAAATAGCAATTAGCTCGGGTGCCTGCTCAGTTAATATACCTGAAACAACCAGCGTTCCTTTATCACCCAGCAAGGTATGGAAATCGTTGGCTAATCGCATCAAGGGCGCTAATAAAATATTAGCGATTACTGTATTAACCGGGGTTGTTAAAATGGCCGGTAAGCCAATAGTTAAGTACTCGTCTTTAATCGCATTGCGTTCAGCATTATTTTTTGTAGCCTGCAACGCTTGTGGATCAATATCGATAGCCTGGACATGCGTAGCTCCCAGTTTAATTGCAGCTAAAGCGAGAATGCCAGAGCCGCAGCCGTAATCAATGACTGTTTTATCGTGTAAATCGGCTTGATCAAGCCAGTTTAAACAAAGGCTTGTCGTTGGATGAGTACCGGTACCAAAAGCAAGACCGGGATCAAGAATCAGATTAACTGCTTCTGGATCAGGCGGCTCACACCAGGAAGGACAAATCCATAATCGATGTCCAAAACGCTGCGGTTTAAAATCTTCCATCCAGGCTCTTTCCCAATCCTGATCCGCCACTGTGTTCATGCTGTAATTAAATTGGGGATGACTTTGTTGAAATTGCTGCAGAGCTAATTGCGCAAGTTGCTCATCATCGTAGAGCGCATTGATAATTACATCAGGCCATAATGGCGTCGTTCCAGGTTCTGGCTCAAGCACTGGATCATCGTTTTTATCCGTCAAGGTAATGGAAAGAGCGCCTGTCTCTTCCAGCGCTTCACTTAACTCTTCAATGCCATCACGATGGCATTGTTCAATTTGTAGCTGATACCACACAGATTTATTCCTTCAACATTTTTTCAAGGTAGTGAATATTGGTGCCGCCTTGTATGAATGGTTTATCGCGTAAAATACGCTGATGCAGTTCAATATTGGTTTTGATGCCATCAATAATAATTTCATCCAATGCATTACGCATTCTGGCAGCCGCTTCCGCACGTGTTTCACCATAGCTAATCAGCTTGCCAATCATGGAGTCATAATTTGGCGGCACTGTATAACTGCTGTAAATATGTGAATCAAAACGAATACCTGGGCCGCCTGGTTGATGCAGCAAGCGTATAGTTCCAGGGCAGGGCATAAATGTTTTTGCATCCTCTGCATTAATACGGCATTCGATTGCATGACCATGCAGTTTGATATCTTCCTGTTTTAAGGTAAATGGCATGTCGCTGGCAATTTTGATTTGTTCTTTAATCAAATCAATACCGGTAATCATTTCAGTAACGGGGTGTTCTACCTGAATACGTGTATTCATTTCGATAAAATAAAAACAACCGTCCTGATATAAAAATTCGAACGTTCCTGCACCACGGTATTGCAATTCACAGCAGGCATTCACAACCGTGTCGCCAATCTGCTTGCGTAATTCAGGCGTAATTCCGGGAGCAGGGGCTTCTTCTACCACTTTTTGATGGCGGCGTTGCATAGAACAATCGCGCTCACCCAAATGTACAGCGTTGCCTTTGCCGTCACCTAAAACCTGAAATTCAATATGACGTGGGTTTTCAAGGAATTTTTCCATGTAAACAATGGGATTATTAAAAGCAGCCTTTGCTTCACTGCGAGTCAATGCAATGGCATTCAATAAATGTGACTCGGTATGAACAACACGCATGCCACGACCACCGCCGCCGCCAGCAGCTTTGATAATAACCGGATAACCGATACTGCGACCCATTTTTAAATTCAACTGATCATCATCAGATAAAGGGCCATCAGAGCCAGGAACACAGGGCACACCTGCTTTTTTCATCGCAGCGATCGCAGAAACCTTGTCACCCATCAGACGAATGGTATCGCCACGTGGTCCGATAAAAGTAAAGCCGCTTTGTTCAACGATATCGGCAAAATCAGCATTTTCAGATAAAAATCCATAGCCGGGATGAATAGCTACAGCGTCAGTGATTTCAGCAGCTGAAATGATAGCAGGAATGTTCAGATAACTTTTTTGTGAGCTGGCAGGGCCAATACATACTGTTTCATCGGCAAGACGGACATGCAACAGATCTTTATCGACATCAGAATGAACTGCGACGGTTTGGATGCCTAATTCTTTACAGGCACGCAAAATACGTAATGCAATTTCGCCACGGTTGGCAATAACAATTTTACTAAGCATAAACTTACCCCTTATTCAATAACAAACAAGGGCTGGTCATACTCGACGGGATCACCATTTGTCACAAGGATATCAATAATTTTACCTGTCCGATCCGCTTCAATTTCATTGAACATTTTCATTGCTTCAATAATACATAGCGTGTCACCGGTTTTAACAGATTGACCAATAGTAACAAAAGGCGCTGCTTCAGGAGAGGGAGAGCTATACATCGTACCAACCATCGGCGAACGTACTTTATGGCCATTGGATGCGCTTTCCTGAGCTTTGCTTTCGCCAGGTATCGCCTGAGAAATTGCTGGTGCCTGTGTCATCGTGTGTTGTTGAGGAGCCGCATAACGCATTGGCTGTTGTTCAACATGATAAACGTGGCGACTTAAACGTACCGATTCTTCACCTTCTTTAATTTCAATTTCAGAAATACCGGTTTCGTCCAGCAGTTCAATTAATTTTTTGATCTTACGGATATCCATTGATAATAACTCTCTTAATTAAATTCATCTAAAATAGCTTGCAGAGCCAACAGATAGCCATTGACACCCAAACCACTAATTACACCTTGAGCAATATCTGACAAGTAAGAGTGATGCCTGAATGCTTCTCGTGCATAAATATTGCTGATATGGACTTCAATAAAAGGAATGGAGACGGCAATCAAGGCATCTCGAAGCGCAATACTTGTATGAGTAAATGCTGCGGGATTGATAATCAGGTAATTAACTTTATTATCGCCGGCCTGATGAATGGCTTCAATTAACGCGCCTTCATGATTGCTTTGTACACACGTTAGTTTGATATGCGCGTCCGCGGCTTTTTTCTGTAAGGATGCGTCAAGCTGCGCCAACGTAGTCGAGCCATAGACTGAAGGCTCGCGTGTACCGAGGCGGTTTAAATTTGGGCCATGTAGAACGACAATTTTTTTCATTCATATTATAAACAGACAAAACTTCCGGAATTTTGCCTGATCTTTGCGATAATGTCTATAACCTCGATGATATCGGCATGATGTCGGCATGTTTGCTGCTATTTTTTAAATACGCATACAGGAATGTAGAATAATTAAATTATATGATATCGTTTGCAAATAATGCATTTAGCCAGGGAACCAAATGGCGGTCACTCATATCACCGATGTAACATTACGGGATGCACACCAATGTCTCATAGCGACTCGCTTGCGTACAGAGGATATGTTACCTATCTGTAACAAAATGAATGAAGTGGGTTTTTGGGCAATGGAAGTATGGGGCGGTGCTACTTTTGATGCCTGTCTTCGTTTTTTAAAAGAAGATCCCTGGCTGCGTTTACGTCAATTGCGTAATGCATTGCCTGATACGCAATTATCCATGTTATTGCGGGGACAGAATTTATTGGGTTATCGTCATTATGCTGATGATGTTGTCCGTGCTTTTGTAAAACAGGCTGCGAATAATGGCGTAGATGTTTTTCGTATTTTTGATGCGTTAAATGATGTGCGTAATTTAGAGACGGCGATTGAAAGTGTTAAAAAACATAAAAAACATGCACAGGGCGCAATTTGTTATACCACTAGCCCGGTTCATAATCTGGATAGTTTTGTGAGTATGGGCATAGCGCTGGCCGAGCTGGGTTGTGATAGTCTGGCAATAAAAGATATGGCTGGATTGCTTACACCTGTTGCAACAGTGGAATTATACGAAGCACTGGCGGCAGCGACAAGTTTACCTGTGCATTTGCATACGCACGCAACCTCCGGTCTTGCCGGAATGTGTCATTATGAAGCGGTGATGGCTGGTTGTCGTCATATAGATACCGCAATATCCTCTTTTTCAGGAGGGGCTTCTCATCCAGCCGTTGAACCACTTGTCAGTGCCTTGGCTGAAACCGAGTTTGCAACCAATCTGGATTTAAATTTATTAAGGGAAATTGCTGATTATTTTCGTGAGGTTCGCAAAAAATATCAGCAATTTGAAAGTGAAGCCCGCGATATTGATCCGCGCGTACAATTCTATCAGATTCCTGGCGGTATGATTTCCAACTTGTATAATCAGCTGAAAGAGCAACAGGCGTTGGATAAACTTGCGGCTGTCCATGCAGAAATTCCGAGAGTGCGTAAAGATTTGGGTTATCCGCCATTAGTTACCCCGACATCGCAGATTGTGGGTACTCAAGCGGTTATGAATGTATTAAGCGGTGAACGCTATAAAACCATTACTAATGAGGTAAAGCTTTATTGTCAGGGAAAGTACGGTGCGGCGCCTGGAAAAATCAATGCCTCGGTTCGTAAAAAAGCAATAGGTCAAACGGAAGTAATTGATGTGCGTCCCGCTGATTTAATACCGCAGGAATTAAAAAAGCTGCGTCAGGAAGCAAAAGGATTGGCAACTAATGATGTCGATGTGTTGACGCTTGCCATGTTTCCCGAAATAGGCCGCAAATTTCTCATCGAGCGTCAGAATAATACATTGACTCCAGAGCCGTTAATACCGGTTAATCAGCCTGCAAGAGACCAGCCTTTATCGGAGTTTGATATTGCCTTGCATGGTGAAAGCTATCATGTAAAAGTAGCGGGTTTTGGGACACGTGAGCAGGGGCATCAGGCTTGTTTTTTATGGGTGGATGGTGTGCCTGAGGAAGTCATTATTAATATTGACGATCTGCAAGAGCCAGGACAACCTGTTGTAAAGAAAAAAGCGATTGGGCCGGGAGATATAACTGTGTCCATGCCCGGTACAATTCTGACTATTCATGTCAAAACCGGTGACAAAATCAAAAAAGGACAGGCGCTTTTTGTGCTGGAGGCAATGAAAATGGAAACCGAGTTTAAAGCGCCATTTTCGGGTATTGTCAGCGAAATTTTTTGCAAAAAAGGGGATAAAATTACACCCGAGCAAGTGTTAATTCATATCGAGAAAGAGAATTAATCTGTTTTAATTGGTGTCGCTGCCTTTAACGCGCGTTCACGGATACCAGACCATATTTCTTCTTCTGGAGGCAGCTCCATTACAATTGCCGGAGAGGTTGATTGATCGGCATTACGCAATTGATAATATAATTCATAAGCCAGCTGTTGGGGATTAAATGGTAACTGATAACCTGAAAAATTCGCAAAATCACTGTTTTTACTGAATGAGAGGACATAAGACTCAGGATTATTAGCGCAAAACTGTTGCAAACTTTTCGCATTATTAAAACAATACAACGGTTTTTCCGGTTGATAATGGCTATCCAGTTTTCCCGGAACGCGAATGGTGTTTTGTTCTTGAAGTTGAGACGCTGATAAAACTGCTTGAATCGCCTGTTCATCAATCATGCCAGGTCTTAAAATCTGATAGCCCGCAGGATTAATCAGGGAAACAATGGTAGATTCAATACCGATGCTGCATCGACCGCCATCGAGAATTAAGAGAGTGTCATTTTTAAAACTATGTTGTACGTGTTGAGCCGTGGTGGGGCTGATTTTACCAAAGGGATTGGCTGATGGCGCGACCAAAGGAAATTCAAGTGACGATAATAAAGCCTGTGCAACCGGATGCGCCGGGCATCGGATAGCGACAGTATCCTGCCTGCCGGTAACTAACGGGCTTACTGCACCAGGTTTGCAACGCAAAACCAGTGTTAAAGGGCCTGGCCAGAACGCAGCAATTAATTGATGTGCATAGTCTGGAACATCATTAGCCCATTGTGTTAAATCACGATTGTGCGCCACATGCATAATCAGCGGGTGATTAAGGGGGCGATTTTTTAATGCATATATTTTTTTAATAGCCTCATCATTCTCAGCATTACCTGCCAGACCATAAACTGTTTCTGTAGGTATGGCAGCTATTTGGCCACGTCTCAGCTCGGCAATGATCGTGTCAATATTTTGAGTAATGGTGCTCATGAATGCATCTAATCGCTAAAAAGAAAAGTGAAGGTGCATATTGTACCTTAAATAATCACAAGAGCAACTGTCAAAAATGAGAGAATATCGAAATTAACGCATGCTAAGTAAAAATAAATCATAATGATTTTTTATAAGCTTTGTGTAAAAAAGTTACTGATTTTAAAAAAGAAAAAACTATGTTAGGTTGGCATTACCTGTTATAGTTGCCGCGGAAATTTTCAGGAATAAAGCCAACCTCAAGCAAATGCTTTACTTTTGATTTTTCTCCAATGCAACCAAAACAGGTTTGGTTGTTACCACGCTTTAATAATAAAGGATGTTAAGTTATTCAAGCATGGATTTTCGTTAACAACACGGGAGCCTCGGAGGTTTTCTCGTGAAAATTAGCTTAAGGAGTCAAGATTAATGCACCCTAATTACTATTTATCACCTCTCGCGGCCTGTTTGGCACTTACAATGGCATCTTCAGCGAAAGCTGCGGAACCAATAGAATTGCAAAACGCGTCTTTTCAATCAATTCAACAACAGTTTCCTTTTGCCTTACCGGGATTGAATCAGGCTGGAGTTGGCACTGATACCTTGCGTTTTCTAAACGAGCACACGGATCAGAATCATATTAGCCATGTGCGCATGCAACAGGAGTATAACGGTTTTCAGGTGCATGGTGGTTACGCAATTATTCATAGCAATCATTCTGCCAAAACATTTGGGTTCGCGCAAAATGATGGGAAAATGAATGGTAAGGTTTTTAGTGGGCTACAAAGCGAGTTAGGTACCCCTGCAGCCAATTTTGTAAAAAATGGTACTAAAGCGCTGAATAAATTTAAAGCTGAATTTAATGAAAATGATATAAGCGAGGAAGAAGTCACTCCACTGGTTTATATTGATAAAAATAATAAAGCGCACTGGGCATATAAAATCAGTATATTGGTTCGATATGATCATCAGATTCCTGAACGGCCAACTGCTATCGTAGATGCAGAAACTTACAAGCCTTTTGTAAAATGGAATGATATTAAAACGGAACGTATACCTGCATCAGGTATGGGGTATGGTGGCAACAAAAAAAGTGGAAAGATAAATTTTGGTAAAGATTTTCCTTTGCTGGAGATAACGAAAGAAATCAGTAAATGTTATATGGAAAATACCGAGGTTAAAATTGTTGATATGGACCATGAGTATTCATCTACTAATCTCCCTATGAGTTTTACCTGTAAAGTTAACAAAAAAAATCCACCCAATACGTTTTGGACGGGGTATAGAACCGATGGTTATGATCGGGTTAACGGTGCCTATTCACCTGCTAATGATGCATTATATGCTGGCTACGTAATCAAACATATGTATGAAGACTGGTATGGTATTCAGGTTTTAACCAAAGCTGATGGTTCACCTATGCAGTTGGTAATGCGTGTTCATTATGGTGAAGGTTATGAAAATGCGTATTGGGATGGCAGACAAATGACTTTTGGCGATGGTGAAGATGTAATGTATCCATTGGTATCCCTGGGCATTGGCGCACATGAAGTCAGCCATGGTTTTACCGAACAGCATTCAAATCTTGAATACCGTGAGCAATCTGGTGGTATCAATGAGTCATTTTCTGATATGGCAGCAATGGCCGCGGAATATTATTCAATCGGATCAAACACCTGGCTTCTGGGGGCGGAAATCATGAAAGAAGACAGCGGTTATGAAGCCTTGCGTTATATAGACAAGCCTAGCCGCGATGGCCGCTCTATTGATACTGCTGCAGATTATAAAAGTGGTCTTGATGTTCATCTTAGCAGCGGTGTATTTAACCGTTTGTACTATCTGATTTCCAAGCAAAAAGGCTGGGATCCTCGTAAAACGTTTGATGTAATGGTTAAGGCAAACATGGATTACTGGACACCAACCAGTACATTCAATGAAGCCGGTTGCGGTATTCTCAGTGCAACAAAAGATCATGGATTTGCCATTGAAGGTGTACAGCAATCGTTAACCAAGGTTGGTGTAAAATACGATCAATGTAACGTTTAAAGGACTTTGTAAAATTCAGCCAGGCACTGGGCAACTGTGTCTGGCTTTTCCATATGCACATGATGTCCGCCTTCAACCTCATAAACGATTAAATTTTTTACGGCATCGAGACGAGGCTGAATTTCTTTTTTATCAAAATTAAAACCATTATCAGCCCAAATCAGACAACTTTTAGCAGTAATTGCTGTTAAGCAGGATAATATCTGTCCTTCCGTCATGCGTAACGCAGTTGGGTAAATAAGTCGGCGATCGTGACGCCAGTAAAAAATACCATCTTTATTATCAACGCCACGTTCACAGAGTATTCTTGCTTCATTGAGAGATAAGTGGCCACGTTTCGCGCGGGCTTCAGCTGCCAGAGCCATGGAAGGGTATGGTTTCGCATCTTTATTGTTGTCCCTCAGTGCTTTTTGTACATACTGTACCAGTTGAGTCTGGCAGGTATAATCAGGGCTGCTAAAAGGTCCCAGTGCTTCAATTAACGCGAGTGAAAGAATTTTTTCAGGGATGACACCCGCAACAAGGCTGGCAAGACAGGCACCTAAGGAGTGACCCAATAAATGAATTTTTTCGTTTCCGAGTGCGTCAATTATTTGTACAATCGTAAAAATACCATCAATAAAATGATAATGAAATCCTTCAGCTATATGCGAAGATAAACCGTGTCCTGGTAAATCAATCGCTATTAAATAAAAATTATCAAGCAGGTAGGGTGCTATAGGTTCAAAAGAGTTGGCATTATCTAACCATCCATGTAAAGCCAGTATGGGAGGCAGCCGTTTATCACCCCATGCCTTGCAGGCAATTGTCAGATGAGGAAGTTGCAAATCAAATTGATCCATAATATTTTTTCTTAAACCATTTCACTAAGCGTAGTTGATTGAGGCGGGGATATCCAGATAAAGCTGGCAATTTACTTACACGATTTTTAATACATACTGTTTATAATAGTTATGATATCTTATCCCAAAGACTTGATAATTTAATCGGACAATTTGTTTATGAGCGTGGTGCAACAAAGTGTGTCGCTGATTACTTACAACATTCATAAAGGTTTCAGTGTAGGTCGGCTTCGGTTTTTATTGCCTGCTATGCGTACAGCACTATCGCAGTTAAACCCTGATTTTGTATTTTTACAGGAAGTGCAGGGTGAACACCGTCATCGTGAAAAACGCATTCGCTCATGGCCTGATGCACCGCAATTTGAATTTATAGCTGAAAAAGATTGGCCATATTATTTATATGCCAAAAATGCTATCTACCAGGCTGGGCATCATGGTAATGCAATCTTAAGTAAATATGCTTTTGATTGTTTTGAAAATATTAATTTATCCCGACAAAATCGAGCCTCCAGAAGCATTTTGCATAGCCAGATAAAAATGGGCAATACTACCTTGCATTTACTCTGCATTCATCTGGGCTTGTTCAAGGCCGAACGTGCTTTTCAATACCGAGCATTAATTCATCGTATAAAAGATGTAGTTCCTGAAAACGAACCGTTATTAATGGCCGGTGATTTTAATGATTGGCGTATGCAATTGTCAGGGTTATTAAAAGATGAATTAAACGTTGATGAAGCGTTTTTAAGCGCCGGAGGCCAGCATGCGCGTTCTTTTCCTGCACTTAAACCAACATTATGTGTTGATAGAATTTATTTTCGTGGATTGCGTGTGATAGAGGTGCAATGCTTACAAGGCAAGCCATGGCGAACACTTTCAGATCATTTGCCGCTGTGGGCACGGTTTGAGTTGAAATAAGCGTGAGTAATGCCCTCACGCTTATTTAGCGGACTTATTCTTGCTCAGCTTTTTCCTGATACTCACCAAAACATGCCATACTATTAAGTTTTGCACGTTTTAGCAGTGCTGCCTGCGCACTGGCAACATTTTCAGGTTTACCAGCCCAGACACGTAAACAATCTTCCTGCAATGCACGGCCATAGGAAAAACTCAGATTCCAAGGCTGATAACCGGTACTATTAATTGCATTGAGATTTGCTGTAGCCTGTTGAGGGCTTTGTCCGCCAGACAGGAAATTGATTGTAGGTACTGATGCTGGAACTGTGTTGCGGAAAACACTGAGGGTGAAATCAGCAACGTCTTCGGGAGCGCTGAATGGTTTGGCGCTTTTTCCTGACGTAACCATACTCGGCTTTAATACGATACTTTCCAGCTCTACGCCATGAATAAATAAAGCATTGAAGACTTCATGTAAGACCATTTCGCAGGCTTCTGCGCAGTGATCAATTGTATGATCGCCATCCATTAACACTTCTGGTTCAACAATCGGTACAATACCTACGGATTGGCAAATAGCAGCATAGCGTGCCAGATTTTCAGCCCCTGTTTTAATAGCAGTCATACTTGGACTAAATTCACCAATAGAATACACATTACGCCATTTGGCAAAGCGAGCACCCAATTTTTTAAAGTGGAGCAGACGTTCTTCGAGACCATCAAGTCCTTGAGTAACCTGTTCATCATCAGTATTAGGCAGAATAGCAAGACCTTTATCTACTTTAATACCTGGAACAATACCTTTCTGAGCAAACAATTGCGCGATAGGTGTGCCATTTTCATCGTTTTGTTCAAATGTTTCTTCAAACAAAATGACGCCATTGATATATTGCTCAAGGTCAGTTGTGGTAGCGAGCAACAAACGATAGTCACGGCGGTTTTCAGTAGTATTTTCAAGATTAATAGAGGCAAAACGTTTGCCAATTGTACTGTTACTCTCATCGGCAGCAAGGATGCCTTTACCATCTTGTAGCAAAAGTTCCATTGTGGCTGATAATTCTTCATAATTCATCATTGATTAATCTCCTGATCGTTTTAATTATTGCTTTAACGCGAAATGTATTTTTCTCGAATAATTTGTTGCATAACAAAACCACGTGTTTTTAAATTTTCGAAAGCTTCGTCGATCATACCCGGATTTCCGCATAAATAAACTATATCATTTTCAGGATTGAGGTTTAATTCTGGAAAAGCATGTTGAACGTAACCATGAAAATAATAAGTTGATAAAATCTGATCGGCTGCACGGCTTAATTGTATGCGCAAACTAACTTGTTGCGGATAACTTTCTGCAAACGCTGCAAACTCTTGTGCATAAAGGGCATCATCAATCGTTTGTACACCAAGAAGGATAATAACCTGCAGGTCAGGGCTTTTATCGAGACGTGTTCGTAACTCGGGTAGCATGGCTCGGTAAGGTGTTACACCAGTACTTGTTGCAGCCAAAATATAACGTTTGGGTTGCTCATCTTTTAAAATCAACCTGCCAAAAGGACCATTGATGTTAATTTGATCACCAGGTTTCAGGTTAAAAAGAAGCTCTGTTCCGGGACCGCCTTCCACAAAGCCTGCAGCAAATTCAATACGGTTATCCTGAACAGGGGCATTAGCAATACTGTAACTTCGTTTCACCTGTTTTTCATTACTATCAAAATGGATAGTAATAAACTGCCCGGGAACATAGTTAAATGCGGATGATTCGGGTGTTTTGAAAACAAAATGCTTAATTTGAGGGGTGAGGTTAATCGTCTCTTCCAAAGTCACAGGAAATGTAACAACTTGCATAATTATATCCAGCGGTTTAATTGGCAGTATTTTAAGTTATTTATGTTTATTGTCCAATAATTTTTCAATGTTCTTTCTGGTTTTGCTGATTCCCAAGCTAAATATTTTTCAATTCTTAGCCTAATCTCGCAAAAAAAAATGAATAGTGCTATATAATGACAATATGAACAGTACAGATCTGACTGAAATGCTCGGCAATTTAAGCCGATCCTTATTCCCAGTGCAATCACTCCTTGCAGGGTTTGCCTACTTGCTCGGCCTTATTTTTTTTATCACAGCCATTCAGAAATTTCATGCTATAGGCAGTGCTTCTGCTCAGTCACCTTCCCAGGAAAAAATTTTTACACCAATTGCTTACATAATTGCAGGGGCAATGCTCTTGTTTTTACCGACGGCAATTGATGCCTTATCCAATACTGCTTTCGGTGTTAGTAATATTTTACAATATACGCCCTATAATCCATATAATGTTCAAAGTGCGATGGAAGTGGTTATTCGAACAGCTGGTTTGATCTGGTTTATCAGGGGATGTGTTTTAATTGCACATGCCAGTAATCCAGGCGTTAAGGATGGACCTAAAGGATTAGCATTTTTATGTGCGGGCGTTTTAGCAATTAATTTTGAAAATACCATCCAGGTTTTAAACTGGATAATGGGTCAGACAGCGACATTAACCATGACAATCAAGCAGAATCAGGGTTACTGAGCATTTTCATCGCAAATCTTCAGGTTATTTTCTTTCGCAAAATCCATTATAGCCTGATAAACCTGAGGGCTTGATTCTTTTAATGTGGGGTCGAGAAGAACACATTTATAGCCTTCATTATTGATGCTTGGTTGTAAAAGAGGGGAGTAATGAATGCGTTTATTTTTAAAACTGGCCATAGCGCCACTCATTCGCTCTGCCCAATCGCTGGGGCGAAAGGTTTTTCCTTGTTCAGTAACACCTTCAATAATAATTTTCTGATTATCGGACTTCACCATAATTAACATATAAAAAAAACAGTATGGCTATTATAGCACCATCTTGCCGGTTGGTGGCTGAATTTTGATAAAAATTACGAAGTCATAGCAGTCAAAGGGTGGTTTATGCTACGATAACGACGTTTTAAACATCAGGTAGACAAGTTGTGAATCATAAAGAAAGCCATTCAGGAATTTATCTTTTACCCAATCTTTTTACGACAGCGAGTCTGTTTGCAGCGTTTTATTCAATTGTTGCATCGTTTAAAGCGCAATATGATGTGGCCGTTATCGCCATTTTTGTTGGTATGATTGCTGACGGCCTTGATGGCAGAATCGCCAGATTGACTAATACTCAAAGTGAGTTTGGCGCTCAATATGATAGTTTGTCTGATATGGTTACTTTTGGTGTAGCACCATCGTTATTGCTCTATAGCTGGAGTTTGCATCATTTAGGTAAATTTGGCTGGTTGGTTGCTTTTATATATACTGCCGCAGTTGCCATACGGCTTGCGCGGTTTAATGTTCAGCATGAAACAGCAGATAAACGCTACTTCCAAGGCTTGGCTTGTCCAGCATCCGCCGCACTTGTTTCATCCTTTGCCTGGTTATGCCATCAAAATGATGTCATGGTATCGTTTTTAACAGCTGCTGTAGCTGTAGTTGCTGCTGCGTTAATGGTGAGCAGTATACGCTATTACAGTTTTAAAGAAATTGATACGAAAGGGAAGGTGCCGTTTTTGTATCTGTTCCTCATGGTCATATTGTTTGTGGCAATTGCTGCAAATCCCGCTGTAGTGTTACTTAGCGGTTTTGCAATTTATGCGCTATCCGGCCCAATACAATTGCTTTTTACATTGCGTCGGCATCGCAAATTGCGCAAAAAAGCATAAGCCGTAGCCTTGATGCAGCGCAACGTAATCAAGGTTTTCTTCACTAAACAGGCTCAAACATTAATTCTTGCAATTATTTAGTAATTCCCGAGATCAATAACCTTGATTACGCTGCGCTGCATCAAGGCTACACGGGCTACATGTTTTGATTTTTTTGTTAAAGTTCACTTGTCAAAATGTTGAAAAGAAAGTTGAAAATGCTGAAGAATATGTAAAGACTATTTCGATTTTTTTCTAGCTATTCTGGTTCGCCAAATCGATTATTCACCAGATCACGCAGATATTTTTCCATCTCGATTTCGTCAGGGCCATCAATCTGGACAGTTAATTCTGTTCCTTTACTGGCAGCAAGCATCATTACACCCATAATACTTTTCCCATTTACGGTTTGTGTACCTTTGGTGATATCCAGGTTGCTTTGAAATCGTGATGCAGCGGAGACAAATTTTGCAGAAGCTCTGGCGTGCAAACCCAATTTGTTAATAATATGGAGAGTAGTTTTTATCATAATGCTCGAAATATAGCATGAATCAGTATTTTGTACAATCATGGTCTCAAAAATCCTCATGACTGTGCCAATTATAGAGGGAAAGTGATCATCTCTGCGATTATGGCCAACATCTACTTACACCACGTGACGGATGAATGGTTTGGTGGTGTACACGTTTGAGCGACAAGACGAAGTGAAACGCTTCTATAACGTGCCACCAAAAAGATTAACAACAAGTACTACAATTCCGGGTGTGTCCATAAGTGCACAAATGATGTTGAGTGTTGCAATAACAAAACGATCCGCCTGATCGTCTACACGGTTCGAATACATTGCGGCTGCAATACTCATAACTACGTACTCTGCCGTTACCGTTATAAGTTGTGCCCTGATTGCCATGGTAATGTCCATAACCAGTATCATGGGCTAACTTGACGCCCTGTAAAGACTTTTGCACGCTCGATACATTGGGCATGGGAGCTTGTAATGTGGTGTTTATGTTAGTTGCAGCTTGAGCGGGGACACAAATTAACAAAAATGTCAGTCCTCCAATTAGACCTAATTCCTTCAATGTATCCATTTGAATTCCTCTTGAAATGATTAGGATCTGTTGGACTCCAATATCCTATTAAAAGCAATGTTACAGAGTATATTATAGCAGAAAAATGAGTAATTATTGGCCAATAACTGGCGAGAAACATAACGGCATGATTAATACCAGTATAAATTTTATACTTCCGTTTTTTCTTCTGAATGTATATTCGTCTGGATATTTTTGTGATTCAAGATTTGGGAAAAAAAGACCCATAAGTAAAATACGGTTATTATAATGTCACTTTGAGCTTAATTTGTGTCGTTCCCGCGAAAGCGGGAAACCATCCCTTAGGGTTATTCCTTGCTTTGTCTGTGAAATAGTTTCCCGCTTTCGCGGGAACGACACAATAATGGTCAATTAGCGCTTGCGCGGGGAGGACAGCTTAATTGTCAAGCTTGTGAATTATTCACGCTCTTCATCAATATGCATATCACGATGATCGCGATGGTCACGGTGATCCAGCATTTTTTCTTTATGCTTGATAATTTGACGATCCAGTTTGTTCACAAGTTCATCAATCGCTGTATACATATCATCGGATTCTGCGCGAGCATGCAGTTCACTTTTTGCAACAATTGCTGAGGCTTCAGCAATGTGCGTTAATTTTTCAACATCAAAGACAATATTAAGAGTAGAAATTCGATCGAAATGGCGTTGCAGTTTTTCGATTTTTTCTTCTGTAAATGCCCTTAATGAAGAAGTGACTTCAATATTATGGCCGGTTATATGTACTTGCATAATTTTATTCTCCTGACTTATAAAACTAACTACGGATGGTTTTACGCTCGTTAGAGGGCAAAATTCCCATTGCTTCCCGATATTTTGCCACTGTGCGTCTTGCAACCTGAATGCCCTGATCGCCAATTAATAGGGCAATTTTACTATCACTCAGTGGTTTTTTTCGGTTTTCTGCGGCGATTAATTTTTTAATAACAGCTCTGATAGCGGTTGATGAACATTCTCCGCCGGCAGAAGTCGCAACGTGACTTGAAAAGAAATATTTCAATTCAAAAACACCTCGCGGTGTATGCATAAATTTTTGCGTTGTCACTCTTGAAATGGTTGATTCATGCATATCCAAAGCCAGAGCAACATTATTAAGAATCAACGGTTTCATCGCTTCTTCGCCATACTCAAGAAAATCAGTCTGATATTCCACTATGCAGCGAGCAACTTTTAATAAAGTTTCCTGACGGCTCTGGATGCTCTTCAAAAACCAACGAGCTTCTTGCAGATTATTTTTTAAAAATTGATTATCCGCACTGTTATCTGCACGTTGAATTAACGAAGCGTATTGGCTGTTAATACTTAAATGCGGCAGCGTATTATGATTGAGTAATACTTGCCATTCACCATTGATTTTTTTTACCGTAATGTCAGGAATAATATATTCAGTGATTTCCTGATGAATCAGGCTGCCTGGTTTTGGATTAAGCCGTTGAATAATTTGCAATGCTTTATCAAGATTAGCTTCGTTTATTTGATGATTTTTTCGCAATTGTCGATAATTATGCTGGCCTAATAAATCAATATCAGTTTGTATGATTCGTTTAGCCAGCTCAACATCCTCAGATGTTTCTGGTAATTGTGTCAATTGTATCAATAATGTTTCTGCAAGGTTAGCTACCGCGCAGCCAACGGGATCAAATTGTTGCAAACGATGGCGAACGGCTTCAATTTCTTCGATATCAAGCGGGTGAGCTTCACTATTTAAGCTGTTATATAATTCTTCAACAGGTACAGTTAAAAACCCATCATCATCAATGGCATCAATGATGGATGTAGCAATAACCCGATCAATATCACTCATCGGTGTTAAATCAAGCTGCCAATGAAGATGTTCCTGTAAATTCGTTGTTGTGTAATGCAGGTTATCGTAATTGTAATCACTATCATCAAAATTACTGCGTTTATTTTGAGAGCTATACAATTGAGACCATTGAAAATCACTAAACTCATCAGACGATTGTTTATCATTATTTGCAGATGGCTCTTCTTTCTCTTCGCGTGAACTTGCTTCGGAAGTTACTTCAAGCATTGGGTTTGATTCAACGGCCTGCTGAATTTCCTGTTGCAAATCAATGGTCGACAATTGAAGTAAGCGAATTGCCTGTTGTAGTTGTGGTGTCAAAGTCAGTTGTTGATTAACGCTTAGTTGCAACGATGGCTTCATGCAAATCCTCTTTGTTTATCATTGCGTTTTATTCTTAAGTTTAACTGATTCGAGCGGATTATCCAGTAGGAAGTATGATATGAAGGAAGAAATCGTGTAGAAATATAATTTAAAGCAAAAAAAAGCCTCTTAACAGAGGCTAAATTTATTATTTGACCTTTTTCTCTTTGTAAATAACATATTTACGAATAACTGGGTCAAATTTTCTAAGTTCCATTTTTTCTGGATGGTTACGTGGATTTTTAGTTGTTGTATAAAAATGACCAGTACCTGCGGTAGATTCCATCTTTACCAGGATAGTAACAGCTGCCATTGGTATTCCCCTTAATTAAACTTTTTCGCCTTTTTCTCTTAACATCGCCAAAACAGCGTTAATACCTAACTTGTCAACAATACGCATGCCTTTAGTGCTTAACTTTAATGTGACAAAGCGGCCTTGATGACCATTTTCTTCAACCCAATAGCGATGACGCTGAATGTTGGGCAGAAAGCGGCGTTTGGTTTTGTTGTTAGCATGCGATACGTTGTTACCTGTAATGGGTCGCTTGCCAGTAACCTGACATACTCTTGACATGGTATTACTCCAAGTGTTCTTTAGATTAAAATCTAACCGGGTTTAAAATTCTTGGCTTTCGCATAGGCGAATTGAGCCGGGGTAAAATTACAAGAGCGCTTTTATAGCAAAAAAACAGACAAGATGCAATCTATTCGCTTAATTTTTACAGCTTTGTGTTTACCAATTGCTGATCGCAAAAATAATAATTATCGGTATAATCCACAAAATTTTCAAGAATTATGTGATAAAAATGCAAAGAACAATCAAGAGTTTCGTTATGCGAGGGGGGCGGGTCAGTAACCGTCAACAACAGGCACTCGACAATTGGGTCAAAGATTATGAATTATTAATGGATGGTGAGCCTTGGAATTTACCGGCTCAATTTGGTCGCCATGCAGACACTATCGTGGAAATTGGTTTTGGTATGGGGGCGTCGTTATTTACAAGGGCTCAACAACAGCCTGAGTCGAACTTTATTGGTATTGAAGTCCACCGTGCCGGTGTAGGAAGTCTGGCTGCTGATTTACATGATCATGCCATTACAAATGTGCGTTTGGTCGCCCATGATGCTGTGGAAGTATTTAAACAACAATTAATAGATAACTCGCTCTCTGGTGTTCAACTTTTTTTTCCTGACCCCTGGCATAAAAAACGGCATAACAAACGTCGGTTGATTCAACCTGAATTTGTGAAATTGTTATTGTCGCGATTGAAGACTGGCGGTTTTATTCACTGTGCGACTGACTGGCAGGATTATGCCGAGCATATGTTAACAGTATTATCAGCTGAGACAGCTTTATTAAATAGCAACCCTGAAGGTGGCTACTCAACTCGTCCGGCCACCAGACCTTTAACCAAGTTTGAAAAGCGTGGCCAACGTTTAGGGCATGGGGTCTGGGATTTGATTTTTATTAAACAATAGACTCTTACAGTGCTTGCTTAAACGCTTGATAGGCCATAGAATTCTAGCTTTGTGCTATTGAGCTGGAGTATCTGATGGGTTGGAATGAACCGGATAAAGGTAAGGATCCTTGGAGTGGCAAAAATCAGCCGCCCGATCTGGATGAAGCATTAAAGAAACTGCAGGCCAGATTGAAACGCGTATTCGCTGGCCGTGGTTCTGCGCCAGACAATAATAATCCTGAGCACTCGAAAGATAGTATTGGTAATAGTGGTTTGCTCGGTGGAATGTTGCTGCTTGTGGTGTTCATTCTTTGGGCGTTATCCGGTATATTTATTGTTGACCCTGCTGAACAGGCTGCAATTCTGCGTTTTGGTAAATATAAGGAAACGGTAGGGCCCGGGCCGCATTGGATTCCTCGTTTTATCGATTCCAAAATGGTTGTGAACGTGGATAGAGTTTCAGATTATTCTTATTCTGCTCAAATGTTGACGCAGGACGAAAATCTCGTATCCGTGTCTCTTGCCGTACAATACCGAATTGGTGATCTTGAAGAGTATTTATTTAATGTTGCAGATGCAGAGGAAAGCTTGCAACAGGCAACATCGAGCGCATTGCGTCAGGTAGTTGGAACTAAAACACTCGATGAAATTATTACCGAAGGACGCGAGGCCTGGGGTAATAATGTGCAGGATACGTTGATTAAAATTCTGGCTCAATATAAAACGGGCATCATTATTGTTAACGTTTCACCTCAACCCGCTCGTGCGCCAGAAAACGTCCAGGATGCTTTTGATGACGCTATCAAGGCTCAGGAAGATGAAAAACGTTTTAAAGAGCAGGCTTACGCTTATCAGGCTCGGGTAATTCCTATTGCTCAGGGTAATGCAAAACGCATAATGGAAGAAGCGCAGGCTTACGGTAAACAGGTTGTACTGAAAGCAAAAGGCGATGTCGCAGAATTTCTTGCCATATTGCCAGAATACATTAAATCACCCGGAGTAACATCTGAGCGCATGTATTTGGATGCCATGCAGGAAGTATTAACCAAGAGCAGTAAAATTATTGTTGATGGTAAAGCAGGTAATTTATTATATTTACCATTAGACAAAATGACTACAACCTTGCCAGTAACACCGGCATTAAGCGACAAGCAAGCTGAAGCAGCTATGGACAATAAAGAAAGTAACTTAGTCGATGGTCGTGAGCTTATCCGTCAAACGCTTCGCCAAGGGAGAAATGGTTAATGAATATAGTTAAAGCAACCTTGGGTTTTGTACTGTTTTTTATAGTGATGATCGTTTTAGCGAGTGTCTTTACAGTAACACAAGGCCAACATGGTATTTTGCTCCGTTTAGGTCGGTTGGTTGATGACTCGGCTACAGGCAAAGCAAAAATATTGTCACCCGGTTTACATGTCAAAACCCCTTTTATTGAAACAGTAAGGCTTTTTGATACCAGAATCCAAACTCTTGATATTAAATCTTCCCGTATTGTTACGCGTGAAAAGAAAGATGTCATGGTTGATTATTATGTAAAATGGCGTATCGAAGATTTGGCGCGCTATTTTAAATCAACAGGTGGTAATCAGTTAAAGGCTGAAACGCTTTTGGAGCAGCAATTAAATACGTATTTACGCGCAGAGTTTGGTAAACGGACTATATCTGATCTGGTTTCTGGCGGTCGTGATGACGTTATGGGGCTTTTACGCGATAAGGCTGAGCAACAAGCCAGCGGTTTAGGTATCCATGTTGTCGATGTGCGGGTTAAAGGCATTGAGTTGCCGGCTAATACCAGTAACGCCATTTATCAACGTATGCGAGCCGATATGCAAAAAATTGCCAATCGACATCGCGCTGATGGTAGTGCTGCTGCCGAAGCTATTCAGGCTGCGGCTGATGCGCAGGTTACGATATTATTGGCAGAAGCCAAGAGTGACGGCCAGACTCTGCGAGCGACTGGGCAGGCGGAAGCTGCCAGAACGTATGCTGCTGCATTCGGTCAAAACAAAGAGTTTTTTTCATTTTATCGTAGCTTGAAAGCCTATGAATCCAGTTTTAATAGTAAAAGTGACATTCTTGTTTTAGATCAGAGCAGCGCTTTCTTTGATTATTTTAAGCACTCTTTGATAAAAAATGATGGTGTTACCAAGAAAAACTGATTATAATTATTGATTTTTCAGAAAACGGGTTAAGCGAGCTTAACCTTTTTTTTTGGGAGGCAGTGTCGTGATTGCTAATTTTCTTTCAGCTTTGGCGTTAGTTCTGGTGCTGGAAGGCTTAATGCCCTTTGGTTTTCCTGAGCGCTGGAAACGGGTAATGCGTAAAACTGCGGAGCAGGATGAAAAAATTTTACGTATTATGGGTTTTTTTAGCATGTCAGTAGGCGCGATTCTGCTCACAGTCGTTCATCAATTTACAGAATAAGAGTCAATTATGGGTAAAAATGTTGTTGTGTTAGGTACGCAATGGGGCGATGAAGGCAAAGGCAAAATCGTTGATTTATTAACTCAGGACGTGCAGGTTGTTGTTCGCTATCAAGGAGGACACAATGCTGGCCATACACTTAAAATCAAGGGCGAGAAAACTGTTTTGCGTTTGATTCCTTCTGGTATGCTGCGTCCTCATGTACAGTGCTACATTGGTAACGGCGTCGTATTATCGCCACAAGCACTGCTTTCAGAAATTGCTGAGCTCGAAACAAAGGGCATTAATGTTCGCAAACGTTTACGCATAAGCCAGGCTTGTCCGTTGATTCTGCCTTGTCACGTAGCACTTGATAAAGCACGCGAAATTCATAAAGGCAATGCGGCTATTGGTACGACCGGTCGTGGTATTGGCCCTGCTTATGAAGATAAAGTGGCACGCAGGGCTTTAAAAGTCAGTGATTTATTTCACCCTGAACGTTTTGCAGCAAAGTTAAAAGAGTTGCTGGAATACCATAATTTTGTTTTAAAAAATTATTATCATCAGCCTGAGGTAGATTTTCAGGAGTTGCTTGATGAAGCAATGAGCTGGACCGAGCAATTGCGTGAAATGGTTTGTGATGTCACAACCTGTTTGCATGAACACCGTGAAAAAGGTGACTCGATATTATTTGAAGGCGCGCAAGGCGTGTATCTTGACATTGATCACGGTACTTATCCTTATGTTACGTCTTCCAATACCTGTGTGGGCAGCGTTATTAACGGTGCAGGATTTGGTCCTTGCTATCTTGATTACGTTCTTGGTATTACCAAAGCTTATACTACTCGTGTTGGTGGCGGACCATTTCCTACTGAATTGCAAGACGACATAGGTAAACGACTCGCTGAACGAGGTCATGAGTTTGGTGCGGTTACCGGGCGTCCGCGTCGTTGTGGATGGTTTGATGCGGTGTTGTTAAGACGTTCAATTGAGTTAAACAGTATTACCGGTCTTTGTCTGACTAAACTGGATGTTTTAGATGGATTGGAAACAATCCGCATCGCAGTGGCTTATCGCGATCGTGATGGGAATCTGTTACTTCGTCCGCCGCAGGCAGCAGAAGATTTTGAAGGGTTGGAACCAGTTTATGAGGAAATGCCAGGCTGGCAGGAATCAACAGAAGACGTGACTAGTCTTGATAACCTTCCTGCTAATGCGATTGCCTATGTGCGTCGTCTGGAAGAGCTTTTAGGTGTGCCGGTAGATATGTTATCCACGGGGCCTGAGCGCGATTCGACAATTATTTTCCGTGATCCATTCGGTAATAATTAGTATTTCCTAATGCAACGAAGGATCTCATGAGTTGGCGAAGTGCCAATTCATGGCGATCCTTCGCGATGTTTTATTTTAAATTTAAATCGATAATACAATAAAACGACACTGACAACCGTTCCTGCCGCCATTCCCCACCAAAGTCCCACACCACCAAAATTTAAACGTGTTGCAAGATAATACCCAACTGGTAACGCTATACACCAAAAGCTTATTATCGACGTTAATAAGGGAAAATAGGTATCTTTTAATCCACGTAAGGCGCTTAAAAATGAAATTCTTCCTGCCTCAAGTATCATAAATACTGCGGCGATGGCAAAAAATTGTTGTGCATAATAAACAACTTCCTGATTGTTTGCTGCATGGACGTCAAAATCAATTGAAATTAATGCAATAGGGAAAAGCCAATAAAAAATAGCGATTATCACTGTGAAAATGCTGACCATATAAAAACCTGCATACCCTGCTTTTGCAAGCGAATAAGTATCATTCGCCCCGGAAAGATGGCCTATTCGCACGGTTACTGCCTGTCCGATAGAGAAAATAACACCTAATATTGTGCCGGAATATTGCATGACAATTTGATTGGCTGCCAGTATATGACTGCCAAACGTTCCCATTAATAGTGTTACAACAAGAAAAAATGCGACTTCGAAACTATACATAATCCCCATGGGTACACCAATTTTAATTAATTCAAATAGATAAGAGGGCTTTTGAAAGTTGAATAAGTTATGAAAATAATCTTTATATTTTTCATGAGTAACTATATAAATCCCTAATAAAATGGCGGTAATCCAATAGCTGATACTCATTCCCCAGCCGGCTCCGGCAATACCTAGCGCTGGTAGTCCCCATTTTCCAAAAATCAGTGTATAACTAAATACGATATTAATAGGAACATACAAAATGCTGAATATCATAATGATACGCATATGACCAATGCCCATAATCAGCTCGAGAAATGCAATCATCACAAAATCCGGCAAAATCCCCCAGGACATGGCATGTAAATAAGATTGTGCGAGTGCTGTGGTTGTCGGATTTTGGCTTAATAATAAGAAAATAGGGGCTATATTCCATGATAATAAAAAGACAGGAACTGCGAAAAAAATAGCTAATAATAAACCATCACGGACAACTAAAGAGATTCCTTTATGATCATTAGCACCAAATTTATGGGCAATTAAAATATTAATGGAGCCTAACGTGCCAAATAATATTACTGTCAATGTCCAGAATAACCAACTGACCAATGCACCTGCAGCAAGCGCTTCCTGGCTTAAATGAGAAAGAAATATAGTTTCAAAAAAAAATGCACTCGACTGTACAAGGCCAGTTAAGGCCAAAGGTATAGCCAGTTTTAATAAAGGAAAAAATTGATTTTCAGATAAAACCATAGGCTATTATTTTTAATATGGTGTCTTTTGATAATAGACTATTTCACGTTTCGTTAGATGGTTTCTTCGCGGGCGCTTCCAAATAACTTCAAGCCTCGTCTTTGCGAACGAAAGTGAAGCAATTAATATCTTTTAAAGGTTCGACTTTGGCATGATGACCGTGACTATTAAGAAATTCATGTTTAATTTTTTCACACAATTCTGTAACTGGTTTTTCACTAGTTTGGAAAAAACGATGATGAGTTTTAGGTGCTAATACAGCAGTGTAGGAAAAGATACCCCCTGCTTACAGTCGCGGTAGGAGTTCGTGCAGAAACATTATTGAGAATAAGCTTTTTCATAGCCAATGTTGGTAACATAATAAACTCCCGGATCAAATTATTGACAATTAGTAATACAGAATAAAAAAATAGGTGTCAATCGATGGTCGGCTAGCTAAGAACAGGGCGATCTCACCAAAGTACCAAAAATGAACAATTGTGGGTAGGGCGTGTAAAGTCGAGCGATAAGCGACGTGCACGCGCGTTACAGTGGTGATGCGATAAAAACGCGTGGACACACTTCGTTTTGTCCACCCTACATTCAAATCGATAAGTTTAATTACTTTTGTATTGTTTTTTAAACTTTGGTGAGATCGCCCTGAATAGGTTAAAGATTTAATAAAACCTTAATAAAACCTTAATAAAATCGTATTAGGTATTAGAATGATGCAAAAAACCAAGGAAGTAAGGAAAATGTCAGAATTATTTGAAATTAACTCTACTAAGAAAAAATTAGTACGCGCGACCCAACCGAAACCTCATCCGATAACAGTGGATAAAAACAGCCGTTTTTTCATTGCCTTATGTAAAGATGAAAATAGTTCTCATTCATTTATTTGTTTGGGGGTAGAGTTATCGAATGAACAAGGTCGTTTTTCAAATAAGATATTATGTGGTTTTGGAAAAGTTATAAAAATGAATAAGCCAACGGAGTCTTTCATTGGTAAATTACAAAATATAATTTTTTATTTGTATTCATTATTTACCACTTTTCCCGGTTATTTGCATAATGAGCAAATATTTACTTTCGATGAAAACTGGCAGCAACGAAAAATAAATGATGAAATCCCTGCATCATGGAAGGCTGTGCATATGGATCTCTCTTATCAAGCTTACTCCCTTAGTTATCAAAATTACCTGCAATTCCTTGCGTATTTACAACAAAAACAGCCTGGTTTAAGAGCCTATATTCCTGATTTTAACTCAGAAAATGACAATAAAATTACCTTAAAATGGAATGCTATATCAGCTTTTGATACAGAGTCTAAGGATATAAATTATAACTCAATAGGTAAAGCAGAAGATTATAACAAGATTTCGATAAATGATAGCTGCAGGCAAAGTGCAATTCATCTAACCCGGCAAGCCTGCCAATCTGAACGTGTTGCCAGGAAAGTCTCATCTTTTTATTGGAATAATTTATCATTAAAAACTTGGCTGTTTGAAGGACATTTAGGCGATATCTATAATAAGTTACTTATCCTTCCTCCTCGCCCTGAAATGTATACATGTATGACCGCTAAGAAATTAGCTGTTATTACAAAAATATATAATCGTCTTGAGGATATGATTTTAATTAAGGAAAATAACGAAAAAGAGCAAGCAACATTAAAAAAATTTGAGGTTATTCGTGCGCTTTATGAAAAAATAACTAAAGATGAAAAACAGGATTTATCGAGCTTTTTTCAAGAAATTTCCGCCTGTTTTAATGATCATAAAGAAATTATAAAAAAACATCGCAGATATGATTTTTTTGGTACGGAAACCAGCACTGAAAAAATGTTCAATGAGCTATCGATAATGGCTTTGGAATCAAATAAACCCACTTAATAAAAAGCGGGTTTACACATGATATTAGAATCTGACTCGCAATTCAGCATAAGCCTCGTTAGCACGTAAAGAGCCTGTCCATGAAGTAACACTTACACCCTGACGGCCACTCGGTGGTGTTAAAGAGGAAAGTATGTAGCCAGGGAAGGGAATATCGCCGCCGTCGAAGTAATTGTATCCAATTGCAAACGTTGTCCGCTCATTAATCTGAGTTGATAACCCTGCGCCAACATGCCAGGCAAATTTGCCCATGGTAGTGGTCTGATTCACGGAAGCAACTTCATTAATTTTTATATTGATTTCAAATAAAATCAGTATGACTATAATTATTTGTTTGTATTATCATGGGGATAAAACAAAATGTCAAAAAGGAGTTTTGATGACTGCAAAGGGTAAAAATCATTCCGCACCACCTAGAAATATTTATGCACACGCCACGCTTAATATATTAATGAGCCTTTTATTAATAGCTATCGCGATGCTAATAGGTATGATGGGTTATCATTATTTTGAACAGATGCTATGGGTTGATGCTTTTTTAAATGCGTCAATGATTCTTTCGGGTATGGGGCCTGCCACTACGCTTACAACAAATGCTGGAAAATTGTTTGCAGGGTTTTATGCCTTGTTTAGCGGTCTTGCCTTTATAGCTATTTTTGCCATTCTACTGTCACCTTTCATTCATAGAATTTTCCGTAAAGTTCATTTAGAGATGGGGAAAAGGGATGAGTAGCTGAGAAAATATTAGTTGGATAATTTTAGATATGTTTGTTGCTCGCAAGGGCAGCTTTCAGTATAATTTTTCATCTTTTGTTAAGAGTTTGGGCAAAACATGAAAAAAACCATATTATTCATTGCTATGTTATTAGTAAATCATTTTATTTTTGCCGCAGCACAAAACGACGAAATTACCGAAGCTATGGTATTAAAATATATCAATGAGTACCGCACTCAACACCATTTAAAACCACTGCAAATGAATAGTACGATTTCTCAACAAGCGAGAAAACATAGCAAAGAAATGGCAACGCACACCGTTCCTTTTGGCCATGAAGGCTTTAAAGACCGTATTGCAATCCTTTATAAACAGGTAAAGGAACCACGTGGCGGAGCAGAGAATGTCGCTTATAACTATAAAAGCGCTCAGGATGTTGTGTATAACTGGGTGCGCAGTCCTGGACATAAACAAAATATTGTGGGTAATTATAATTTGACGGGTATTGGTATAGTCCGTGATAGCAAGGGTAAAATGTATTTTACCCAAATTTTCCTGAGAGCCGCCGTTACACCGGATACGAAAAACGTTTCGAACTAGTTTGTTCAGTACAATGTACGCATTGTCTTTTTTGCCGGCAAAAAATGCCGGCAATGCCTTTGTTACAGCTTTTTCAGCTACATTAAGGATAAAATATTGTCCTTAATGCCTTTTTTTTGAGTAGTAAAAAGTGTAATGATATCAGTATGTTGCTCAAATGCTCACAATGCTTTTACTTCTCCATACCTTCATAAATTCAGTCACTGGCATGAATTTCGCACCAGACAAGGACTGAGCTATTCAAGGCTCAGGCATCATTGAACGGTAACGCGATTGCTTTTAGAAAAATCAAGTACCTGTTTGCTTAACGATGTTTGTGATGTTAGGGATAAACACACAAGGAGAATTAAGTGAAACCAGAAAAGATAAGTCGATTTATTTTTATGGGCGATAGTCTTTCTGATCGTGGAACATTAGCAAAACGTTATCTCTTGGGTTTTATTCCCATGGATCTATTCAGTGGATTAAGAAATCGCTCACCGTTGGGGCGGTTTACTAATGGTCTTGCCTGGAGTGATCATATCGCAGCAACACTTATGAATAAGTTCATTATCAATGATGCCCATCAAAAAGGTTTATTGGATAGTTGCGATATTGCTGACGCCGTGATCAACGATGATCAACGCATCAGAAAACTACGTAAATTCAGTTATTTTTTAGACAATGATCTTTATATTAAATACAAAGGGAGGGATTTTGCGCGGAATTATAGCGAGGGAGGTTTATCTGCTCATGATTACGGGTGGCTGCCTAGCACGAATTTTACTCGTTTTGTAGAGCGAATTATTTTATCAAATCTGGATGAAATGCGTGCGAAATTGATTGCTTATGATAAAGAAAACAAAATATCCAAAGCCTATAAAGCCGAAACATTGATCATTGAATGGTCAGGGGGAAATGATTTAATCACGATGAATGAGCACCCTTCCTTCAGTGAAGTGGATAAAGCAATTGCAGCACGTCGTAATAACATCGAGCAATTGGTAAACATGGATTATCGTCATTTTATTTTAATCAATCTACCTGATTTAAGTTTGACGCCTCGTTATCAGGCATTGGATGCCAAGCAACGCGAAAACGCACATCGTTGTTCGGTATATTTTAATGCACGGTTAGAAAAAATGGTCACAGATCTGCGTATTCTGCATCCATGGTGTTCATTTGCAATATTTGATGTAGATACGATATTTACAAATGTTTATGACACACCTGAGTTATACGGTTTTGAAAAAGAAAAGCGAAACGCTCCATATGTCACCTCTGTCGATTTTATATTAAAACCTAATGGCACTTCACCTGCAAGTGGATACATGTTTTGGGATGATATCCATCCTTCGGCTGATTTGCAGGGATTAATAGGGCATTATTTTTATCACGAATTTAATCCTGTCTATAATTTCTCAACACCTGATCCGCATTCGGCGCCTTTAACTGCAATTAATATTAGTGATGAAGAATTATGTGCTTCATTTATGAAAAAATATAAAGAAAAATTTAATCGCTCAAATCAATTTTTTAGTGCAAAGAGGGAATCAGAAGCAACGCTTAAAAAGCTGAATTTGATGGATATTCTTTTTTACGCACTTAAGGAGCCGGATAGCCAAATCAGACAGATAGTTAATGAATTGGGATGGTTGGATGAAAAAGGTGAGCCACGTTTGAATATCCCCGTGCTTGAGGATTATGTAGCTTCTATCAAGCAAGGAATGAAGGCGGTGATGATTTAAAGGCAACGAAGGATCTCCATGTGGGAGATTCTTCACGTTGTTCATAATGACAATCAACACCTCCTTCAGTTATGATTAACCCAAGATTATGAAAAATGGATTTAAAGTGCCAGAAAAAAAACAATATACTATTGCCTGCATTATTGGAACGCGTCCTGAAATCATTAAAATGGCTCCCGTTATTTTTGAACTGCAAAAACATTCATGGGCAAAAATTGTCTTGATTAATACCGCACAACATCGCAAATTAATTGATGATATGTTGGATGTATTTAATCTAAAGCCAGATTATGATTTGGATATCATGATGCCCAATCAGTCTCTGGGTGAGTTAACAGCTAATTTATGCACAAAAATGGAGTCCTTATTTCAAACGCATTCGTTTGATGCCATTCTTGCTCAAGGCGACACCACTACTGTTTTCGTCTCATCCTTAATTGCTTTTTATCATCGAATTCCTTTTGGTCATGTTGAAGCAGGTTTACGAACCTTTAAAAAATATGAACCATTTCCCGAAGAAATTAATCGTGTTTTAACAGCACCATTAGCCAATTGGCACTTTACGCCTACAGAAATGGAAAAAGAAAATTTATTGCGTGAAAATATTCCTGATGAACGGATACTGGTGACAGGCAATTCCGTCATTGACGCTCTCTATTGGGTGCTGGAGCATAAACCGGATACGGGTCGTTTTGCCCATTTAAACAATATTATTGTTGTGACTTCGCATCGACGTGAAAATTTTGGCGACAGTTTAAAAAATATTTGTGAGGCGATTATTATTTTGACCAAACAATTCCCGCATCTGAATTTCGTATTACCAGTTCACCCCAACCCCAATGTACAGCTTATCATTGAGTCATTATTATCAGGTTATGAAGGCATTCATCTTATTCCCCCCATTCGTTATGATGAGTTTGTGCATCTGATGCAACGAGCTATTTTGATGCTCACTGACTCAGGCGGCATTCAGGAAGAAGCGCCCGCATTAAAAAAACCGGTGTTAGTATTACGAAACTCAACGGAAAGACCCGCTATTTTAAGTGCTGGTGTAGGGCGATTGGTTGGTACCGTCACGGACAATATTGTGAATGCTGTCAGTGAGTTGCTGACAAATGATAAGCTTTATGAGCGTATGTCACAAGGCGGTTCGCCTTATGGAGATGGGCATACATCAAAACGAATAGTTGAAGCCCTTAAAAACACATTATTGGCAGATTAGCCACCTGTCACTTTATGTGTAATCATTTCACCATTAGTAAGACAACACCAATAGGGGATATCAATATGTTCTTGTAACCATTACTTACCAACACGTTGAAATAACTTTCATAACGTCAAGCATGTTTATCAATTAAAACAAATTGAGGTTTAATTGGATTAAGGTAATTATTTATTTCTCGAATGAGCAACTCATTCGTTGGATCGTCGATGGCAATAAGCAGTGTTTGTTGCTCCTTATTTAATGCCAACGGTATAACACCATGATGCTCTAACCACAAAAACAATTTTTTCGGCAGCATTTCCCGGCATTGTATCTGGTGTTGTTCAACCTGGCTGGCAGGAAACATGCGCAGATTATATTGACTTGATAATAATTGTAAAAATTGTTCTTCCGTAATAAATTTTCGCTCAAGCAAAATTTTACCCAACCGTTCACCTGATTCTTGTTGTTCGATAATGGCTTGACTCAATTGTTCCGGGGTCAGCAACCGGTTTTCCAATAACAAATCTCCGAGCCGGCGTTTATAAGGAACAAGAATATGGCTGCCAGGAAAATGATGCTCTGTTTTGTCCCAGGCCGGTTGATTACTGCTGGTTTTTTGTGCTTTTGGTGCTGAATAATACACTTTATAGGCACGCAGCAAGGCATGTAAATTCAACACATTACCATAAAAGGTTCTCGGAATAGAAAGTAAGGTGGGAATCCAGCTGTTATAAATGCGGTATAAAGCAATCATCCGTTGCAACATGCGTTGAAACATCATGATCGTCACGGTAATAATTAGCCACCAAACCCATGGGTGTAAATTAAATTGTTCTTGTAAGGAAGGGTACTGTGGATTGGTAAATGTCAGCAGGGAATAAATTATCCACATAAAAAATACCAGATAGCCGAATGCATTAATAAAATGAGTGATTAATGCTTTACGGTCATGGGCAAGTGTATAGCGAATGTTGAATCCTTTCGGCCATTTGATTGCCTGCCATTCCTGAAAAACAATACCAATAATCCAGCGCGCCTTTTGTCGCACGGCTTTTGTATACTCCATCGGAAATAAAGCACGGGTTGCAATGTATTCGCGCACTGGTTTTTGCACGTAGCCTCGGCCAAACCAGCGCTTTTTCCATTGCATACGAATAATGGATCGACTGACAAAAATTGTTTTTAAATCATGCATTCTTAATGCTAGGGAGGTACGGTAATCCTCCGTTAATGAATCGATGGAAAAAGGCGTATGGGTTTCAGGATTTTCCAATATTTCCAGAGCCTGTCTGGAAAAAGCAGTACCAACGCCAGCTGATGGTACATGGGCTTTAATCATTTCACGAACAATAATATCTTTACTGTGATTTTCAGAAAACTCATCGGCATAGAGCCAGTGAGTAAAATTAAAATAGCTCACTTCCAAAGGAAAAATAGGAATCTGAATCATATCCTTACGGGGAATTAGAAAATTATATAATTTGAACGATAAGGGGTGAATAACATCTTCAGAGTCATGAAATACAAAAATATTAAACGGTTTAGACAGCGTTTTTTCAAATTCTTTAGCATGCAGATAAATACCGTTTAAATTGGATGCTTTGTTGGTAGGTCCAGGTTTTGCACCGATAACGCATTGCACATTTTTAATGATCGCTGCGACGCTTTCCACTGCCGCAATGGTGTCTGGATCATTGGGATAAACACCAACAAATAAATAATAATTATTGTAATCAATTGCATAGCAATTATGTTTAAGCATGCTGATAATTACATTGGCTTCGTGCCAGCAAGGTACTAGTACGGCAATCATCTGCTCTTCTTTTGCCGCTAATTCGGCATAAGATAAATCTTTATAATCACGGGCTTTCCAAAAAAAACGAAAGAGATATCTTCCCCAATAGGAAATATCGATGAATAAATCATCAAGTCCAGAGATAATAAATAATATTGCTAAGGCAATCAGAAAATACCACAGTAAAAAATAAAAAATTAAAACCACATCATTAGGCATCAGATCCTCACATAAACAAGTAACTGCGCTATACGATTAGTGTAATATTTGCCATATGGATTCACAGAAAATCGGTTTACAGGCAAATACACACCTCTGATTTGTTCGAGCCTTAATTGTAAATTGTATCGATTGGATGGAACAATCGCGATACCGGGTCCAATTTCCGCAATGTTATTAAAGAAATCTCGATTGGTATCAGCAATGACCCGTCCGGTAACGTAAAAATTAATCATAGTGCTTTCATATTGGATTGCACGAATGCCTTGACGAGTTCTTATGGTACTGATGATGTTATTGTTGTAACGGGAAAAATAATTACTATCGATGTATAACTCGCTGTAATAATCTTTGCTAAATTTGAATTTGTCAAAATAGGCAGGGCGTGCGCCGAATTCATTATAATACATTAGCCCGCCACGCAGGTCGCCACGCCAGCGTTTGCGATTTCGGTAGACCAAATCATAGGCTTCACCCGCTTCTACATAACCCACCAGAGGAAATTTTGGAATAGGAGTCACTTGTAAACCCACACCAATAATTTCAACATTATCCTCATAAATCTGCGGAATCTGTCCTGTATTTAGCGTTTTATTATCATCGGTTCGCCGAAAAACCAGGTATTCTTTGTTTTGGAATTTATTATTATTTTCAATACCCAGACGAATCATAAGGGGGCGAACTGTTAAGCCAAAACGGCTTTGGGTGAAGGGATCAAAAAATATTTCACCAAAATAGGGTTCGGGAAATATTTTTGTTTGGTGACCTGCCAGATTAGTCATCGCATTTTGAGCACGCAGGGCGAGAGCGGCGTCGGTGGTATCAGTAGCAAGTTTAAAGTAGTGATAGGCAGTGTGATTATGTTCATCCAGATTATATAAATAGCCTAATTGCATAGCCAAATCAGCTTGATAGCTTATGTTATAAGCACTGGTAAAATATTTGATGGCCATCGCGCGTTGCTTCATGGTAATAGCTAAATAACCACCTTCTTTTAAAGCAACCAGATTGGCAGGGTATTCTGCAATGATTTTTTGAATCAATGTCCACGCAGCGCCTTGATCCCTTTTTTGCAGCGAATAAAATTCATCGAGTAATAAATTGGCTGGATCACCAGCAGGAACTTGGACTCCTGTTGGTGCCAAACCTCTCGCAGCATACTCACTTTGCGCAGAGGGTGTCATCATTTGGAGAGTGACATTGTAAGCTTTTAGCGCCGCTCTCTTTTCATCTTTATTGCCAATCTGTGCCGCGATCAGGAAAAAATCAGCAGCTTCCTTTTGTCTGTGTTCTGTTAATAAAAGATATCCAAGCTGGGAAGCAAGCTGCGCTGAAGGCTTGAGGTTATAGGCATACATAAAATTATTAATGGCAAGGGGAATATCATTCGCACGAAGTGCTAAATAGCCCATTTCTTCATTAACCAGAATATTATCGGGTTGTAAATACTGAATAATAACCAGCAAACGTTCAGCTTCATTAATATCCGTTTCTTTCAGTTTATAAAAAAAACCAAATAAAATGGGCGTTAAAATAGTATTTTGTACAACGGTTTCGTTTCGCAGAACAGATGGAACCACCGAATAGGTTTTATAATAAGGAATAGTGCTGGCCATGGACAGCAGTTGTTTTTTAGCTATTTGTTGCGAAAGGGGTGAGCCGTAGTTTTTAAGTGCAATCAAGAGCGGATATGCTTTATCCCATTGGCCAGTTGCAAAATATAAATGAGCAAGGCGAAGTTGGACATTTTCATCATCAGGCAATAATGCGCTCATTTTTTCAAGTGGAGGTATGGCTAGTTGTGGTTGTTGATGGTGAATATGCCATTCGCTTAACTCTTTCAGGGCAGATAAATTATTTTCGTCCTGATGAAGAATGATATGAAGTGCCTGCTCTGCGGCTTCAGGGTTTTTGTCTTTAAAAAGATAATATTTATTAAACAGAACTACTGGATCACGTTCCAGTTTTTTAGTTTGTTTTACAGCCATATAAGTTAATATTGTTAATATAAGAACTATAATGCCAATTCCTATGACAACTTTAGCTTTAAACATAAGTAAATTATTATAATATTCAATAGAGTAACTATCCTATTGGAATAAGTCCAATGCGTCTATATTTATTAATTTTATCAATGATATATGGACCCCTTCTCCACTCGGGGAGAAGGTGGCGCGTAGCGCCGGATGAGGGCGTTCATATTGGCTCGTTATCGATTAATAAATACAGAAACACCTATTTCTTCAAAACATAATTCACATAATCAGGTTTCCAGATATGTTGCTTGATACACTTCTCCAGTTCCTCATCGCTGCGAGCCTCCGCCAGATTCGCTTTAATCGCTTCCTTGGCAACTGCGAAAGCAACTTTGTAAGACACGTCCCGAACCTCAGTCAAGGGTGGCAACAAATTAGCTTTTGGATTTTTTCGCGCTGGTGAGCAATTGGCTAATGCTTTCGCTGCAACCATAAACATTTTATCAGTGACATGTTTTGCCTGTACTGCAATCAAGCCTAATCCCATGCCGGGAAAGATATATACATTATTGGTCTGATCAACCCGAAAGAGTTGGCCATCTTTCACAATATTGCCAAAAGGGCTACCTGTACCAATCACTGCACGATTATCTGTCCACACCATCAAGTCCGTTGGTACAGCCTCACTATGGGTTATAGGATTGGACAAAGGCATGATAATAGGTTGATTTACATGAGAAGCCATTGTACGAATAATTTCTTCATTAAAAATCCCCGCTTGACCTGAAACACCAAGAAGGGCATTGGGATGGACATTTTTAATAACATCGCTCAGGCTTATCGAGTCGTTATTATCACATTGCCATTGTGCAATGCTTTGTTTGGATTTTAATAACTTTTGCTGAAAAGATAATAAATCAGACATGCCTTCAATCAATAAGCCATTCCTGTCAACCATATAAATTTGCTGACGCGCCTGTTCTTCCGTGATGCCATCATCAATCATTGCATGCACAATGAGCTCTGCGATCCCGCAACCTGCAGTTCCAGCACCGACAATTACAATTTTTTGCTGGTGTAAGGGTATGCCTGTTACTTGCACGGCTGACAGCAATGTACCGGTAGCAATGGCAGCAGTTCCCTGAATATCGTCATTAAAAGTACATAACTCATTGCGATATCTATCCAATAAGCGCGTAGCATTTTGCAGGGCAAAATCTTCCCATTGCAAGAGTATTTTTGGAAAGCGTTTTTTTACAGCATTGATAAATGCGTCAATGAAATCATCATAATCCTGACCGCGAACCCGCTCATGCCGCCAGCCAATGTATAATGGATCATTAATCAAATCAGGGTTATTTGTTCCAGTATCAAGCAATATTGGCAATGTTTCAGAAGGATGAATCCCTGAACAGGCACAATATAGTGCCAGTTTGCCAATAGGTATTCCCATGCCGCCCGCACCCTGATCACCTAATCCGAGAATACGTTCGCCATCAGAGACTACAATTGCTTTTACATTATCAAAACGAGGATTAGCCAGAATTTCATCAATATGATGACGATAGGGATACGCAATAAATACACCGCGTGGCCGACGATAAATATGACTGAATGTCTGACAGGCCTCACCTACAACTGGCGTGTAAACGATGGGCATCATTTCAGTAATATGATCGCAGATAAGACTGTAATAAAGCGTTTCATTGGAATCTTGCAAATCGCGCAGATAAATATATTTAGCCAAATCAGTTGGTTTGCTTTTAAAGGCTTCATAGGAGCGAGTGCGTTGCTCAACAATCGAGCTTTCTTCTGGTGGAATAAGACCAAAGAGTTTAAATTGCGCACGTTCTTCATTACTAAAAGCAGTTCCCTTGTTTAACAGAGGATTTAATATCAATGCATAATCGGTGACGCTTAATTCCTGAGATTTTTGACCCTTTATGTTATCAATTGACATATATCACTCCCTGATTTATTAGTTCTTTTTAACCGCATTTATTTTAAAATTAACTGTCACATCATCTTTCACAGCATCTGTATTAGACCATTCGCCTTGGCCAACACCGAAAACTGTGCGTTTGATAACAGTACTTCCTTCAATCACACCATGAGCCGTTGATGTTTCTTCCGCTGTGAATTTTAAGGTAACCGGTGCTGTTTTATCTCGTATAGTAAGCGTGCCAATTGCTTCATAAGTCTTGCTATCTAGCTGTTTGAATTCTGTTGCCTTAAATTCAGCTTTGGGGAACAGGTTTGTATTAAACCAGTCTGCACTCGTAAGTGTATTGGTTACGTCTGCATAAGATGCAGACACCGACGTAATGTCGACTATTATGTTAATTCGACTGGCTTGATAGTTTGTCGGATCAACAAAAATTGCACCGCCGAATTGTTTAAATTCGCCCACGACTGGCGCACCATTTTGCGTGGCTGTAAATGTTAATTTACTCTGAGCAGGAATTATCTGCCACTCCGGTAACTGCACTGCAATCAGTGGCATACTGAGAAACATTGTCCATAATGAGGTGATTATTTTCATGAAATCATTCTCCGTAATATGTCATCTTTATTTATGAAGTGATGTTTAAGTGCTGCGGCAGTATGCATGGCGATGGCGGCAATCAATGCAAAACTTAGCCATTTATGTAGCCAGGTGAAGCTATGGCGCAACGATTCATCAGGTGGGATAAGGTTTGGTAACGTATATAAGCCAAAGAAAGATGCAGGCAAACCGGCAGCAGAAGTAACAAGCCAGCCAGTAACAGGCAAGGCAAACATAAACCCATAAAATGCCCAATGCATGCTGCGTGCCGCCAGCATTTCCAACCAGGGTAAATCGAGTTTGGGTGTAATATTTATTAATCGCCAAATCAGACGCAACAAAGCGAGCCAAAATATCAGAATGCCATATTCTTTATGCCAGCCATACAGTTTCAGTTTTTCAAGACTAATTGGCAACGCCACCATATACAAACCCAATGCCAGCATACCAATCATTAAAGCAGCAATTACCCAATGCAGCAAAATTGCTCCAAGCCCGAAGTGGCGTTTAGTATTTTTAATCTGCATTATTTAAACCTTGTGGATTAGCCGCCTGATAAGCTTCTGCACCAATTTTAATTTTTACCTCGTCACCTAAATTAGGTAATAAAGCATTGACTCCAAAATCCGAACGTTTAAGAACAGTAGTGGCAGTAAAGCCCACAGTCATTTTATCTGTAAGCGGATTTTTACCGACTTTATTCATTTGAACGTTTAAGGTAACCGGTTTGCTAACACCATGCATGGTCAGGATACCGTCGACTTTTGCAGAGTTATTACTTAACACTTTGACTTTTTTGCTTACAAATGTTGCTGTTGGATATTGCGCTTCATCAAAAAACAGCGCCGCTTTTAAATGTTTATCAAGCTCAGGAATACCAGTTACCAAATCGGCAATTTTAATAGTTGCATTGACGCTGCTATTTTCAGGATGATCTTTATCAAGCAATATCTCACCATTCACATACCATTTTCCGGCTTGAGTTGAAAATCCAAGATGCTCTATTTCCCATAAAACATAGGTATGCTGATTATCCAGAATAAATTTTTCAGCAGCTATTGACGCGCTAAAAGGCAGGAGTAAAAGCACGCTGAAAAAAAGAGATTTTAAAAAGTTTTTCATGATATCTCCGAAAGATTAAAATCAGGATTGGGGTTTTTCAATAGTGAGGCTGCCGCCAACGAGGCGCTGGCATAATCCTTTAGGTATGAGGATAAATGCATCTGATTGTTTATCGCTGGTTGCAGAACCGGCACAGGAAGCGGTTGCAGTAGCGCAATCATTCATGCCTGCTTTTGCAACGCCATAACATTTTTCAGTACTTTGAGCCGCCGTATCACCTTCTGCATAGACGCTAACAGAAGATATTGCTAAAAATGCGGTTATTGCAGAGCGAATAATTTTTTTCTGATTAATCATGATTAACCCCATAGTTAAGTGATGCGAGCAAACCTGATTGAATCCATTTTTTTAGAAGAGTAGCCGCTCGCATGCCAACTACATCTGGGTTATGCCATTGGCATAATCCTTCACATAGTTCACCGAAATTTGCTGCTGCCAGTAGAGCATCCATTGCCCATGCTTCATCCTGCTCTAATTCATAAAAGTGATTTATAAAATCATGCCGCCATAAAACCCAGGCGGCAGGGGATGTGTTTTTGATTGGCGGTTCAGGATTTTCCTCTTCACTGAGTGCTTGCCAGATGGCTACACTGTTCCAGAAAAAATTCATTCGTTGTAATGAAGGATGAGCCGTAAATGTTACTTCTGCCCAGGCTTCTGGTGGAACGGCTGCCATTTGCTCTATCATTAATATGTCAGTGTCGTTCGCATCAAACGACAGGGTTAATTTCCATTCAAACTCGGCAAGCTCGGCAATATAAGCGTGTTCTTCATCATAAAAATCGTGTAAAAAATTGGGTAATTTATCACCAAACCAGCGAATAGATCGGTAAGTCGATGGAAAAGTATCAAGATAAGCCAGCCCAATTTTATTAAACGCATCGCGTCCTATATAAATTAGTAAGCATGGGAAATTGCTTGCTAACGAATCGACAAGCCGTATTTGATAGGCTTCACGATAAATCGCCAAGCGTCTTTCACGGGTGACTTTTTCTGTTTTTACGATTGATTCATTAATAATCGTGTCGCCGCTCAGCAAATGGTTTTGCATCTGTTTCTGCAGGGCAATTAAATTATTCATTCGACTAACTCTTCTATGGTCAATACGTTAGTGGCAATTTGTCGAGCGTGATTAACTTCTGCCAATAAATCGGCAAGAGGCGGCATATTGTCATCTCGCTCAATCATTGTTGATATGTTGCCAAATCGCTTGATTGTTTCTGCATAGAGATCCCAAACGGGTTGTATAACCGGTGCATCGTGGGTATCAATAATATAATCGCCAAAATTGGAGTGACCAGCCAAATGAATCTGTACAATTTGTTGTCCTGGCATCGCGTCGAGATAAGTGAGTGGGCAGAAATTATGGTTAATGGCACTGACATAAATATTGTTCACATCCAGTAACAGGTAACATCCAGTGCGAGCAACAATATCTTTAATAAACTCCCATTCCTGCATTTCCGATTCGGTAAATGTCAGATAACTGGAGACGTTTTCAATAACCAATGGACGCTGTAAATAATCCTGTATATAGGTAATTCGTGCGCATAAATGCGTAATTGCTTCATGAGTATACGGTATGGGCAAGAGATCATGCATATTTAAGCCATTAATGCCTGTCCAGCATAAATGATCAGAAACCCAGGCGGGTTCAACACGTTCAGCCAATTGCTTTAATTGATATAAGTAATCTGTATCAAGCGGGTCAGTACTACCTAATGACAAGGATACGCCATGCATGACAATGGGATAGTTATCACGAATTTTATCAAGATAGTAAAGGGGTTTACCGCCTGGAACGAGATAGTTCTCGGTTGTGATTTCAAACCAGTCCAATGCGGGTTTTTGTTGAAGAATTTCTTCATAATAATCTGGTCTGAGGCCAAGCCCAAAACCAAGGTAAGGTAATTTTGGTTGATTCATTTTGCTCAAATAGTTAAAAAGCAAAGGAGGCGATTTGCCTCCTTTGCTTTAATATTAATGATTATTCGCCTGTTTGAGCAGTAGTATCAACTGTACCGCCAGCTTTTGCACAATCAGCAGCGCTCATTTGCATAACGCCAGTGCCTTTGCAAGAATTTTGACCTTTGCATGAATTAGTTGCTGTTTTGCAAACGCTTTTACCTTTGCATGAGTTAACGCCTTTGCACATAACCATTGCAGATGCTGTTGTATCAGCAAAAGCAGGAGCAGCTAAAAATAAAGCAGCAGCACTAACAGCAATAGCAACACCAGTTGTTTTAATTTTCATGAGAAATTCCTTTTCGTTATTATTGAGTGAAATGTTGGAACATTGTTATTCCAATCTAAGGATAGTGTAGGTATTTAAAAAAGCAAATGTCAAGCCACTGTTTTAGTCCGCCATGAGACGGGAAAAAATTCAGGTTAAAGAAAAAATTGATATAGATTTGCGGGAAGTGTAATTTTTGGCATACTAATTTAAATTCAATACGTCTGGGATGACTAATGAAAATTGCACTTGAAGAGCATTTTGTAAATAAAGATTTGCTTGATTATTGCGTAAATGCTGATATTTCAGAAAAAACGCGCGAGAAAGTGTGTCATCTGAATGCAAAAGCGATTATGAAAATCAGATAAGAGCAGGCAGATTTATTTTTATTTTACAAAGAGGTAATAAGAGGGCTACTATTAAATTGTCACTGGATGATTATTAATTAGATTAAGGAGTTGATTATGTTAGGTTGGGCGTTAATATTTTTGGTCGTTGCAATTGTTGCCGGCGCATTCGGTTTTCGTGGTGTTGCCTCAACTGCAGTGAATATTGCACGTATATTATTCTTTGTCTTCCTGGTTATTTTTATTGTATTATTACTAATGAATTTATTGGGAATAGGTACACCGACGCCGGTGGTTCCTTAGATAAAAGCCGCATTTATGCGGCTTTTAGTTTTAATCATTATAGAGATAATCAATTGAGTTCAAATAGTGACAGCACCGTTATTCTGAAACAAACCTCTTCTACATTCACTGATTCAACTACACGCGCAGCCAGCCAGTCAAGATGGCATGCTCTGGATTTTCAGCGTGGCATGATTATGACTTTAATGGCGTTCTCCCATTCTCGGGAGTATTCAGGGCTTGATCATTATGGGAATACCCACTGGGATCATTCACCAGCCTGGTTAGGATATGGTTGGTTAGATATGGTTCAGCAATTATTAGTGTCGTCAGCGGTTGCTGGTGGTTTTTTTATGATGATGGGGGTAGGCATTTTTTTCCTGTGGCATGCCCGTTTAAAAGATGGCCAGACGCCCGCACAGATTTTCAATTATTTGATATTACGCGGCTCCCTGTTAATTTTATTACAGTTAACAGTGCTTGAAGCGTTCGAAGTATTCACGGCAGGAAAGTCATTTTTCCTCTACGCTGGTGTATTTTTAACGCTGGGTTTAGGAATGATGGGAGCAGCCTGTTGCATGCGGCTTGCTAATTGGTTAGGCAAGCAGCGTTATTCTAAAGGTAAGCCTTGGGAATATATTATTCCGGCCATATTTGTAATTGCGATACCTTTGATTATGCAAAGACTGATGAACCCTCTTGATGGCTTACAGCCAACAGCGTGGCAAATTCTTGTTTTTGTAACCGGTAAATTTAATTACCAAGGTATTGTTATTGATATTAATTATACGCTTTTCCCCTGGTTTCCCGCGGTAGCAATGGGTTTAATTGTTGGTAAAATTTTACAGGCACGTGATGCACAAAGTATTCAACGACTCAAACGGTTGACGTTTATATTGCTAGCCAGCTGGTTTATGTTGCGCACGGCTAACTTATTTAACTGGACTAATTTTGGTGATTACAAACACTTGGCGGCAGGAGAGACCAGAAGCTGGATTTCCTGGTTTTGTGCTTCTAAACATCCACCAAGCATCAGTTACTTTTTATGGGCTTTTGGTATTAATCTCTTAGGAATAACAGCTTGGTATCAGCTTGAGCAATACGTTCCGGATTTTATGCGCCGCATTCAATTCCTTAAAATTTTCGCTCAATGCGCGTTATTCTTTTTTATTATGCACTGGTTTGTTTATTATGGCTTATCGTTCTTTTTGCATGAAAAATTAACTTCTCCTGTTGCTTTACTTGGATTTTGGCTGGCAGGATTAGTCGTTTTGTATTATTTTTGCAAAATCTTCCATAAATTTAAATTCAGTAAGCCTAAGCTATCACTTTGGAGAATGTTTTAACTTTACACACAAATTATTTCGCGTTAGAATTTTGAATAATGTTTCTATATTCAAAATGGGGTTGTAAAATGGGACATGGTGGCGTAAGGACAGGTGCAGGCAGGCCGTCTGGCAAAGGTAAATTTAAAGAAGTTACCAAAACAGTACGCTTGCCTGTTTCACGTATTACCGAGGTAATGGCTTATCTTGAACAAGAAAGACCAACTTATAAAATCCCGCTTTATGCCTGTGCAGTTAAAGCGGGATTTCCATCACCAGCGGATGATCATATTGATATTAGCCTCGATTTAAACGAACACTTGATCAAACACCCAGCAGCAACTTTTTTTGTCAGAGCCTCCGGCGATTCCATGCTCAATGCGGGTATTCATTCCGGTGATATTTTAATTGTCGATCGCAGTCTAGATGCAACGCATGGAAAAATAGTTATTGTCGCCCTTAACGGTGAGTTAACCGTCAAACGCCTGTGGAAATCATCTACCCAAACAAAACTAATAGCAGAAAACGCAGATTTCCCAGCGATTACTATTACCGATGAACACACGATGGTTATCTGGGGTGTAGTGACCAATGTGATTCATCAGTTGTAGAAAACTGAGCATGTAGCATGTAGCCTTGATGCAGCGCAGCGTAATCAAGGTTTTCCCTATTCAACAGGCTCAACCATTATAACGCTACCTGAGATTAAATAAATAAGCCTTGATTACGCTGCGCTGCATCAAGGCTACGCGGGTTACTCGGCTGTATAAAATTAATCCTTCTTATAAGCCGCAAGCGTTGCCTTAACTGCCTCATTAAATTGAATGCGGTTTTATCCAGCCCATGCTGAAAGCAAGGAAAAGAAATAGAAAAAGCAGCAGAGATAAACCAATTCGAACGGTTAATGCTTTGACTGTCCGTTTTGTTGTCCCTCCATCACGAACCAGGAATACAAGACTACTGCCTAAAGCAAGCAGAATAATTAACATGACAGTAATGATGAGCACTTTAGCAAACATTTGGTATACTCCCCCAAATTGTCGAGAAAAATTAATATTAATGTATAGTGTAACCTGTTTTAATCGCCGTTTCATGCCTGATTGGCGTATGACGATACTGTCTATAGCCGTGATCGTCTTTTTGGCTTATTTAGGCCAATGGCAATTACATCGCGCCGCAGAAAAAAAACAAATGCTCACTGTCGAAGCCCAATTCCAACAACTGCCAGCGCTTAAATGGCAATCGCCCATGGAATTGCCTCGCCAGTATCAGCGCATCGAAATCAGCGGTGAATTTCAACCACAATTATTTTTCTTTGATAATCAACATTACCAGCATCAATTTGGCTATGATGTTTTATCGCCGTTAAAACTTAACGATGGCCAAATAATATTAGTCGATCGGGGTTGGGTAAAGGCAGACGCGGGACAGAGGCAATTACCAAAAATAAATCCAGTCGATTTTTTTCAGAAAATAAAAGGTCAGGTCTATTATCCATCGGACAAAAATTGGGTTTTAGGGCAGCCTCTTGAAAAAAAAGCAGCTGATATTGCTATTGTTGAGCGTCTTGATACCAAATTAATCAGTCTTTTTTTGCATAAATCCGTCTATCCGTTTATCATTCGCCTTGAACGGGGTGAACCGAATGGTTTTACACGCGATTGGGCAATAGTTTCTATGCCCCCACAACGCCATTATGCCTATGCAGTGCAGTGGTTTGCGATGGCTTTTGTTGTACTTGTAATTTTTATTGGCTTAAATTTAAAGAAAATTGATGAAAATATTTAAACGTAACTACATTGCTTTATTTTTTCTGGCGCTAATCTTTGCGATGCCAGGTCTGGCAGCTTATATATTCTATACTCATCCTCAGTGGCTGGGTTCGAGCACGACTAATAAAGGCGTGCTATTAAACCCGCCTGAATTAATTTCTGCGATTAACAGCAAACCAAAATGGCGCCTGATTTTATGGAATCCTGATGCCTGTGAGCAAAGTTGCCTCCAGCAGATAGATAAGCTTGGCCGACTTCGCCTGGCATTGGGACGACGTCTTTATGATGTTGAGCAATGGCTGATTAGTAAAAATGATCAACAATTATCACCCGAATTGGTTAATGTAACCAGTGATCAGGATGTTCACGTTTTATTGTTATCTTCGCAATTACAAGCCAAATTGTCTGCGTTAACAGATAAACCGCAGGTTTTTATTGCCAATCCTGATAACTATCTGGTCTTGGCCTATGGATTGGATGCAAAATCGGGTGATATTTTTCATGATCTGAAGCAATTGCTTTCTTCCAATGATAAGAAGAGTTAATAACAATGTCCGTAAAATATATTCGTTATGCAGCCACAATTGCCCTGATTTTAGCGTTATTTGTTGTCATGCTTGGTGCTTATACCCGTTTGACCGATGCGGGACTGGGTTGTCCTGACTGGCCTGGCTGTTATGGACATATGGTTTTGCCTGACGCAGGTAAAAAATTACTATCCGCACAACAGCAATTTCCTGATACGCCAGTTGAACCACGCAAAGCCTGGACTGAAATGGCTCATCGTTATGCAGCGGGTACTTTGGCATTACTGATTCTTTTTATTGGTTTTGCGTCTTTACGTAAACACTTGCAGGATGGCCAGTCACCTTGGCAACTACCGGTCTTATTAATGCTGCTAGTCGTTTTTCAGGCAGCACTAGGCATGTGGACGGTAACCCTGAAGTTATTACCTATTGTTGTTATGAGTCATTTGCTGGGTGGCATTCTTATTTTCTCCTGCTTATGCCGTTTACGGTTGCAGCTAAGTCAGGTTAAGCCGCTCGCTCTGCCTGCATTACATACCGCGATAATCATCGGCTGTATTATTGTTTTTTATCAGATTGCTTTGGGTGGCTGGGTAAGTGCAAACTATGCTGGTATTGCCTGTATTGGCTTCCCTCAATGTAATGGGCAATGGTTGCCCGAAATGCATGTTTCTCAGGGTTTTAATTTATTTTCAGCCATAGGAACCAATTATCAGGGCGGTGTACTGGATAATGATGTGCGCGTTACCATTCAATTTATTCATCGTTTAGGCGCAATCATAACAGCCGTTTATACTCTTGCCCTGGCAATATGGACGTTGGTAAAGATTGACAATAAAAATGTACGTTTTGCCGCAGGTGCAGCATTGTTGCTGGTTATTGGACAGTTTAGTCTGGGAATAATGAACGTTGTTTATTTATTGCCTTTACCTGTTGCAGTTGCTCATAATGGTGTGGCTGCTTTATTATTTGCCACAATGTTAATGCTGGCCTACTTAACGCGGGGGAAAACACGGTATGCAAACTAAGGAAGCAGTATTATCGCCATTAGCCTGGCGAGATTACCTGGAGCTTTGTAAACCACGTGTTGTTGCGTTAATGCTGTTAACCGTTATTGTTGGCATGTACCTGGCGGTACCAGGGTGGGTACCTATTCCTGTTCTTGTAGCCGCTTTGACAGGCATTGGTTGTTGTGCCGCCAGCGCTGCAGCAATTAATCATCTCGTAGACAAACGCATTGATGCGATCATGGCTCGTACCCGCAAAAGACCTGTCGCACGTGGGCGTGTATCAGTCACTCAGGCGATGACCTTTGCTTTAATTCTCGGAGTCACAGGGTTAGCCATATTAATACTCTGGGTAAATACATTAACTGCGATACTGACTTTTATTACTTTAATTGGTTATGCCGGTATTTATACGGGTTATTTAAAACGAGCAACACCACAGAATATTGTTATAGGTGGTCTTGCTGGTGCAGCGCCTCCGTTATTAGGCTGGACAGCAATAACCAATCAACTCGATCCCCAGGCGTTATTACTTGTACTAATTATTTTTACCTGGACACCCCCGCATTTCTGGGCGTTAGCCATTTATCGTTTTGAAGATTACAAACATGCTGAAATACCTATGTTGCCGGTCACTCATGGTATTGCATTTACAAAATTACAGATTTTGCTTTATACCATTCTGCTTATAGTAGTAAGTGTTTTGCCGTTTACCATCGGCATGAGCGGCTGGTTATATCTGGCAGGTGCTTTATTGTTGGGCGCTCGTTTTTTATATTGGGCGATCGCGCTTTATAAAACTGATAAAGCGATTGTAGCCATGCGTACTTTTCGTTTTTCAATCGTGTATTTAATGATGTTATTTACATTTTTATTGATTGATCATTACATTTAAGGAGATAAAATGTCAGCCAGAAAAAAAGGGATTACGCTTACAATAGGTGTATTGCTTGCCTTTGCAGCACTTGTAACTGGTATATTTGTGGCACAACACATGCATTCCAAAAAGAAAATTGATAGTAGCCAGTTTCATGGAACTTTATTACAGCAACCGCGCCAAATAGAGCAATTTGCTTTGGTAGATATTAATAATGCAACGTTTGATAATCAAAATTTGCAAGGTCAATGGACCATGGTCTTTTTTGGTTTTACCAATTGCGGTTATTTATGTCCGACGACAATGTCAGAGCTTGCAAAAATGTATCATTTTCTGGAACAAAAAAATGTAAAACCTTTGCCGCAGGTTATTCTGATATCAGTTGATCCAGATAGAGACACGATAGAAAAATTAAAACAATACGTAACCAGTTTTAATCCGCATTTTCAAGGTGCTCGTGGCGACGATGATGCTATTAAAAAAATGAGTCATGAGATGGGAATTGCTTATTCCAAACAACCCATTAATGGTAGTAATGAAAATTATGATGTCCAGCATAGTGGTGCAATTATATTATTTAACCCGCAGGGCGAGTTGGTTGCGTTTTTTACCACGCCGCATAAAGCAGAGTTACTTGCTCAGGATTATCAATTATTGACAGCTTAAAAATTAATTTTAAAGCCCTCTTCCAATGGAGGAGGGCTCACACTTTCAGTATTTCACACGGAAGATTTATTTGCTCCGGACATTGCATAGGTTGCCCAAGTTGTTTAAATGGGTATAAATAGCTAATCTGTTTACCAGGCTTTTAAAAAATGTCTGGCAATAAAATAATTTGGGAATTTTGTACGTATGAAAATAGCGATATTGGCCACTAACCCTCAATTGTATTCTCACCAGCGTTTAAAAGCTGAAGGTGAGGCTGCAGGTCATGAGGTCAACATCATCAACCCGTTATATTGTTACCTGAATGTGGCTGCTTCAAGCCCGCGTGTACATTATCGGGGGGGAGAACCGTTGCCAAAATATGATGCAGTGATACCGCGTATTGGCGCTTCAATTACCTATTATGGCACGGCTGTGTTGCGTCATATGGAAACAATGGGCATGTATACACTCAATGAGTCCATTGCAATTTCGCGTTCTAGGGATAAATTTCGATCGTTGCAATTACTTGCGCGTAAAGGTATTCCTATGCCATTAACAAGCTTTGCGCAATCGCCTGATGATACCGAAGATTTAATTCGAATGGTTGGGGGTGCGCCGTTAGTAATTAAATTATTAGAAGGAACTCAAGGCAAAGGCGTAATTCTTGCTGATAGTCATCAGTCCGCAGTCAGTATTATTAACGCTTTTAAAGAAATGTCAGCTAATATTTTAGTCCAGGAATTCATTGAAGAATCCCGTGGTACAGATATTCGTTGCTTTGTAATAGGGGATAAAGTAGTTGCAGCAGTTAAAAGGCAGGCGAAAGAAGGTGAGTTTCGCGCTAATGTTCATCAGGGTGGTAAAGCAATGAAAGTAACCTTGTCGCCCCAAGAACGGGCAATTGCTGTCAGTGCTGCAAAGACAATGGGATTAAAAGTTGCAGGTGTTGATTTAATTCGATCAAATCATGGACCTTTAGTGCTTGAAATTAATTCATCACCTGGTCTTGAGGGTGTTGAAAAAGCTACGCATATCAATATTGCCGGTAAAATAATCCACTATCTGGAAAAACACGCCAAACCCAAAAGCCTGAATCAGCGATTTCAAGGGTAAATTTCCTGAACCCCTACGTACCTCGGCTTGTCCGAGGTATCCATAACGAGGGTAATATAATCCCTTTTACGTGAGCAATTTATCACTCTGCTCCCTTTTTTTTCTGCTCACTTTTACCCAGTAACCATTCGGGATTAACCTCAAGTTCATAGGCAAGTATACTTAATATTTTTTCATCCGGCGTAGTCAAACCGTTCAAATATGCCTCTGCTTTGAATCGCGGCACTTTAATCAACTTGGCAAATACAACCACTCTTTCCTGATTAAGTGGGGGAACACCAATGCTATCAAGCTCTTTGTTAAGGCGTTCTGAAAACTGTTTGTTGATCATTGGTTGCCCCAATAAGTTTCTCTTATACTTTCTATAGCATATATCTTTGCTTTTGCAATATTCAATAAGGTTTATAATTATAAAAATAATTAAAAAAATGTATAATGAAAAAAAATAAATGGAGAGTTTAATGGAATCATTAGTCACATTGGGTTTACTAGCCATATTTGCAATTGTTGTTGTAATGGCAGGTGTTAAAATTGTCCCACAAGCAGAAGAATGGACTGTGGAGCGTTTTGGTCGCTACACCCATACACTTCATCCAGGTCTTGGATTAATTATTCCTTTCATTGATCGAGTCACTTATAAAATTAATATGCGTGAACGTGTTTTGGATATTCCTCCGCAAGAAGTGATATCAGCAGATAATGCGATGGTTACAATTGATGCGGTGTGTTTTTATCAAATTGTGGACACAGCAAAATCAGTTTATCAGATTGATAACCTGGAACATGCCATTCGTAACCTGACTATGACTAATATAAGAACGGTTTTAGGTTCTCTTGAACTGGATAGTATGTTAAGCCAGCGGGATGAAATTAATAGCCGTTTGATGCATGTAGTTGATTCCGCAACAACTCCTTGGGGAATTAAAGTAACGCGCATTGAAATTCGTGATATCCGACCACCACAGGATTTAGTTGATGCAATGGCAAACCAAATGAAAGCCGAACGAGAAAAGCGTGCAGCCATTCTTGCAGCGGAAGGTCATCGACAAGCTGAAATCCTTCGTGCAGAAGGAGACAAACAAGGTCAGATTTTACGTGCTGAAGCAGATAGACAACAAACCTTTCTGGAAGCAGAAGCCAGAGAAAGAACCGCTGAGGCCGAAGCTAACGCGACACGTATGGTATCTGTTGCAATTGCGGCTGGTGACTTAAACGCAATCAATTACTTTGTTGCTGAAAAATATGTTGATGCACTTAAATCGATTGGTACGGCACAAAACAGTAAAATGGTATTCATGCCTCTGGAAGCCAGTGGAATAATCGGTGCTTTGGGTGGTGTAAGTGAGTTGTTGAAAAAAGTGAATACGGATTCAAAATAAGGATAAATATGGACTGGTTATTATACTGGCATTGGTTAGCTCTGGCACTGGTTCTTATCATTGCCGAAACACTGGGTGCAGCAGGTTTTCTGCTTGCTATCGGGATGGCAGCAGCAACCACGGGCATAATAACCGGTCTATTAGCCATTAGCTGGCAATGGCAGATTCTTTCCTTTTCTATTTTATCAATACTTTTTGCTATTGCCTGGTGGTTTTTCTTAAAACAACGCGCAATCACCCACCCAACGTTATTAAACAAACCTTTAGAGACGTTGGTAGGCCGGACAGCATTTTTAATTGATGGCATCGAAAATGGCCGTGGCAAAATCAGTATGAATGATGCGTTTTGGCAAGTAACGGGGCCGGAATTGCCTAAAGGCAGTAAGGTAAAAATTATTGCGGTACAGGATGGAACTCTGGTTGTTGAGTTGGCATAGAAAGGAAAATCAGGCTATAATATGACTAGTCAGACTAGATAGGTATAGATTATGCAAACTTGGCAATTACAACACGCTAAAGCACATTTAAGTGACTTGGTTAAAGCCGCTTCTTCCGGCAAGCCACAAGAAATAACGCTACGAGGAAAATCAGCCGTAGTAGTATTGTCTACGGAGCAATATAAAAAATTGACTCATCCTAAAATTAATCTTGTAAGTTTTTTACGCCAGTCGCCTTTAATGGATATTGAACTTGATATATCTCGAGATAAAGGTGAGATGCGCGAGATTGATTTATGAGTTTTTTACTCGATACAAATGTAATATCTGAGTTAGTTAAATCCCAGCCAAATCCTTATGTAGTAGATTGGATAAATTCAGTTGATAACACAACGTTATATATTACTGTTCTGACTCTCGGAGAAATAAGAAAAGGGATAGCAAAAATTGACGATAAAATAAGTCATGAAAAAATTTCTAAATGGCTTGAATATGAATTACCAGACTATTTTAGTGAACGAATTTTAATAATAGATGCGAAGGTTGCAGATAAATGGGGACAATTACAAAGTAATAATAACGGTTATACTCTTCCAGTTATTGATGGTTTAATTGCAGCTACAGCTTTGGTTCATGATTTAAAATTGGTAACGCGCAATACCAAAGACTTTATTAATACGTCTGTTCAATTAATAAACCCTTGGGAGAGCTAGTAATTTGCCCTTGATCGTAGCCCGTATTAGCGCAGCGTAATACGGGAGAAGGTGTCACAAAGTGACGGATGAGGGCACCTCAAGGCTAAGTCAAAAAAGATGAAATTATCGCCTCAACCCATCCGTCAGAGTCATTAAGACAAGGAATTAACGTTAATTCTTCTCCCCCTAATCCCAGCCATTGTTCACGAGCACGAATGCCTATTTCCTCAATCGTCTCCAGACAATCAGCAACAAATGACGGACAGGCAACGGCAAGACGTTTTATGCCTCGTCTGGCCAGCTCAGGCAAACATTCATCGGTATAAGGCTTAATCCAAGGTGTTTTACCTAAACGAGATTGAAAAGCGGTACTATAACGGCTGGTATCAAGCTGCAGATAATCCGCAAGCTGAGTACTTGTTGCATAACACTGCGCCCGATAGCACGTCTGGTTCATCTCAGTCACGGGCGGACATGCTTCTGTACATACTTTTGAACAACCTGCTCGCATAATATGCCGCTCAGGCACACCATGATAACTCAATAAAAGATGATCATGATTGGCAATATAAGGTTTGATTAACTCCGCCTGAGCCTGAATGAATGCCGGTTGATTATAAAAATCACGAATAATATGCACAGAAGGGTGGGTGCTTTTTTCTGCAATTAAGGCCATTATTTTTTCAATAGTAGAGCCTGTCGCGGCTGAAGAATATTGCGGATAAAGCGGTAAAATAGTAATTGCAGAACACATTGATAATTCTGCCAGCGCAGTTTCAAGAGAGGGCTTCCCATAGCGCATTCCCAAAGCAACTTGGTAATCATCTGCTAGTTTTTCCTGAAGTTTTTTCTTAAGGCTTAAACTGTTCAATAACAAAGGAGAACCTTCTTCGGTCCATATGGCTTGATATGCATGAGCCGATTGTTTGGGCCTGAAAGGCAGAATAACGCCATAAAGTAATAAATAACGTATAGGAGCAGGTAAATCGATCACACGTTTATCAGAAAGAAACTCTTTTAAATAACGTCTTACAGAAGCAGTATCACAATTATCTGGTGTGCCAAGATTAATTAACAGCAGCCCTTTTTTCATGGGATAAAATCTCGATTTAAAACAAATCAGTATGATATATCAAAGCCTTCATAATTTATATTATTTATGGGTAGGGGTTAAAGTAATTATGTTAAATCCCAGTTAGTTACTTTAGGGAGACATTCAAATCCCGGCCTTGCAAAATAAAAACCTTGCATGAGTGAAATTCCATTGCCTCTAAACCACTGAGCTTCTTCTGCTGTCTCGATACCTTCGGCAATAATTTTGATTTTTAATAGGTCTGCAGTCAAGATTCAGAAAGCAACCCAAGACCAGCATATCCGGCGCCAAAGTCGTCAATCGACGTTGCAAACCCCCGAGCATGATAATACTGAAAAATAGTAAGTAATTTTTGGGGATCATGAATTTGTTCAGTTTCAGCTACTTCGAAAATAATTTTTTCGAGGGGGAAATTTGCTTTTTCTGCGGCAGCTACAGTGGTTCGAATACATAGTTCAGGTGAATAAATCGCGGAGTAATGTTTGAAGGTCACGAAAGAGGCCTCATCGCTAACATCAGACATTACTGCGTAGCCCGGATTATTTTATACAGGGTAACTGGCTATAGTTAAGTAAATTTTAACAATATTGTTCATTTCTTAATCTTTAGTTAATTTTAAAGTAACCATTCACCACAATCGGCCGCTGCGCGTCCAATCGCGGTGATATAACCGTTGCATTACATAATTTTTTTGAAAAAAGTGAATATTTTTCTTGACACAGTTTTTTCAAATATTTTGCCAAATCC
>Ga0335397_10000340_pt1 | contig 58463 bp, 64 predicted proteins | sample MAT04_FD_205740 | JGI IMG/M metagenome (GOLD analysis project Ga0335397, IMG submission 205740) | Freshwater microbial communities from Lake Fryxell liftoff mats and glacier meltwater in Antarctica - MAT-04 (spades assembly) (version 2) ...
CAACATTACCGCGTCAGTTGAACTCATCACTCCGATTGCCATGGATGTCGGTTTGCGATTCGCCATTCGTGAGGGCGGACGTACTGTTGGTGCCGGCGTCATCAGTGAAATCATCGCCTAGTCAATGCGAAAAATGAAATTGCTCTGAAATCCTGAAAAAAGATCAGAGCAATTTTTATATGGGAAAAGTCAATGAGAGATATAGTAACCCTCGCATGTGGAACATGCAAACGTCGGAATTATACAACGACAAAAAACAAAAAAAGCACTCCGAATAAACTTGAATTTAGCAAATATTGTCCCTTCTGCAAGGGACACACTCCACACAAAGAAACGAAATAAATTAAGTTTCGCAGGCCAGTAGCTCTAATGGTAGAGCGCCGGACTCCAAATCCGGAAGTTGGGGGTTCGAGTCCCTCCTGGCCTGCCAACTGTATTTCAAGTATTTAATAAATATCTCGAATTGTTCGTAAACGAGCGATTTGGGCAGTGACGGACCGGAGGCATGTGAGGCTATGGCAGCGAGTACGAAATTGAAAAATACCAACGCTCTCAAGGCGGAGGAACCATCACCTTTCTCGCCAGCCCAAATCAAGAAATTTGTTGGTGAAGTAAAAGCGGAGTTTTTCAAAATTGTCTGGCCCGATAAAAAGACAACTCTTGGATTAACTGGAATAGTTGTGACTCTTACCGTTATCTTGTCGCTGTATCTTGGCTCCGTTGACCTTCTCCTTGGAAAACTCATTGGTTTGTTTTTACGTTAATACTTGTAAAAAATGTTATCTTATAGAATTTTCTGATTTTTCAACTGTATCCTTATTCAACTTTTTACTTACAGGTCACATGGCTAGACAATGGTATATACTTCAAGTCCACTCGGGCTTTGAGGAAAAAGTGAAGGCTACTCTTGAGGAGCGGATTAAGAAGGAAGGTTTAGAAGAGCAGTTTGGGGAGATCTTAGTGCCAACCGAGCAGGTGGTTGAGATGATCAAAGGCTCTCGCAAGACGTCTTCCCGCCGGTTTTTTCCTGGATATATGTTGGTAAGCATGGATCTTAACGATCAGACTTGGCACACCATTCACGACAATATGCCGCGTGTTGTCGGATTTGTCGGCGATGATCGGGATCCCATGCCATTGTCGGACGCCGATGCTGCAAAGATTATTGGTCGAATCCAAGATGGTTCCGAGAGACCGAGGCCGAAGGTTGTTTTCGATGTCGGTGAGTTAGTCAGAGTTATAGACGGTCCATTCGCAAATTTCCAAGGTGTGGTTGACGAGGTTTTTCCTGAAAAGGGACGAGTTAAAGTTATGGTATCTATTTTCGGTCGGGAGACACCCGTCGAATTGGAATTTGTCCAGGTATCAAATACCTGATTCTGTTGCGAGGTTGACACTTCCCCGGTAGAGTTATTTAAATTTGTAAGACTCGGGAAGTATGTAATTAATAGTTAGTTGGAGTATAAACCATGGCCAAAAAAGAAACGGCTTACATCAAATTGCAAATTCCCGCCGGAAAAGCTAATCCTTCTCCACCAATAGGTCCTGCTCTTGGACAGCGTGGAGTAAACATAATGGAATTCTGCAAAAGTTTTAATGCCAGAACACAATCTATGGGGGATACAATTATCCCTGTGGTAATAACAGTCTATCAAGACCGATCCTTTACTTTTATAACCAAGACTCCGCCGGCCTCAATTTTATTGATGAAGGCCGCCGGGTTGAAGAAGGGATCGAGTAATCCGAAGATTGAACGGGTTGCGGAAATAGGTAGGGACAAAATTCGTGAGATTGCCGAGCTGAAAAGACCGGATCTCAATGCTTATGATGTTGAGAGTGCAATGCGCATCATTGAGGGTACCGCTCGAAGTGCCGGAATTACAATTGTCGATTAGATTATTCTCTTTTAAATACTGCAGGTAGGAGTATTCAATCCTATCCATGTAGGAGGCTGATATGCCGAAGCACGGAAAAAATTATAAAAATAAATTAAAAGGTATTGATAGAAATATCTTACATAATGTTGAAGAAGGCATTGAGCTGGTTCTCAAATCAACATTCGCCAAGTTTGATGAAACATTCGACGTTGCTATGAAGCTTGGAGTTGATCCGCGACATGCTGATCAAATGATTAGATCCTCCGTTGCTCTCCCGCACGGCACCGGTAAAGTTACTCGCGTTCTTGTTTTTGCTAAAGGAGCGAAGGAAGCAGAGGCTCTGGAGGCCGGAGCAGATTATGTTGGTGGAGATGATCTTGTAGAAAAAATTAAAGAAGGTTGGCTCGAATTCGACAAAACAGTGGCTACCCCCGATATGATGGGTGTTGTTGGAAAAATCGGCCGCATACTCGGGCCGCGTAATCTTATGCCGAATGCAAAACTTGGTACTGTAACCTTTGATGTTGCAAATATTGTTAAAGAAATAAAGGGCGGTAAGGTTGACTTCAGAGTCGATAAGGGGGGAATAATCCACAGCGGCATTGGTAAGCTCTCCTTCGGCAGGGAAAAGATGAGCGAAAATCTTTTGGCTTTTGTGCAACGGATCATTCAACTTAAGCCATCCACCAGCAAAGGTATTTATTTGCGGTCGCTTACTATTTCTTCGACCATGGGGCCAGGTGTGAAGCTTGATCCAATAGCAGTCAGATCTTTATTGAATCAGTAGTTTTAAAATTTGTTCCCCTTCCTTTCGGAGTGGAAGAAAGTGTGGAAGTCGAAGACAGCAGGCACACAATGTTTAATCGTGCTATGGCGACCTGCCGAGACGGATGAAAAACGAAATAGTTGCTTAATATCGTAAATTTATTCCGATCAGCCAAGATAAAGTTATTGTACCTGCTGTATTCCCAATCGTTCAATTTAACCTAGGAGGAGTGCTTTGAATCGTGATGAAAAAGTGACAATTGTCTCGGAATTGAGTGAGTCGTTCAGCCGAGCTAAATTAGCAGTTGTCGCTGACTATTGTGGTTTGAAGGTTTCCGAGTTTCAGAAAATTCGCATCGAATTGAGAAACTGTAATTCGGAAATCCGTGTAGCCAAAAATACTCTCCTGAAAAGAGCAGTGACGGATACCGGTAACGCAGCGTTAAGCGACTATTTTTCCGGTACTACAGCGGTTATCATGGCCTATGCAGATCCTGTTGAGCCAGCCAAGGTTGTAACAAAATTTGCAAGTGATAACGAGAAATTTAAAATCCGATCTGCAGTCCTTGATGGAGAAAAAATCGGAGTGGACAAACTTGTCGCCCTCTCCAAACTTCCGAGCAAGGAAGCCTTGCTGGGACAATTGTTGTCAACGTGGAAAAGTGTTCCGACTGGCCTTGTTCAGGTTCTCAGTGGTGTGCCACGGACTTTTGTCTATGCATTGCAGGCTATAAAAGACCAGAAAGAAGCAGCGGAAAATTAACAGGTACCTTAACAGGCAAAAGTTCCAATATTAAATAAGAGGATAATGATCATGGCTGTATCTAAACAAGACGTAATCGATTTTATAGCTAATATGTCAGTTCTTGAGCTTTCCGAGCTCATCAAGGAATTCGAGGAGAAATTTGGCGTATCTGCAGCTGCACCGGTTGCAGTTGCGGCCGTTGGCGCGGTTACTGAAGCTCCGAAGGAAGAAAAAACTGAATTTGATGTAATCTTGGCAAGCATTGGTAGCGAAAAAATCAAGGTTATCAAAGAGGTTCGTGCTGTCACCGGCCTTGGTTTGAAGGAAGCAAAAGAACTGGTTGAATCAGCTCCCGCTACTTTAAAAGAAGCCACTACCAAGGAAGACGCTGCCGAGATCAAAGTAAAGATCGAAGCTGTTGGCGCAACTGTAGAGATTAAGTAGTTGGTAGGGAACCGAGCTGTTCGCGGTTTGAGCAACAGCGGCTTGATAACAACACGCTACGAGCTTTGCCTCGTGGCGTGTTGTGCTTTGTGGATATAATCAAAAAAGCATGCATCATGCTATTCAATGCAAGATCGGTTTTTCTTCAGGCAAGGAATGATTGCACCGTGTAGTGTAGGCAAAAATAGTGAAAAGGAAACTACCATGCTAAATTACAATGCTTATGTTCTTCCTGGATTTATTTCCTGCATTAACACACATTCTGTGTCCGTGCATACCTGCTTAAGTGGCATGTTGTTTATATCTGCCACAACAACTGCTTAGCTCAATAGAATTCTGTTGAGCTGGTCTGTCAATCAAACACTATAGTACGATTCAAAGGCAATTTCGAGGACAATTATGGAAAGAGTGAGAAAGAGCTTTGCCACGGCAGAGACCATCCTGGAACCGCCACATCTTATATCAATGCAACGTCTCTCCTATGAGAAATTTCTGCAGATGGATCGTGACCCTGATGATCGGGAAGATTATGGCTTGCAGGCCATCCTGAAAAACGTATTTCCAATAAATGATTTCAACGGACTATGCTCTCTCGAGTTCGTAAAATATAAATTCGGCATTCCCAAATATACCGTTCGTGAGTGTCTTCAGCGGGGAATGACCTATGAAATCCCACTCAAAATTGTTGTTCGACTTATCACTTTTGATGTTGATGAAGTGACTGGCGTGCAATCGATCCGAGATATCAAAGAGCAGGAAGTTTTCCTTGGTTCACTGCCTCTCATGACCGGCGATGGTGTTTTTGTTGTTAATGGGACAGAAAGAGTAATTGTTTCTCAATTACAACGATCACCGGGGCTTTTTTATACCCACGACAATGGCAAAAGTCATTCAAGTGGGAAATTGCTCTACTCTGCGAGGATTATTCCTGTCCGTGGATCGTGGATTGACCTCGAATTTGATATTAAAGATTTACTTCATGTAAGAATAGACCGGAGAAGGAAATTTCCTGTAACCACCCTTCTGAAGGCTTTGGGATACTCCTCTGAGCAATTACTTGAAGAATTTTATCCAACCAACTTGGTTACTAAAGACGGAGAGAATTACAAGGTCAGTTTTGATGCCGAACTGGTCAAGGGCCAAAGGTTGGAATTTGATATTATAAATCCTGCCGATGGAGAAATTCTAGCGAAAAAGGGGAAAAAAGTATCAAAGGTACTTTGCAAAAAACTCGAATCCGTCGGCATCCATTTTCTTCCTTTGGCTCCTGAATCGCTGATCGGCGAAACTCTTGCCAGTACAATAGTCAAGGAAGAATCTGGCGAAATCATTGCTGAATGCAATAGTGAACTCACCGATTCTTTACTTGAAACCCTTGCCACCAATGGTATTAATGAATTCAAGATTCTTCACATTGATGGCGTAAAATTTTCAGATTCTTTTAGTAAAACATTAGCCCTTGATAAAGCAAAAAGCAGCAAAGATGCTCTTATTGAAATTTATAGAAGATTGCGTCCCTCCAGTCCACCTACTGCTGAAGTTGCAGAGTCATTTTTCCAAAATTTATTCTTTAATCAAGATCTTTATGATCTTTCCGAAGTGGGACGCTACAAGATTAATGCAAAACTCGGGTTGAACATTGATATCTCGCATCGTGCATTGACTAAAGAAGATATAATCCATTCAGTTCGTCATCTGGTTCGCCTGAAGGATACACAAGGTGGTGTTGATGATATCGATCATCTCGGCAATAGAAGGGTGCGAACGGTTGGCGAATTAGTTGAAAATCAATATCGTATGGGGCTTGTACGGATGGAACGGGCCATCAAAGAGAGAATGACCCTGCAAGATGTTGAAACGCTCATGCCGCATGATTTGGTTAATCCAAAACCGATTTCAGCAGCCATCAAAGAATTTTTTGGAACCAGCCAGTTGTCACAGTTTATGGATCAGACCAACCCATTGTCTGAGGTTACCCATAAACGTCGCCTAAGTGCTCTTGGACCCGGTGGTTTGTCAAGGGAAAGGGCCGGATTTGAGGTTCGCGATGTACATCCGACACATTACGGTCGGATCTGCCCAGTTGAAACACCTGAAGGTCCAAACATCGGATTGATTGTTTCCTTAGCTACCTATGCCAGAATCAATCCTTACGGGTTTATTGAAACCCCCTACAGGAAGGTGGACGATCGAATTGTTATGTCTGAGGTGAAGTACCTCAGTGCCCTACAGGAACATAATCAATATATAGCACCGGCGCTTACTCCCGTTGACGAAAATTACAGAATTATCCAAGAAAACCTCATTGTTCGAGAGGACGGTGAAGTTCTTACGACGATTTCCGAATTTGTCACATATATGGACATCGCTCCGAATCAGATGATCAGTATTGCCGCGTCGCTTGTCCCATTCTTGGAAAATGATGATGCCAATAGAGCGCTTATGGGATCAAACATGCAAAGGCAGGCTGTGCCTTTGATGATTACCTCAGCACCGCTTATCGGAACCGGAATGGAGCGCTATGTTGCTCGTGATTCAGGAGCCTGTCTCTTAGCCGCTGGAGACGGGGTAGTTGAAGAATCAGATTCGAATCGCATTGTTGTCAGATACGATGAACCGGGTACCGATGGGTTTGACACTGGCGTAGCATTGTATCATCTTGAAAAGTATAAGAAATCCAACCAAAATACGTGTTTTAACCAGAGGCCGATTGTATTGCCGGGTGTTCGTGTTAAGAAAGGCGTAGTCCTTGCTGACGGACCGTCTTGCGAGGCCGGTGAACTGGCTATCGGCAAAAATGTAACCATTGCATTTATGCCATGGCGAGGATTCAACTTCGAAGACTCAATACTGATTAATGAGCGACTGTTGAAGGAGGATACTTTTACATCGGTGCATATTGAAGTTTTTGAAACAATGGCCAGGGACACCAAACTTGGCAAAGAAGAAATCACCCGCGATATACCAAATGTCAGCGAAGAAACCTTACGAAATCTTGATGATTCAGGGATTGTTCGGATTGGCGCTGAAGTCAAGGCTGGTGATACATTGGTAGGCAAAGTGACTCCTAAGGGTGAGACTGTTTTGTCACCGGAGGAAAAACTTCTCAGGGCAATTTTTGGTGAGAAAGCGCAAGATGTTAAGGATTCTTCTCTGAGGGTTCCACCCGGTGTCAGTGGCGTCATTATCGATGCCAAAGTTTTCTCCCGCAAAGGTGTCGACAAGGATGAACGCTCATTGCTGATTGAAGATCTTGAGATTGAAAAACTCAACCAGGATAAGATTGATGAACTTCGAAGTCTTCGTCATGGGGTATGTCGCGAGATCGGCAATCTCCTAGAAGGCCGCACTGCAAAGGCCGATATAATTGACAAACGTGGTGAAGTCGTCGTCAAACTTGGCAAGAAGATTGCCGCTGAACAGGCTGAATTGATTGGTTTTGAGCGTTTAAGAGATATCGATTTCTCTGAGAAGGCCAAATATATAGAACTCATTGATGCGGTATATACGAGATACGGCAAACAGGCAAAATTGATCACCGAACGATACGATGGCATAATTGATCGCATGAAGAAAGGGGATGATTTGCCCCCAGGTGTTGTCAAAATGGTCAAGGTTTACGTCGCAACCAAGCGTAAACTCTCCGTGGGCGATAAAATGGCCGGAAGGCATGGCAACAAGGGTGTTGTCTCCCGCTTGCTTCCCGAAGAAGATATGCCATTTTTTGGCGATGGAACTACGGTTGATATTGTTCTCAATCCTCTTGGAGTACCTTCCCGTATGAATGTTGGGCAAGTGCTTGAAGTGCATTTGGGTTTTGCCGCTAAGAAACTTGGAGAACAGATTGCTGCATTGGCGCAAAAAGAAGCTGTTGCTGAGATTCGCAAGAGACTTCGCAAAATCTATTCAGATAAGGAATATAATGCCTTAACCGAAGGGAGAACCGACCAAGAAATTATCGATTGGGCACGGAGACATCATCGAGGGTTGCATATGACAACCCCGGTATTTGACGGTGCCCCTGAAGAATCGATAAGAAGGCTGCTCACAGAAGCTGAAGTCGATGAGGTTGGGCAGGTTCAACTGTATGACGGACTCACCGGTGAACCCTTTGACAATAAGGTTACGGTTGGTGTGATGTATATGCTCAAACTGCACCACTTGGTAGATAATAAAATTCATGCTAGATCAACAGGGCCCTATTCTCTTGTAACCCAACAACCGCTGGGCGGTAAGGCACAGTTCGGTGGTCAGAGACTTGGAGAAATGGAGGTCTGGGCCATGGAAGCCTATGGAGCCGCATACACTCTTAAAGAATTTTTAACGGCTAAATCCGATGATGTCGAGGGCCGGACTGCCATGTATGAGCGTATTGTAAAGGGAAATAACTTTTTAACAACGGGATTACCTGAATCTTTCAATGTTCTTGTCAAAGAACTGCAGGCCCTCTGTTTAAATATGGAACTCATTGAAGAATAAGGAGAGGAGTTCCCTCCTGTGGTTTGGGTCAGGAACCCTTGGTCCGGTATCGCAAGTCTTGACAGACTTGCTCTCTGCTTGATATGGCAAAAGTGTTGCCGGAAAAATCCTTTAACATAAGGGAGAGGTGATTTCGTGGAAGAATTATTTAATTTTTTTCAAAAACCGAAAGCTCCAGTTAAATTTAAGAGTGTAAAAATATCGCTGGCCTCTCCTGAGAAAATCATGGATTGGTCGCATGGTGAGGTAAAAAAGCCAGAAACCATAAATTACCGGACTTTTAAACCTGAAAGAGACGGATTATTTTGTGCAAAAATATTCGGCCCGGTAAAGGATTTCGAGTGTAATTGCGGAAAATATAAAAGAATGAAACATCGAGGAGTTGTTTGCGAAAAATGCGGTGTTGAAGTTATCCAGTCAAAGGTTCGTCGTGAACGTCTCGGCCACATAAAACTCGCTGCTCCGGTAGCGCATATCTGGTTTCTCAAAAGCCTGCCGAGCAAAATTGGTGCGGTTCTTGATATGACGCTCAAGCAGTTGGAGAAAATTCTCTATTTTGAGCAATATGCCGTTACTGAGTCGCGCGCTGAAGGAATTCCTGTAGGGACGCTTCTCACTGAAGAAAAATATCGCCAAGCCTTAGAGGAACATCCCGGTCAGTTTCATGTTGGTATTGGTGCTGAGGCCATCAGAGAGCTTCTCGCGGCTCAAGACCTTGTCTCTCTTTCCGTCCAACTTCGTGAGGAGATGCTGGCTACTAATTCACAGACAAAACGCCAAAAATTAGGGAAAAGGCTTTTTGTCATAGAGGCTTTTAGAGATTCCGGCAATAAGCCGGAGTGGATGATTCTTGAAGTCATTCCTGTGCTCCCGCCGGATCTGCGACCACTGGTACCATTAGAAGGTGGTAGGTTTGCCACTTCCGATCTCAACGATCTGTATCGTCGGGTGATAAACCGCAATAATCGCCTCAAAAGACTCCTTGAACTCGACGCTCCCGATATTATTATTCGTAACGAAAAAAGGATGTTACAGGAAGCTGTTGATGTCCTCTTTGATAATGGCCGTCGGGGACGAGTGATTACCGGAGGCAATAAAAGGCCGCTCAAATCGTTGTCTGACATGCTGAAAGGCAAACAGGGGCGTTTTCGGCAAAATCTTCTTGGTAAGCGTGTCGACTATTCGGGGCGTTCAGTTATTGTTGTCGGCCCTCACCTGCGCTTGCACCAATGCGGTATCCCCAAGAAGATGGCTTTGGAATTGTTCAAACCTTTTATCTATAACAAGCTGGAAAGTAAGGGGTATGTTACCACCATCAAGAGTGCCCGCAAGATGGTAGAGAAAGAGGTTAAGGAAGTATGGGATGTTCTTGAAGAAGTTGTGACTGAATACCCTGTTATCCTTAACCGTGCTCCTACTCTTCATAGGCTTGGCATGCAGGCTTTTGAAGCAATGCTTATTGAAGGCAAGGCGATTCAGTTGCATCCCCTGGTCTGTATGGCTTTCAACGCCGACTTCGATGGCGATCAAATGGCAGTTCATGTGCCCCTCTCGGTGGAGGCGCAGGTCGAAGCCCGGGTATTGATGATGTCGACCAACAACATCCTTTCCCCCGCCAACGGTGAACCGGTTATTATCCCTTCCCAGGATATAGTGCTCGGACTCTACTATATGAGCAGAGATCGCATGAATGTTCCTGGTGAGGGCAAAGTTTTCAGCTGCGTTGAAGAGGCGATTATCGCTTATGATTATGGCGAAGTGCATTTGCAGGCCAAGGTAAAAGTGCGGAAAAATGGGGAACTGGTTGATACAACGTTGGGACGCATCCTTCTTGGTGAACTTTTGCCTGATGCCGTAAAATTTGAAGAAGTAAATAAGGTTCTTACCAAAAAAGCGTTAGCCAAGCTCATTGATCATACCTATAGACACGCGGGCACTAAAGAGACAGTGATTCTTGCCGACAGGTTAAAGGATATCGGCTATGAACATGCTACTCGCGCGGGAATATCAATCTGCATTAACGATATGAAGATTCCTCTCGGCAAAGAAGCATTTGTTGAGAAAGCCGAAACTGACGTGCTTGATGTCGAGCAGCAGTATACTGATGGTCTCATTACCTCTGGCGAGAAGTACAATAAAGTCGTTGATATCTGGTCCAAGGTTACTGAAGATGTCGCAAATGCGATGATGGATGAGATTAAGGTTGATTTCTTCCTCGACAAAGATGGTAAGAGAGTTGAAGGACCAAGTTTCAACTCAATCTTCATCATGGCAGATTCAGGCGCTAGAGGGTCGAGAGATCAAATCCGTCAGCTGGCCGGCATGCGTGGTCTCATGGCCAAGCCGAGTGGGGCGATTATCGAAACCCCGATCAAGGCAAACTTCCGTGAAGGACTCGGAGTGCTTGAATACTTTATTTCTACGCATGGCGCTCGTAAGGGACTTGCCGATACGGCGCTGAAAACTGCTAACTCTGGATACCTCACCAGACGACTGGTTGATGTGGCACAGGAATCAACGATTGTCGAAGCTGACTGTTTGACTCTAGATGGTATAGTAGCTGAGCCATTAATGGATGGCGGGGAAATTATTGTACCTCTGGGTGATCGGATTTTAGGCCGTGTTGCCTTGGATGATGTTGAGGATCCTTTTACCGGTTCGGCTATTGTCAATGCAGGCGAAGAAATCACAGAAGATATTGTGGAGAAGATAACTGCTTCAGGTATTGACCGGATTCCTATTCGGTCAGTGCTTAGTTGTCGCTCGAAACGAGGTGTTTGTGCAGCCTGTTATGGTCGCGATCTGGGTCGTGGGCATATGGTAAATCGCGGCGAAGCGATCGGTGTTATCGCAGCTCAATCCATTGGTGAACCCGGCACCCAGCTGACGATGCGCACCTTCCATGTTGGTGGAACTGCAAGTCGATCTGTTGAACAGGCTGAGCTCAAAACCAACATTGGGGGTACCGTAGCCTTTAATAATCTCCATTCAGTAACCAATGCTGAAGGCACGAAGATCGTCATGAATCGTAATGCTGTTATTTCGGTTAAGGATGAATTAGGCCGTGAGCGGGAGAAGTTTAAAGTAAATTATGGTGCTCAGCTTCTCGTCAGGGAAGGCGAAGTAGTGGCAAGAGATACCATACTTGCCGATTGGGACGCATACACTATTCCGATTGTCGCAGAAGTAGGCGGAGTTATTAAATACGGTGATATTATTGAAGGCGTGACGATGCAGGAAAAGGTGGACCCCGTTACCGGAAGGTCATCATTGGTGATCATTCATACCTCTCCGGGTTCTCAATTAACTCCCCGTATTTCAGTCAAAAATGATCGAGGGAAAACGGTTAAAATGCCTGACACCGAAACCTATGCACGGTATAGTTTGCCTGTTGGTTCGATAATTTCTGTCAGCGAAGGTGATGTAATACAACCCGGAACCATCGTTGGCAAAATTCCCAGAGAAACTACTAAAACTAAGGATATTACCGGTGGCCTTCCCCGTGTAGCAGAACTGTTTGAAGTTCGAAAACCTAAGGATCCAGCGATTATTTCCAAGATCGATGGAAAAATCAGTTTTGGCAAAGAGCTGAAGGGTAAACGCCGAGTAATAGTTACTCCGGAATACGGTGAAGCCCAAGAATATCTTATTCCTAAATCAAAGCATATCATCGTTCACGAAGGCGATTATGTTCAGGCAGGTGAGGCATTGATGGAAGGTACCGTCGTGCCAAATGATATTCTCTCAGTCCTTGGGGTCAAGGAGCTGGCAAAATTCCTTGTTAACGAAATTCAAGAGGTGTACCGGCTGCAAGGTGTGAAGATCAATGACAAGCATATTGAAGTTATTGTGCGGCAAATGTTGAAAAGGGTAATGATCACCTCCTCGGGTGACTCGAGGTTTATGATTGGTGAACAAGTCGAGTGGTGGAAGTTTGAGGAAGAGAGAGATCGCCTTATTGCTGAAGGAAAGAAACCTGCAGTTGCTGAACCACTTCTCCTTGGCGTAACCAAGGCTTCGCTTTCTACAGAAAGCTTTATTTCGGCGGCGTCCTTCCAGGAAACAACGAAGGTTCTCACGAACGCTGCAGTAGCTGGCAGAATTGATGAATTAGCCGGCTTAAAAGAGAATGTTATTATGGGCCGGCTGATTTCTGCTGGAACAGGGCTGGAAGGCAATCACTCAGGACGGTGAACGATCAGCAGAGCTGTTTTTTTCCTTGACACTGCAGTACAGTTAAGGTAAATATGACCACTTTCGTGTTTAAATTGAGTGTGCAGCTCTGCAACTGAAATAATGAATTTCAATAAATAGGTATGTAAACAGGAGCAGTAACGTAATGCCGACTATTAACCAACTTGTACGGATCGGGAGAAAGAAGTCTGTTAAGAAGACTAATACCCCGGCCCTAAAGGGATCGCCTCAGAAGCGTGGTGTCTGTGTGAGGGTATACACAACTACGCCGAAGAAACCAAATTCAGCTCTCAGGAAAGTTGCAAGGGTTCGACTTACCAATGGGATTGAGGTGACATCTTATATTCCGGGTATCGGGCATAATCTTCAGGAGCATTCGGTAGTTTTGATTCGAGGCGGTAGGGTAAAGGACCTTCCTGGTGTAAGATATCATATTATTCGCGGTACGCTTGATACACTGGGCGTTTCTAATAGGCGTCAGGGACGTTCAAAATATGGTGCAAAGAAATCCTCTTGATGGGTTTCTGTTTGTTGAGAGGTTAAGAAATGTCACGCAGAAGAACTATTGAGAAACGACCTATTGATCCAGATCCGCGTTTTAACAGCGTATTGGTTGCAAAATTCACCAATGGGTTGATGGAGAGGGGAAAAAAATCTCTCGCCCAGAGGATTCTTTACGATGCAATGGACGTCGTTCAGGATAAAGTGAAAGATGATGATGCGTTGACTATCTTCGAGGGGGCGATGGAGAATGTTCGTCCTCGTGTAGAGGTCAAGTCAAGACGTGTTGGTGGTGCTACCTACCAAGTTCCGATGGAAGTCCGCCAGACTAGAAGGAATGCTCTGGCGATTCGCTGGATTATTAGTTTCTCAAAATCCCGATCAGGCAAATCGATGGCCGAGAAGCTTGCTGCAGAACTTATCGATGCTTTCAATAATCGTGGTTCTGCAGTTAAGAAAAAAGATGATACACATCGGATGGCAGAAGCAAACAAAGCCTTTGCTCACTATCGTTGGTAATCTCCACAGGGATTATTTATGAATATGTGGTCGTAGGAGTGTGGGGCTGGCTGAAGTGGTTCAATAAGAGTCAATAATATTATGGCGGCCCCAAAAGATTTATGTGATGTGCGCAATATAGGCATAATGGCCCATATTGATGCTGGGAAGACAACTACCACTGAAAGGATACTCTTTTATACCGGGCGTTCTTATAAGTTGGGAGAGGTTCATGAAGGTACAGCCGTCATGGACTGGATGGAACAAGAGCAGGAGCGAGGTATCACCATAACCTCGGCAGCAACGACTTGCTATTGGAAAGAAAAAAAAATTAACATAATTGACACTCCGGGGCATGTAGATTTCACTATCGAAGTGGAACGATCCTTGAGAGTGTTGGATGGGGTTGTTGCAGTTTTTTGCGCAGTTGGTGGGGTCGAGCCACAGTCGGAAACTGTTTGGCGTCAAGCGGATAAATATAGGATACCGCGGATCGCCTTTATTAATAAAATGGATCGTATTGGTGCAAATTTTGACCGCTGCGTTCTGATGATTGCCAAAAGGCTTGGGGCAAATCCTTTGCCTATTCAATTGCCTGTTGGTGCAGAAACACAATTTGAGGGTATCATCGACCTCATAGAAGAGCGGATGCTGATATTTGATGAGCAATCGCTTGGTCAGGAAATTATCGAATGTGATATCCCTGACAACTACAAAGAAAAATTCACGGCCGCACGTTTGATGCTCCTGGAGAAGTTGGCCGACTTCGATGAGGGCATCATGGAAAAGTACCTAAACAATAAATCGGTATCTGCACCTGAGATTTACAATGCTCTACGCAAGGCTACAATATCTTTAGATATTGTTCCTGTGCTCTGCGGTAGTGCATTTAAAAACAAGGGTGTGCAACCTCTGCTTGATAGTGTCATCAACTTTTTGCCCTCGCCTCTTGAAGTAAAAGAAATCGAGGGAGAAGGGGCAAATGGTGAAAAAATCAGCAGGAAGTCGGATCCAAAGGAAAAATTGTCCGCGCTCGTCTTTAAATTGATGAGCGATTCCTTTGTTGAGAACCTTGCTTTTGTAAGAATTTACTCGGGCAAATTGAGCGTTGGCGACAAGATATATAATCCTGTAAAACAGAAGCAGGAAAAGATATCCAAGCTCATGAAACTACACGCAAATAAGCGTGAGGAAGTGCAAGAAATTCAGGCCGGAGATATTGGTGCCATTGTAGGCTTAAAATTCACAACCACCGGTGATACTCTTTGTGAAAAAGGAGATCACATAATTCTTGAGAGCATGGAATTTCCTGAGCCGGTGATTGGGGTTGCAATTGAAGCTAAAAGCAAAGCGGAAGAAAAGAAACTCAACGAAACGCTTGCAAAAATTGCCCTGGAAGACCCTTCCTTCACAGTGTCCAGTAATAAAGATACTGGACAGATGATTATTTCCGGGATGGGTGAACTTCACCTTGAGATAATAATTGATCGGCTGCTCAACGAATTTAAAGTTGCCGCCAATGTCGGAAAGCCGCAGGTTGCGTATAAAGAAACCATTGATATTCATAGGCGAAGTGAAGCGAAATTTGATCAGATGACCGGTGCTAAGGGTCAATATGGTCATGTAATTATAGAGATTGAACCGTTACACCGGGGAGCAGGAATTGAATTTTACAGTTCTGTTGATAAGCTATTGATTCCCGATCATTTTTTGAGTTCTATCCAAAAAGGCATTATTGATAGTCTTAACTCAGGACCTTTAATTGGTTATCCCTTGACCGACATAAAGGTAAACTTAGTAGGTGGTTCATATCACGAAGAAGAGTCAACGGAAATGGCCTTTGGGATAGCTAGTGCAATGGCCGTCAGAAGGGCAACCTCTGAAGCAGAGCCGAAATTGCTCGAGCCGATAATGGACCTTGAAATTACCACTCCTGGCGAATATATCGGGGATGTAATTGCAGACTTAAACGGTAAAAGAGGTAAAGTTGTTGGTGTATCGACAGAAGGTTATCTTCAGACAGTAAAGGCGCATGCACCATTGGCGGAATTGTTTGGATATTCTACTTCTATAAGATCCGCCACCCAAGGAAGAGCGAATTTTACAATGCAATTCTTACAGTACGATGTTGTACCTGCAAATAAAGCAGAGGTAATTGTCAAAAAAATTAGAGGAATTTGATTTCAAGCATATTGAGGAAAAATTATGTCGAAGAAAAAATTTGAGAGGAATAAACCGCACGTCAATGTAGGAACAATAGGCCATATTGATCATGGCAAGACCACATTGACTGCAGCAATTACTCGTGTCTTATCGTTAAAAGGTCAGGCGACGTTTACCGATTTTTCCGAGATAGATAAGGCACCGGAAGAGAAAGAGCGTGGGATAACCATTGCTACTGCGCATGTTGAATATGAGACGGTGAATCGTCATTATGCACACGTCGATTGCCCTGGTCATGCCGACTATATCAAGAACATGATTACCGGTGCAGCCCAGATGGACGGGGCGATTCTTGTTGTTGCCGCAACCGACGGAGCAATGCCGCAAACCAGGGAGCACATTCTGCTTGCTCGCCAGGTGGGCGTTCCGGCAATGGTTGTGTTTCTTAATAAATGCGACATGGTTGATGATGAAGAGCTGATCGAGTTGGTGGAGATGGAATTGCGCGAGCTGCTTGACAAGTACGAATTTCCAGGTGACGACGTGCCCTTCGTCAAAGGATCTGCTTTAAAAGCGCTGGAGAATGCTGAAGATCCTGAATCGGCGAAATGTATCTGGGAGCTTATGGAGGCAATTGACTCCTATATACCTGAGCCGAAGCGAGAGGTTGATAAGCCGTTCTTAATGCCGGTTGAAGATGTGTTTTCTATCTCTGGCCGGGGTACTGTTGCGACCGGCAGGATTGAACGTGGGGTAATCCATGTTGGTGATGATATAGAAATCATCGGCATCAGACCTACTGCCAAGACGACCTGTACCGGTGTCGAGATGTTCCGCAAATTACTCGACGAAGGTCAGGCAGGTGATAACATTGGCGCCCTGCTGCGCGGCGTCAAGCGTGAGGAGGTCGAACGCGGGCAGGTTTTGGCCGCTCCGAAGTCTATCACCCCGCATACCAAGTTTAAATCTGAGTGCTATATTCTCAGCAAGGAAGAGGGCGGTCGTCACACCCCATTTTTTAATGGATACCGTCCGCAATTCTACTTCAGAACCACCGACGTAACAGCTGTCGTGAGTCTTGAAGCAGGAGTTGAGATGGTCATGCCCGGTGACAACATTACCGCGTCAGTTGAACTCATCACTCCGATTGCCATGGATGTCGGTTTGCGATTCGCCATTCGTGAGGGCGGACGTACTGTTGGTGCCGGCGTTATTAGTGAAATTATTGCCTAAAGGTTAGTAATGATACCTACAGAAAAAATCCGAATTCGTCTGAAAGCCTACGATCATAAACTGCTCGATCAATCAACGACTGAAATCGTTGACACCGCAAGAAGAACCGGATCTGCAGTAGCTGGGCCGATTCCTTTGCCGACTACCATAAATAAGTTTTGTGTTCTTCGGTCTCCGCATGTCGACAAAAAGTCGCGAGAACATTTTGAAATGAGGACCCATCGTCGTTTATTAGACATTTTAGAGCCGACTCAGCAGACCATCGATTTGCTCATGAAGCTTGAATTGTCTGCGGGCGTCGATGTTGAAATTAAGTTGCCGTAATCGGCAATACCTAAAAGTTAATTGAAGCATCGGGTAAAGTTATGCCAAAGTCAATGGGTATATTAGGGAAAAAAATTGGAATGACCCGGGTGTACAGCGAACTTGGTGAGGCTATTCCAGTTACTGTTATTGAAGCCGGACCTTGTAAGGTTCTTCAAGTTAAAACCGAGGCGAGCGATGGATATTCAGCCATCCAAATTGGTTTTGCCGAAAAGAAAGCATCCAGGGTAAGCAAGCCAATGGCCGGTCATTTTAAAAAATCAGGCTCTCAAAGCTTTTATTTTGTCCGAGAATTTCGAGTGACCGATGCTACTCTTTATGAGGTCGGCCAGGAAATCTCACTTGACACTGTCGTTAAAGTTGGCGATAAAGTCGATGTTCAGGGCACAAGTAAAGGCAGAGGTTTTCAGGGTGTCATCAAACGTCATGGCTTTAGTGGTGGCGGTTCAGGGCATGGTTCGATGTTTCATCGCGCCCCTGGCTCTATCGGTTGCAGTGCCTACCCTTCAAGGGTTATAAAAGGAAAAAAGATGCCGGGACGGATGGGCAATGACAGCGTTTTACGAAAAAATGTCGTAATAGTTGATATCCGCACCGAAGAAAATGTTGTTCTCTTGAAAGGACCACTTCCTGGAGCGAAAAACGGCCTGTTGAAGATTTTCACAAAACAATAAAATTTGGGTCTGAACAGGTTCGAGGAGATACATATGTCTACTATTAATATAGTTAACACCAAGAATGAAAGTGTTGGCGAAATCGAGCTCAATGACGAAGTCTTCAACCGAGAAGTTAAGGAGCATGTTCTGCATGAGGTTGTTCGTATGCAGCGCGCTGGCAGAAGAGCTGGTAATGCATGCACCAAGACAAGAGTTGAGGTGAGTGGCGGCGGCAGAAAGCCGTGGCGCCAAAAAGGAACCGGTCGGGCGAGATCAGGAAGTAATACCTCGCCGCTTTGGCGAGGTGGTGGTGTGGCTTTCGGTCCGAAGCCGAGAGATTACAGTTTCAAGCTGAATCGCAAGGTGAAACAACAAGCTGTTGCTATGGCTGTCAGCGCTCGTTTCCAGGAAGGTAACCTCATTGTCATAAACGAATTTACTTTGGAGCGCATTAAAACGAAGGACTTTGTTGGTGTGATGGACGTACTTGATGTTGCAAACGGCCTTATCGTTACGGACTCTGCTTCCGAGAATCTAACAAAATCGTCAAGCAACGTTCATGGTTATAAAGTGCTTTCTTCTGACGGACTCAATGTTTATGATATTCTTCTTCATAAAAAGTTGATTTTGGTACAACCGGTAATTGAAAGCCTTGAAAAGAGGTTGATGGCATGAAAAACATTTATAGTGTATTACAGGGGCCCTGTCTCACCGAGAAAGCCGCCTTGTTACAAGAAATAGATGGCAAAGTAATATTCAAAGTCCATCCTAAGGCGAACAAGATAGAAGTAAAAAAGGCAGTTGAACTTATGTTTAATGTCAAGGTCAAGGATGTTAAGACTGCCAAAATTCACGGAAAGAAAAAAAGGGTTGGAAAAACAGTTGGCTTTACCAGTGATTGGAAAAAGGCCTATGTTACCTTGTCAGAAGGGAAAATCAACTTCGCAGATGAACTATAATCATTCATATTTCGATTTTAATTTCATCATCACCTTCTATGTGAATGATTCTATCTAATCTAATATTGATGGAGCGATTGGGAAATCATGGCTATTAAAGTATACAAACCAACATCTGCTGGTAAGCGACAACATGTGTCGGCAAAGAATCCAGATCTGTCTAAGAACGGGCCTGAGAAAGGTCTTGTTTGCAGTCTGACAAAAACCGGCGGAAGAAATAATTACGGCAGAATCACCTCTCGTCACATCGGTGGTGGGCATAAACGCAAGTATCGTCTGATTGATTTCAAACGCAATAAAACAGATATTGATGCAAAGGTTGTTGCGATCGAGTACGATCCCAATCGCTCTGCAAATATCGCTTTATTGAACTACGTCGATGGAGAAAAGAGATATATCTTGTCACCAGATGGAATCTCGGTAGGTGATACAATTGTTGCGGGTGATACTGTAGATATTCAACCGGGCAATTGTCTTCCTTTAGTTAATATACCCCTTGGAACTGTTATTCATAACATTGAAATGAAGATAGGAAAGGGTGCGCAATTGGTCCGCAGTGCGGGTGCGGGTGCTCAACTGATGGCCAAGGAGAGTGGCTATGTGCTTGTTCGATTGCCTTCAGGAGAAGTGAGGAAGTTTAATAACTTCTGTCGTGCCTGTATTGGTCAGGTTGGCAACAGGGAACATGAGAGCCAAAAACTCGGGAAAGCAGGTAGAAATCGCTGGAAAGGAATCCGCCCTCATGTTCGTGGTGTCGCGATGAACCCTGTGGATCATCCGATGGGTGGTGGTGAAGGGAAAAGTTCTGGCGGAAGACATCCATGTAGTCCTTGGGGTATACCATCAAAAGGCTATAAAACCAGGAAAAACAAGGCTTCTGACACGATGATTGTTAAGAAGAGATCATAAGGAACAAGGAGTAATGTATGTCACGCTCAGTTAAAAAAGGTCCTTTCGTTGACGATCATTTATTTAAAAAAGTGGTTGAAGCTGCCGAAAGTGGCTCACGGAAAGTTATTAAAACCTGGTCAAGACGTTCCGATATCGGTCCGGAAATGGTTGGACTAACCTTTGCCGTGCATAACGGAAAAAAATTCATACCTGTTTTTGTAACCGAGAATATGGTTGGTCATAAGTTGGGAGAGTTTTCTCCAACAAGAACCTTTTACGGACATGCAGCAGATAAGAAGGGCAAAAAATAAATGGAAATCATTGATTTCCGGCTGAATACTCATCAGGAGTAAGATCTATGGAAGCACGAGCCGTAGGAAAAAATATTAGAATTTCGCCACAAAAGGCAAGACTTGTTGCTGATGTGGTAAGAGGGATGGGCGTTGATCAGGCTATAACGACACTTCGCTTTATGCCCAAAAAAGGTGCTGGTATCATTAAAAAAGTCCTCGAATCTGCGGTTGCCAACGCCACTCATGATGACCAGGCTGATGTTGACAATCTTTTTGTTAAAAAGATCATTATTGACGGCGGGCCTACCCTTAAAAGGATTAGTCCAAGGGCGCAGGGCAGAGCTACTGGTATCATTAAAAGGACAAGCCATATCACTGTTGTTCTCGATGAGAATTAATTAATTCTCATCTTGATGAGACTGTGACTCACTTTTAACTCTTAATTGAACAATGGAATTGTTGGAGGTCTGTTTTGGGGCAGAAGGTTAATCCACAAGGACTTAGATTGAATATTACCCGGACGTGGGACTCGATCTGGTATGCAGATAAGGAGTATACCACTTATCTGATTGAAGATCAAAAAGTCAAAAAGTTTCTTAAAAAACGGCTCCAGCATGCTGGACTATCCAAGGTAAATATTGAACGTACCGGTGAACAGGTGCGAGTCAAGTTATTTACTGCCAGACCGGGTATAGTGATCGGAAAAAAAGGTGCCGAAATTGAGATTCTCAAGAAAGAACTCGAAAATCTCATACCTCGCAAGGTTTCCCTGGATATCCAAGAAGTGAGGAGACCAGAGGCTGATGCTCAACTCGTTGCTGAAAATATTGCACAGCAACTTGTACGACGCGTTGCTTTTCGGCGGGCAATGAAGAAGGCAGTAAGCTCTGCCTTGCGCTTTGGTGTGCAAGGTATAAAAATCTCTTGCTCTGGACGGTTGGGAGGCGCAGAGATGTCACGCTGCGAATGGGTTCGTGAAGGCAGAGTACCACTTCATACACTTCGTGCAGACATTGACTACGCACTCGCCGAAGCTAACACCACCTATGGAATCATTGGCGTTAAAGTCTGGATTTTTAATGGTGAAGTATTGAGCGATAAGGATGGCGGCTCCGGACAGTAGGATACTGTTCTAGGAAATTCCATATTAATTCTTGGAGTAGAAGATGTTAAGTCCTAAAAAAGTCAAACATAGAAAAGTATTTAAAGGCAATTCTAGGGGAGTTGCCTATAGAGGATCATCGATCTCTTTCGGTGAATTCGCACTCAAAGCCACCGTATGTGGCAAGATGACAGCACAGCAAATTGAAGCCGCTCGTATTACCATCAATAGAACTATGAAGCGTGGCGGTAAAGTTTGGATACGGGTATTTCCTGACAAACCAATCACCAAAAAGGCCGCTGAAACGCGCATGGGAAAAGGAAAAGGTACCCCTGAATCATGGGTTGCTGTTATTAAACCCGGTATGATTCTTTACGAGATTTCTGGTGTCAGTGAAGAACTGGCAATTGAAGCACTTGGTCTTGCAGGCAACAAGCTGCCATTTTCGACTAAAGTCATTTCCAAGGTGAACACATTATGAAATCGCATGAAATTCGGAAAATGTCTGTAGAAGATCTTGCCAAGACCTTGAAGGATCTGCGTGAAGAGTTAGGGAATATTTCATTTCAGCATCATATCAGGCCTCTTGAGGATACATCCAGACTGAAGAAAATTAGAAAAGACATTGCAAGAATTGCGACTATCGAAAGGCAGTCATTAAACTGATTGTCATGTTTGACAATTGATCGAGATAGCGTCGGGTTCAAAAAAAACAACACTAATTGACGAAATTATGAGTGATCTAAATACATCAAGAAAGACAAGAACTGGTTCTGTGGTCAGCAACAGAATGGAGAAAAGTGTTGTCGTTCGGGTAGAGCGCAAGGTTCGCCATAAGCTGTATGGCAAATTCATGAAAACAAGCGTGAAATATCTGGTCGATGATCCGGAAAATAGTTGTAATATAGGGGACTTTGTTCTCATAGAAGAGTGTCGTCCTCTGAGTAAAAGAAAGAGATGGCGTGTCAAAACAATACTGGAACAGGCGGTGTGATGCCTTAAAACAGTATATACTCGACTTTGACAACTTGTTTCAGAAGAGATATCAGGTGAAATTATGATTCAGACAGAGACAGTACTTAATGTTGCTGATAACTCCGGAGCTAAGAAAGTGCTCTGTATAAGAGTTCTTGGCGGTACCGGCAAGAGATACGCGACAATTGGGGATGTAATCGTTGTAACGGTTAAAGAAGCTACCCCCAACGCGAAGGTAAAAAAAGGTGACGTAATGAAAGCTGTCATCGTTAGAACCAAGAAAGAGATAAAGAGATCAGACGACACTTGGGTTAGGTTTGATGATAATGCTGCGGTTATGTTAGCATCTTCTGGTGAACCTGTAGGAACGCGTATTTTTGGACCGGTTGCTCGCGAATTAAGGAATCAAGGGTTTATGAAAATCATCTCATTAGCCCCTGAAGCACTATAACCACCCGTATCTGAATTGGGTATAGTAACATTGATTGGAAAAGGTACAACGATGAGACAGGGTAAAACATACCTGAAAAAAAATGATCAGGTTGAAGTAATTGCCGGGAAAGATAAGGGCAGGGTTGGGAAAGTACTCCGCGTTCTTAGAGATAAGGATAAAGCTGTGGTAGAGCGGATCAACATGATTAAAAAACATACCAAGCCGAGAGAGATGAACCAACAAGGGCAGATTGTCGAAAAAGAAGCTCCTGTCCATGTTTCCAATCTTCAGCTTATCTGTCCTGAGTGCACCAAGACTGGCCGCATAGGAAAGAAGATTCTTGATGATGGCACAAAAGTACGCTGCTGTAAGAGTTGCGGTGGTTCCATTGAAAGCAAAGCATAGGATAGGAAATTTTAAAGGATACGCTAGGAGTTAGAAATGGGTGCACTTAGAGAGATGTACATAAACGAGTGCGTGCCTGCACTCAAAGAGGAATTTGGCTACAAGAATGTCATGGAAATTCCTCAGATTAAAAAGATTGTTCTCAACATGGGGTTGGGAGAGGCTGTACAGAATCCAAAAATTGTGGAAGGTGCAGCTAACGAACTCACCATGATTGCTGGGCAAAAAGCTGTAATTACCAAGGCCAAAAAATCTATCGCGACATTCAAACTTAGGATAGGTATGCCAATTGGCTGCTGCGTTACCTTGCGCGGCGATAAAATGTATAAATTTTTCAACAAACTGGTAAATATAGCATTGCCTCGTGTTCGTGACTTTAGAGGGTTGTCCGCCAAAGGATTTGATGGTAGAGGCAACTTTTCCATGGGAATTCAAGAGGAAATTATTTTTCCCGAGATCGATTACGATAAAATTGATAAAATTAAAGGGTTAAATATTACTATTGTAACTTCAGCCAAGACAGACGAAGAAGGAACCTTCCTTCTTAAACTACTTGGCATGCCGTTCAAGAAATAATTCGAAAATCGTTTTTGAAGATCTAAAACAGAAAGTATTTGGAGGTCGGTTTGGCTAAGAAATCCATAATTGCAAAAGCACAGCGGAAACCAAAATTTTCAGTGCGTAAATACAATAGATGCCCACTTTGCGGGCGGCCAAGAGCGTTTATCAGGAAATTTGGGATTTGCAGAATCTGCTTCCGTAAACTTGCGTCCAGCGGAGAAATAACTGGGGTCACTAAATCTAGTTGGTAATATTTTATTTCTATCACTGTATTATGTTGTTGTTTACTATTTTGAAAAATAAGGAGTGTTCGCTATGTCTATGAGCGATCCACTGGCAGACATGCTGACCAGATTAAGAAATGCAGTAATGGTTAAATTCGATTCCGTTGAGATGCCCTTATCTACTGTTAAAGTCGATATAGCAAAGGTACTCAAGGAAGAAGGATATATCCGTGATTACCAGGTTAAATCAGATAATATTCAGGGTACTTTGAAGATTGATCTCAAGTATGGTCCGGATAAAGAAGCTGTAATCACCGGGCTAAAGAGGGTAAGCAAACCAGGCTTACGTAAATATACCAAGGTAAGCGATATACCAAAGGTACTGAATGGGCTTGGAATTGCAATTATATCCACATCCAAGGGCGTTGTTACAGATAAAACAGCTAGAGCCCTGAAGTCTGGTGGGGAGATAATTTGTGAGGTCTGGTAGACCCGCGAATAACGGAGGATTTTATGTCTCGAATTGGGAAACAACCGATTCCGGTTCCAACCGGAGTGAAGATTGACATCAACGGTCAGCATATAGTAGTTACAGGAGTTAAGGGTAGCTTAAAGCGGGATATCATCTCTGAATTGGAAGTGGATCTCCAAGACAATATATTAAAGGTGAATAACCGCATAGAGAGCACTAAAGTTAATGCCTTTAGGGGCCTTACCCGATCCCTGCTTAATAATATGATTATTGGAGTTGCTGAAGGTTTCAAAAAAACTCTGATCATTGAAGGTGTTGGATATAAAGCCAGTGTTAGTGGCTCTACTCTCACACTGAATGTCGGCTATTCTAGTCCGAAGGATTATGTCTTGCCAAAGGAAGTTGTGGCTTCCGTAGAGGGAAACACTAAGATTATTCTTCAATCAATAGACAAAGAGCTACTTGGCCTTACTGCTTCAAAAATACGTGAAATCCGAAAACCTGAGCCGTATAAGGGGAAAGGCATTCGCTATGAAAATGAGCATATAATTAGAAAGGTCGGCAAGTCAGGCACTAAATAATTGTTCAGGTCCTCAAGGTCCTTAAATATTAGAAGGTACATAGCAATGGCTAAGACGAATCCCGCGATGAAAGCGAGGGCTAAACGCGTCCAAAGAATTAGAAAGAAGATATCTGGTACGCCGGAACGCCCTCGACTGAGAGTCTTTAAAAGCAACAAACATATATATGCCCAGCTTATCGATGATGTTGTCGGACATACCCTTGTGGCAATGTCGACTGTCGATAAAGAGTACATTCTGGGTGAAGAAAAGGGGAAAATTGCCGCTGCAAAAAAGGTTGGCTTAATTCTCGCAGAACGAGCAAAAGCCACAGGAATCAGTAAGATCACCTTCGATCGCGGCGGTTCTATTTACCATGGTAGAGTTAAATCACTTTCCGAAGGTGCTCGGGAAGGTGGTCTAGATTTTTAATGATACTTCATATTACGGGGGTGCCCCTTGTCTGATTTCAAGCGTTCCAAAAGTGTTGCCACTGAGGAGCTGATAGAGAAAATCGTTTTTATTAACCGGGTTGCTAAAGTTGTAAAGGGTGGCCGTCGCTTCAGTTTTAGTGCCATCGTTGTTGTTGGAGACGGCAATGGAAAGGTGGGCTACGGACTTGGAAAAGCAAATCAGGTACCTGATGCAATTCGTAAGGGCGTAGAACAAGCTCGGAAGAGTATGTGTTCTGTAGCTCTCACTGAGACCTCAATTCCACATCAGATTATAGGCAAATTTGGTTCCGGTAAAGTCCTCTTGAAACCTGCATCAGCCGGTACGGGATTAATTGCTGGTGGTCCTGTTCGTGCAGTTCTCGAAGCAGCCGGAGTATCGAACATTCTTACAAAATGCCTTGGATCGCATAATCCACACAATATGGTTAAGGCTACTCTCGCAGGGCTTAAAGATCTTCGGACCGCTCGGAGTATAGCCGAACTACGGGGAAAAAACGTTGAAGAAATAACGGCTTAATTACAGTACGGTATTGCGGCACACTATGTTGTAAACCATTACTGTTTAATACTTGCTTATAGAAGGTAGTCAAATGTTGGAGACAATAATTATTACTCTTGTTAAGAGTGGCATTGGCGGGACAAAAAGAATCAATGCGACCTTAACTGGACTGGGGCTAACCAAATTGAATAAGACTGTAACAAGAAAAGATACTCCCTCCATTCGGGGAATGGTCCGAAAAGTATCACATCTTGTACGCATAGAGGAGAACTAATATGCTATCCTTAGCAAATCTTGCACCTCAAATCGGATCCACTAAGCAGAGAAAGCGGCTTGGTAGAGGTCCGGGAAGTGGGCACGGAAAAACCGCTGGCCGGGGTCACAAAGGTTTTAAGTCACGATCCGGTTCCGGAGTGAAACCTGGGTTTGAGGGTGGACAGATGCCCTTACAGAGGCGCATACCGAAACGAGGGTTTAATAATATCTTCAAAAAGCAGTATGCACTCGTTTCTTTAACACAATTAGATTCATTCGCAGCGGGTGATGTTGTTACCGTTGAATCGCTTATTGCCGCCAAGATAGTAAAGAAGGGGATGTTCGTTAAGGTTTTAGCCAATGGTGAGGTGACAAAACCTTTAACTGTTAAGGTCGATAAAATCAGTGAGACAGCTAAGAGCAAAATTGAGGGCGCCGGCGGGACTGTTGTTATCGATGAGACTGCACAAGTGTAGAATGCTTGTTAAAGTAATCTTCCCTGATTAAAACTTTCTACAGTAATAAGTGGAATTGGATATAGGTATTAATGATGAGTGGTGTACAGAGTGCTGCAAATATCCCTGAGCTACGTCGGCGTGTGTTGTTCACGCTTATCATGCTTGCAGTATACAGAATTGGCGTTCAAATACCTACACCTGGCATTAATGGTGAAGCTCTTGCGGCATTTTTCTCTCAAAAAGCTGGCACTCTCTTCGGCATGTTTAATATGTTTTCGGGTGGAGCACTAGAGAATTTCTCGATTTTTGCCTTGGGCATAATGCCGTACATAAGTTCGTCTATTATTATTCAATTGTTGACGGTAGTTGTTCCGCAACTCGAAGCACTTAAAAAAGAAGGTCAGGCCGGGCAAAGAAAAATCACGCAATACACTCGATATGGCACAGTTTTTCTGAGTATTATTCAAGGTACCTTTATTGCGGCTGGGTTGCAAGGGATGACTGGTCCTGGCGGTGAGGCGATAGTATTGAATCCGGGGTTGCAATTCAAACTCATGACAATGCTCACTTTAACGTCAGGCACCGCGTTTATTATGTGGCTTGGGGAACAGATGACTGAGAGGGGAATCGGCAATGGTATCTCGCTCATTATCTTTGCTGGTATTGTAGCTCGTGGTCCTGCCGCAATAGTGAACTCGATCCAGTTGATCAAGGCAGGAGAAATTGCTCTTTTCTTCGTTCCTTTTCTAATAATTTTCATGCTTCTTGTTGTTGCATTTATCGTTTTTTGTGAAACTTCGCAAAGAAGGATTCCAATACAGTATGCGAAACGAGTTGTCGGCAAGAGAGTGTATGGCGGGCAAAGCTCACATTTGCCTCTAAAGATTAATATTTCTGGGGTTATACCACCGATCTTTGCCTCTTCAATTATGATGTTTCCTGCTACTATTGGCAGTTTCATTCAGATAGATTGGGTACAGAGAGCATCTGCGGCAATGTCTCCGGGTACCGTATATTACTACATTTGCTACATTTTCATGATTGTCTTCTTCTGTTTTTTCTATACTGCCGTTACCTTTAAGCCTGATGATGTGGCAGAGAATCTGAAAAAGCATGGAGGGTTTATCCCAGGAATCCGCCCTGGTAAAAAAACTGCAGAATTCATTGATAAAATTCTCACACGACTTACGGTTGTCGGCTCCATTTATCTCAGTTCCGTATGCGTATTGCCTACCATTCTTGTTTCACAGTTCAATATTCCCTTCTATTTCGGTGGTACTGCGTTGCTGATCGTTGTGGGCGTTGGAATTGATACAATTGCCCAAATAGAGTCGCATCTTCATATGCGCAACTACGAAGGTTTCATGAAACAAGGCAAGATTAAAGGACGTCGGTAGAAGAAGTGTTAGGTTCCACGATTGAAAAGCCTAATAGCCGTGCTATTGTAATAAAGAATGCAGATGAGATCTGCATAATGCAGGAAGCCAACCAGATTGTGGCGGAAGTATTAACAGAATTGAAAAAGATAGTTGACATCGGGATCTCGACTTGGGAACTTGATAAAATTGCTGAAGAACATTGCTATCAGATGAAGGCAAAGCCCGCATTCAAGGGATATCGAGGGTTTCCAGGGAGTCTTTGTCTCTCGATTAACGAAGAAGTTGTTCATGGAATTCCGTCTCGAAAAAGAAAGATTAAAAAGGGCGATATTATTTCCATCGATTTTGGAGTTCTCTTCAAAAACTATTTTGGAGATTCAGCTTTAACGATATGCGTTGGAAATGTCAGTGAAGATGTAGAAAGATTAGTGGCTGTGACCAAAGAGTCTCTCAACAGAGGTATTTCGAAGGCTTTAGTTGGCAACAGAGTTGGTGATATATCTAAGGCGATACAAGAATATGTTGAGGGTCATGGGCTTTCTGTTGTTAGACAGTTCGTTGGCCATGGCATAGGAACTGCACTGCACGAGGCTCCTGAAATACCAAACTTTTATCAAGGAGAAAGGACTTCTCGGTTGCTCCCAGGTATGGTTTTGGCGATTGAGCCAATGGTTAACATGGGTACACATAAAGTTAAAGTGCTGAGAGATGGATGGACTGTAATCACCAGTGATAATAAGCCTTCTGCTCACTTTGAGCATTCGGTTGCTGTGACGGAGAATGGGCCTCTTATACTAAGCTCTCGGGAAAACTAGCGGTTACGGAAGAAATTACTTCTCATTTGTGAGAAGTTGTATTATAATATTCCGTTTTTAACTGGAACTTTGATTTTTCAGGATATTCCATGGCCAAAGAAGAAGCAATTGAAGTTGAAGGCACCATTATTGAGCCGCTGCCGAACGCTATGTTTCGTGTCGAACTTGACAACGGCCATAAGGTGCTCGCCCATATCTCCGGGAAAATGCGTATGCATTTTATCAAGATTCTACCAGGAGACAGGGTTACAATCGAACTCTCTCCTTACGATTTGAACAGGGGAAGAGTCACATTTCGGGCAAAAACCGCCAAAAAGAAAAAATAGAGAGTTCGTTGATCATGAAAGTACGCGCATCGGTAAAAAAAATATGTAGTGATTGTAAAATATTCAAACGCAACGGTGTTGTTCGCGTATCCTGTAAAGTTAAAAAACATAAACAGAGGCAGGGTTAAATTGAATTCATCATTTCAGAAAACCTACTTCTTTTAAGGAGATATACCTTGGCACGTATAGCAGGAATTGACCTTCCGAAAAATAAGCATATGGATCGGGCTTTAACTTACATACACGGTATCGGGTTGGTATCGGCTCGAAAGATTCTTGATAAAGTGGATCTGCCGTACACAATGAGCAGTGATGACCTTGGCGGAGATGATGTTAATCGAATTCGCAAAGTGATTGAGGATGAATACGTTGTTGAAGGCGATCGCCGGCGTGAAGTATCCATGGATATCAAAAGGTTGACCGATATCGGGTGTTATCGCGGCAGGCGCCACAGAATGGGGTTGCCATGTCGAGGACAAAAAACCAAGACTAACGCACGTACCCGGAAAGGACCTCGAAAAGGTGCTGCTCGTCGTAAATAATTGAACTTCAAACAGGTGTAAGTTATGGCTGTTGCAAAAAAAAGAAAGGTTAAAAAAAATATTCCTGAGGGAATAGTATTTATATACTCTACCTTTAACAATACAATAGTGACTATTTCGGACAAGCAGGGCAATGTTATTTCCTGGTGTAGTGCCGGTGTCTTAGGGTTTAAAGGATCAAGAAAATCCACCCCGTTCGCAGCACAAAATGCTCTGGCAGATGCAGCAAAAAAAGCTACCGATATTGGCATGAGAAAGGTTGAGGTGAAAGTCAAAGGCCCCGGTCCTGGTAGAGAAGCAGCATTGCGAGCCCTGATTACGACAGGATTAGAGGTCAGCCGTATCTATGATGTCACACCTATCCCACACAATGGTTGCAAACCTCCTAAGCGACGTCGAGTGTAACGACGTCTGATCTTGAGATAGCATTAACATAACTGAATGGAGGCCTAAATTGGCTAGAAATATTGGTGCTGCTTGTCGTAGATGCAGAAGAGAAGGTCTAAAATTATACCTTAAAGGTGATCGATGTTTCTCCGATAAGTGTTCTTTTGAAAGAAGAGCATTTGGTCCCGGGCAACATGGTCAGGCTAAATTTAAGAAACAATCTGATTATGCTGTTCAGTTAAGAGAGAAACAAAAGGTGAAAAGCATGTATGGCATGCTTGAGGGTCAGTTTAGGTTATTTTTCGAAAAAGCTGAGAAGCAAAAGGGTGTTACAGGCGAAAATCTACTTGTAATGCTTGAGCGTCGTTTGGACAATACAATTTTTAGAATTGGTTTTGCTTCCTCGCGGAATCAGGCACGACAGCTTGTACGGCATAATCATGTTTTGGTGAATGGACGTAAGGTCAATATACCCTCGTTTTTGATCTCTGCCGGGGATGTTATCTCTTTGAAAGAGAAAAGTCGTGCAAACGCTATGATCATTGAAAATTTCGCGGCAGTAGTGAGACGGGGAGTGCCCAGTTGGCTTGAATTGGATAAAGACAATTTCAAGGCGACTTTGAAAACATTACCAAACAGGGATGAAGTCACAATGCCGATCCAAGAAAGACTTATCGTTGAGCTTTACTCCAAGTAATAGTTGAGTATAAGACAGGAACCGACTAAATCTATTATAGGGTTACCTGTTAGCAAGTCGATGAGTATGGCAAATTGTAGCAAACTGTAACTATAGCCAAACTACATAGTTAGTAGAAACGTAGAGAAGGAAATCCATGACTCAAGCTGCTGATGAAAAAATACCATTTCACCGCAATTGGAATGAGCTTATAAAACCGGAAAAGTTGGAAGTCGACAAAGAAAAGCACACCGACACCTACGGAAAATTTATTTGCCAACCTCTCGAAAGAGGATTTGCAACTACAATTGGTAATTCACTGCGACGCATCCTTCTCTCTTCCATTCAGGGCGCTGCTATTACATCTGTTAAAATCGACGGTGCTCTTCATGAATTCACATCAATGAAAGACATTCTGGAAGATGTGAGTGAGATTATTTTAAATCTCAAAATGGTTCGTCTCAAGCTTTTTTCTGCCGAATCACAAAGAGTGGTCATCGAAAAAAATGGTCCTGGGATTGTTTGTGCTGGGGATATTAGTGGCTCAGGATACGTTGAGGTAATGAACAAGGAGCAGCTCATCTGCACTCTGACAGGCCCAATAAACTTTCGGGCCGAGTTGACTGTAGAGTGGGGTAAAGGGTATCAACCTGCTGAAAAAATGAATAAAGAGAACTTGTCGATAGGGCAGATTCCAATTGATGCAATTTTCACACCTATCAAAAAAATCCAATATGTGATTTCCCAGGCTCGAGTAGGCCAACAGACCGATTACGATAAACTTACTATTGAGATTGAAACAGATGGTAGTTTGAATCCCGAAAATGCTTTAGCATATGGTGCAAAAATTATCAAAGAACAGATGACTATTTTCATCAACTTTGACGAAGAAGATGCCGAACCCGAAGTTCTTACTGAGTCGGGGAGAGATGCTGAGCCTCTCAATCCCTTCTTGGATAAGCCGGTTGAAGATCTTGAGTTATCTGTGCGATCGGCAAATTGTCTGAAGAATGCGGATATCAACTTTATTGGCGATTTAGCACAAAAAACTGATCAGGAAATGCTGAAGACCAAAAACTTTGGCCGTAAATCACTTAATGAAATCAAAGCACTGCTCTCTGAGATGGATCTCACCTTGGGTATGAAATTCGAAAACTGGATTCCTCCCAATCAACGGACTGATAAAGATGAAAGCAAGGCTTAAGACGCCATATTGTAATCGATATTAAACAGATTTTACCAATTCTGATATTGCGCAGAAGCTGAGGATTTGAGATGAGACATAGAAAAGCAGGAAAAAGATTAGGACGAACGAGTTCACATAGAGTTGCGATGTTTCGAAACATGGTTACATCCCTATTCGAGCATGAACGCATAATTACTACCACCGAGAAAGCCAAAGAAGTCAGACCGATAGCAGAAAAATTAATTACTTTGGCAAAACGTGGTGATACACACGCCAGAAGACAAGCTCTAGGATATGTGAGGAGCAAGGCAGTTGTCGAAAAGCTGTTTACTGTCATTAAAGATAAGTTTGTAAATCGCAATGGAGGATATACCCGTATACTGCAGACTGGTGTTAGAAGAGGTGATGCCGCAGCAATGGCGATTTTTGAACTTGTTGGTTACGAGGAAATCATTGAGGCACCAAAAGCCGAGATTTGAGAAGTTAGAAATATAGAAAGAGGCTGGCTGGGACATCTGTTCCTGCCAGCTTTTTTTTTGTAAAAACGAATCATTCCGCAGGAGACAAATCGAATGACTGAAAATAGACAGTTCCCTGATGGAATGGCTCCCCTAGGGGATTCTGGTTTTAATTTTGAGTGTCACCTTGGAGTGCAATGCTATACCTTGTGTTGCCGTAATGTTTCACTGATTCTGTATCCTTATGACATAATTAGACTAAAAGCCTCATTAGACCTTGATTCTGAAGAGTTTCTTCGCAGGCATACTACCCTTGAATCAGGTGATAATATCTATTTTCCGACAGTTAAGTTAAAGCTCAATGACGACGAGCTCAAGTCTTGTCCATTCCTTGCTCCGCATGGTTGTAGTGTTTATTTTGATCGACCAACCGCCTGTAGAACATATCCCCTTGAAAGAGCTGTTGATCGATCAAAAAAAAAAGGATCTCCCGAAGAGTTTTATTTCACGACAAATCATTCGTATTGTCTTGGGCACGATGAGAAACGAAAATTTAATGTAAAAAGCTGGTTGCGCAACCAACAGCTTTATGAACATAACATGATGAATGATCTTTGGACCGAAATTGACACAATATTTTCTGGAAACCCCTGGAAGGGTGAAGGGGTTGCAGGCGAAAAGCAGCAATTGGCCTTTCTTGTATGTTACAATATTGATGGATTCAGAAGATTTATCGACAAGCACAAACTTTTAAGCCAGTTTCAACTGCAGAAAGAAGTTCGGCGAAGGTTAATTGCAGAAGACACTGAATTGCTAAAATTCGGTTTTGAATGGCTTAAGTTCGTTTTTTCGAAAGTATCTTCATTAATTCAAAAATAAGAATTCCCCAAATGAAAGCAACCTTAAGTTGCATTACGACTCAATTCATGGTAAATAAGAGTGTTGTTCGTTTTATATGTTAGACAGTAGTAGAGGCCTTCCAATCACACACATCTTCACGTAAAAACTGGTGTCGCGGAACATCAACTTTGATGCTAAACGATTACAGAAGATGGCGGAATAACCAGGACCGGAGAGAAACGTATGACAACTGTATCAGTGCGCGATATGCTTCAGGCTGGTGTCCACTTTGGACATCAAACAAGGCGCTGGAATCCCAAGATGAAATCCTATATATACGGGCCAAGGAACGGGATTTACATCATTAATCTTGATATCACAAAAAAGCTATTTGATAAGGCATGTGATTTCATTACTGAGGAAATCAAGCGAGGGGGAACGCTCCTTTTTGTCGGTACCAAGCGTCAGGCTCAAGAAATCATAAAGGAAGAGGCAAGGCGTTGTGGTATGTATTACGTTGATCACCGTTGGTTAGGTGGCATGCTCACCAATTTCCAGACTATTAAAAACAGCATAGATCGACTCAAATTAATTGAATCAATGCAGGCTGATGGGTCGATTAACCGGTTTCCCAAAAAAGAAATTCTCATAATGGAGAAAGAACGGATAAAACTGGAGAGAAATGTCGGTGGGATCAAGGACATGCGAAATCTTCCTTCCGTACTCTTTGTGGTAGACCCGCGTAAAGAAGATATTGCCGTGAGTGAGGCTGTAAAGCTTGGGGTGCCTGTAGTTGCTATTACCGATACAAACTGTGATCCTGCTGGCATCGATTTTCTTATTCCCGGTAATGATGATGCTATTAGGTCGATTCGTCTTATAAGTCATAACATCGCAGAAGCAGTTCTTGCCGGACAAGCATCTCGTGATGGGGATGAAGCCTCCGAAGAGGCAGTTGCCGCAGCCATGGGTGATGCTGGGCATGAGATGGAAAACTCAGCGGATGCTTCGGGAGAGTAATCCTAGCCATATGCAGTTTTTTAAAAACGTTTCGTTTTACGTTTGGGGCTGTCATGCGACCGCCCCTTTTTTCATATTCAGCGTATTTATTTTTGCAATGGGAAGCATCTTCCCATTGCTGCGCAAGACACTATAAAAGGAGATTTACCATGACCATTACAACGAAGATGGTAAAGGATCTGAGGGATAAAACTCAAGCAGGCATGATGGACTGCAAGAAGGCCCTCGAAAATACCAATGGAGATATGGAAAAAGCCATAGATCTACTCCGTCAGAAGGGCCTGGCAGTTGCCGCAAAAAGGGCAAATCGTGCAACAAGTGAAGGTGTTGTCGCAACCTATATTCATGCCGGCGGCAAACTGGGAGTTATGGTTGAGCTAGGATGTGAAACCGATTTTGTAGCCAAAAACGACGACTTTCGTGAGTTTGCTAAAGACATCGCAATGCATATCGCCGCCGCCAATCCTATTTCAATCAGCAGAGATGACGTCCCGGTTGCTGTTATTGAAAGAGAAAAAGATATCTTTATTCAACAGGCTTTAGAGTCGACCAAATCTGACGCTGTAAAAGAGAAAATGATAACGGGGAAGATCGAAAAATTCCTCGCTGAAGTTGCACTCCTTGAGCAGAAGTTTGTTAAAAATGACAAACTTTCAATTCAAGATCTACTCAATGAACTTATTGGAAAGATGGGAGAAAACATCTCCATAAAAAGATTTTCTCGTTTCCAGGTTGGCGTCGAATAGCAACGGTCTTTTATTGTCTTGGCATCTGTTCATGACCTGCTGAAAGTGATACTGCGCTGGTTCCGTTCGATCTTCTCCTGAGGATATCTCAATGACTGAAAAGTTAAAGTACCACAGAATGCTGCTAAAACTCAGTGGTGAAGCGCTTATGGGCGAGGATTCCTACGGTATCAATACCAGGGTTCTCGAGTTTGTCGCTGCCGAGGTAAAGGAAGTGGTTGCGGCAGGAGTTGAATTGGGCCTGGTCATTGGTGCCGGCAATATCTTTAGAGGAGTAGCCGGTGCGAGTAAGGGAATGGATCGTACGACCGCAGATAATATGGGGATGCTGGCAACGGTCATGAACAGTTTGGCTATGCAGGATGCCTTGGAGCGTATAGGTGTAATCACCAGAGTGATGTCTGCCATCCCCATGCAGTCGGTTTCCGAACCCTACATTCGAAGAAGAGCGACCAGACACCTTGAGAAAGGTCGCGTTGTAATTTTTGCCGCCGGAACGGGCAATCCTTATTTTACTACCGATTCTGCCGGTGTCCTACGAGCTTTGGAAATTGATGCTGAAATCGTTATCAAGGCGACAAAGGTGGATGGGGTGTATGACCGGGATCCGTTTCTTGATAAAAGCGCAGTGAAATTTGATCACCTCACCTATGATGAGGTATTGCAGAAGGGACTGCGGGTGATGGACGCCGCAGGAATCGCCTTGGCAAAGGAAGATAACCTGCCAATTATGGTGTTAAATATGAGTGTCCCTGGAAATATCAAGCGGACCGCTTTTGGCGAAAATGTCGGTACTCTGATTACTGCGTCGCGACCGTAATTGAGTATTTATTCTGAACAAAGGATACTCCCATGAGTGATGTTATTTTTGAAATGGCTGACAAGATGGACAAAAGCCTTGATTCCTTTAAAAAAGAATTGTCAAAAGTGCGAACAGGAAGGGCTTCTCTGGCCATTCTTGATGGGATACATGTTGATGCCTACGGCAGTTCCATGTCTCTTAGTCAGGTGGGCAGTCTTACTATTCCGGAGAGTCGCCTCATCGTTATTCAACCGTGGGATCCGCAGTTGTTGCCGGCCATAGAAAAGGCCATACTTAAGTCGGACATAGGTCTTAACCCCATCGGGGATGGAAAACTGGTTCGTCTGAATATTCCACAATTGACCCAGGAACGCCGCAAAGAGTTAGTAAAAGCTGTGAAGAAAGTTGCCGAGGAATTTCGAGTAGCAATTCGCAATCTTCGTCGAGAGGCCATCGACATTCTGAAAAAGCAGAAAAAAGATAAAGAGATTTCCGAAGACGATCTCTTCAAATTTCAAGAAGAGGCGCAGAACGAAACAGACGCGTATATCAAGAAAATTGATGACGCAACGGTTGCAAAAGAAAAAGAAGTTATGGAAGTTTAGGGACAGTCATCAAATAACTTCTCGGTTTTCCACGTGAAGGCTGGTGAGGCCGGCAATTATTGTCTTGGTCGGTTGTTTTGTTTACTGCTTTTATGGATCAACTATGCCTTTTACCACCATTGATTTAGAACGTCTTCCTCGTCACGTTGCTATTATTATGGACGGGAATGGCAGATGGGCCAAGAAGAGGAAAAAGCCAAGGCTCTATGGGCACAAGGTGGGCGCTGATTCAGTGAGTGACATTGTTGAAACCTGTCGGGAAATTGGCATCAAGTATCTGACGCTGTATGCTTTTTCTTCTGAAAACTGGCAAAGACCGACTCAGGAGGTGAGCGGGTTGATGTCCATCCTCAAGCGGTATCTTGACTCAGAATTACCGCGCATGCAAAAAAACGATATCCGACTTGTCTCCATTGGTGATCGAGAGCGATTGCCTGAGGCAGTGCGGGCCTCTCTTGAAAAGTCGATTTCTGAAACCTCCGGCAACACAAAACTTACCTTAAATCTGGCATTAAGTTATGGTGGTCGGGATGAACTGGTGAGAGCGGTAAAGAAGATTAGTCGTCTTTGCCTTGAGGGAACTCTAGATCCTGCTACGATATCCGATATAACTCTTGCTGAAAATCTCGATACTGCCGGAATTCCTGATCCTGATCTCCTTATCAGGACCGGGGGAGAAGCGCGACTGTCAAATTTTCTGCTATGGCAGGTGTCATATGCTGAGATTTATTTTACCGACGTCATGTGGCCTGACTTTCGCAAAGCAGTGTTCTTCCAGGTACTGACCGATTATCAGGTGCGGGAGAGACGTTTCGGTCGCACCGGGGATCAACTGCATACAAAATAGAACATGAAAAAGCGTGTAGTTCCAGGTTTTATCATCGCTGCTCTCTGGCTCTTGTTGTTAATGAAAGGATCACCGTTGTTGTTTTGCTTCATCGCTGTTTTGATTGTTATGTTGGCTGCCGATGAGTATCTGCGAATGGTCGATTTACGAAACATTCACTTTCTCGAGCGCTGGCTTCTTAACAGCTGCTTAGCCGCTCCAGTTGCTATTACTTGCCTCTATCCGGGACCTGCAACCGTTACTCCTGCCGCCCTCATTTCATTTTCAGTTGCCATCGGCTATTTTCTCTATCGCTATAAGGATATTGAAGATAAATTTAATTATTTTTGTCACCTGAATTTTGGCATTTTCTACATAGGACTGCTTGGCGCCCATTTGGTGTTGCTGAGATTTTTGCCGGAGGGCAGTGCTTGGCTTATAGTTGGAACTGCCATAACCGCCGGATCCGATACGGGCGCCTACTTTATCGGCAAGGCTATTGGCAAAAGAAAGCTCTGTCCTAATATCAGTCCCAATAAAACCATAGAGGGGGCTGTGGGGGGTGTGTTTGTCGGACTTGTTGCAGGGTTGGGATTCGCTCTCCTTTTTTTACCCTCCACCAACTGGTTTTTTGTTGCCGGTTTTTCTCTGCTCTTGGCTCTCGTTGGTATTGTCGGTGATCTTACCGAATCAATAATCAAACGTGGTACAGGCACCAAAGATTCCGGTAACTGTTTGGCCGGTCATGGAGGTATTTTGGATCGAGTCGATTCGCTCCTTTTTGTTGGACCGGTGCTCTACTATCTTCTGGTTTTCACGGGAGCAAGATGAAATATTTAGCCTTGCTCGGATCAACAGGCTCAATCGGTGTCAATGTCCTTGCCGTTGTCAGACAATTTCCTGAACGTTACAAGGTTGTTGCCATGGCTGCCGGCACTAATGTGCAAAGACTGGCAGGGCAAATTAGAGATTTTCAGCCGGAACTGGTTTCCGTGTGTGACGAACAGCGGGCCAAGGATTTAGCTGGATTGTTGCCCAAGGATTGCCATGTAACGATTGTCTTTGGCCAGGAAGGTAATAGTCTTGTCGCGGCTTTTCCAACGGCCCAAACAACCGTTTCGGCAATGGTCGGGGCTGCTGGGTTGCTGCCGACGCTTGCGGCAATTGCCGCGGGTAAGGACATTGGCCTAGCCAACAAGGAAACCCTGGTCATGGCGGGAAGAATTGTCATGGCGGCGGTGCTTGAAAATGGTGTGCGGCTGTTGCCTATAGACTCAGAGCATTCGGCTATTTTCCAGGCCCTTGAAGCGGGGCAAAAAAAGGACCTGAAAAAAATTATCCTGACTGCTTCGGGCGGGCCATTTCTCGGCATGAGCCGGGAACAGCTGCAAATGGTTACGTGGGAACAGGCACTTAAACATCCGAATTGGAGCATGGGCCGAAAGATATCCATCGATTCAGCCACCCTGATGAATAAAGGACTCGAGGTCATTGAAGCAAAATGGCTTTTCGATGTGGATATTGAGGCTATTGATGTGGTGGTGCACCCGCAATCAATAGTCCACTCCCTGGTGGAGTATCAGGATGGTTCAGTAATTGCGCAGATGGGCATCCCTGATATGCGTACTCCCATAGCCTATGCTCTCTCTTATCCAGAGCGACTCCCTCTGCAGCTGCAATCTCTGAATCTGGCTGAATGTGCCAGCCTCCAGTTTTTGAAGCCCGACCACGGCAGTTTCCCCGCCTTGCAGCTAGCTTTTGCTGCAATACAGAAGGGTGGTGTCCATCCTGCTGTCCTCAATGCTGCAAACGAAGTTGCGGTTGAGGCATTTCTTTCCGCACAGATACGATTTCCTCAAATTGCCGAGACAGTCGCAAGGACAATGGATATTGTAGACGAAGGAAGTGATACCAGCCTTGCCGATATATTGCAAGCCGATGGCGAGGCTAGAAGGGTCACCCGCAGGCTTGTTCAAGAGAACCTGTCGTAAGATCAACTTTAATTCGCCTGGAGATTGTCTCCTAGCCGGTGTTTTCTCATATGAATACTCTATTGTCTTTTGTTCTCGTTCTCGGTTTGCTCATTTTTGTCCACGAATTTGGCCATTTCATCTTTGCCAAACTTTTTGGGGTACGCGTCTTAAAATTTTCTTTAGGATTTGGTCCAAAGATTGTTGGCAAGATGATCGGGGAAACTGAATATGTCATCTCTGCCTTTCCGCTTGGAGGCTTTGTCAAGATGTTTGGCGAAAACCCCGATGAGCAAGAGGTTCCGGAGGCTGAAAAACAGGTTTCTTTTGCGCATAAGCCGGTATGGCAAAGATTTTTGATAGTTTTGGCTGGACCGGTTTTCAACCTTGTCTTTTCAGTGCTTCTCTTTTTTATGGTCTTCGCCTTTCTTGGTATCCCAACTTCAGTTGATACCACCCGTATCGGTAAGGTCAATATCAAGTCTCCGGCAGCTGAAGCAGGTCTGCAGGAAAATGATGTGATTTTACGAATCAATGAACGTGAAACTGTTGTTTGGGACGAGGTTCTTGAAGGAGTAAAGGGCAGCGGTGGGAAACCACTTGTCATAGAAGTGCAACGTGGCAGCGACAAGGTTCATCTTACGGTAACCCCGACAATAGATGCGGTAAAAAATGTGTTTGGCGAAGTGGTTGAGCAACGTTTTATGATCGGCATTAAAAAAGCCGATGAAATGGTTTGGCAAGAAAGCTCATTGTATTCATCTCTTGAAAATGCCTGTCTCCAGACCTGGATGTATATTTCCCTGACCGCTGTCGGTTTTGCAAAAATTGTTCAACGGGTTGTCCCGGCTTCTGAGCTCGGGGGTCCAATACTCATCGCCCAAATTGCCGGAGAACAGATGCGGGCGGGATGGGTGAATCTTATTTATTTTATGAGCTTATTAAGTGTCAACCTGGGACTGCTTAACCTCCTACCCATCCCGGTTCTCGATGGCGGGCATCTGGCCTTTCTGACAATTGAAGGCTTGCGGCGTAAACCTCTGAACATGCGGGTACAGATTATTGCCCAGCAAGTCGGCATTGGCCTTCTTGGTACACTCATGATATTTGTCTTTTATAATGATATTGCCCGGCTGTTTCAATGATGGAGCCTAAAAAGCTGCTCATTTTATCGATAGATACATCTACGCCGTGCAGTTCCGTGGCACTTACTGTTGGAACCCGAAAAAATGGCGAGGTGGTTGCGACGCTCTGTCTTACCGGCAAGGTTACCCATTCGCGACGATTACTTTCGGCCATCGACTGGATCATGCAGGAATCCGGGGTAGATTGGCCGGAAATGGATGGAATTGCCGTGAGCCTCGGGCCCGGGAGTTTTACCGGTCTCCGAATTGGCATGGCAACCGCCAAAGGCCTTGCTGCCGCGGCTGGAAAAGTGCTGCTCGGAGTCTCCACCCTCGATTCCTTGGCTGCAAAATGTGTAACTCACCGACTTATCTGCAGCCTTCTTGATGCTCGAAAGAAGGAGGTGTATGCCGCCTTTTATCGCTGCAATAATGATGGTTTGAGCGAAAGGATCGGAGGTCCGGTAGTACTGACTCCGGCGAGTCTTGCTGCTGTCATAAACGAACCGGTCCTCCTGGTTGGTGATGGAGCTCGCGTATATGGCGATGTATTGCAGGCGATCCTCCAGGAAAAATGTATGATTGCTCCTGCGGCGTTACATGAACCCTCAGCCGCTTCGCTCGGGATGCTTGCCGGGGAGTTGCTGGAAAAGGGGCTTGTCCTTGATCTGGCTGAGGGCGTGCCGATGTATGTTAGAAGCTCCGATGCCGAGTTGAATCTGCTGAAAAATGTTGGGTCGGTAATGAAGAGATGATTGTCAGGAAAAAAACGCGACAAATCCAGGTAGGCGCTGTTGCCATTGGCGGGGGAAGTCCAATATCCGTCCAATCGATGACCAATACCGATACCCGGGATGTAGAACAAACCGTTGCCCAGATAAAGCGACTGGAGGCTGCCGGGTGCGATATTGTTCGTGTTGCGGTTGTCGACAGCCATGCGGCTGCGGCTATCCGCAGGATTCAGGAGAGAATTTCCATCCCTTTAATCGGTGATATCCATTTCGATCATCGACTGGCCATCGCTGCAATGGAAAACGGTGCCGACGGCATTCGCATCAATCCAGGCAATCTTGGCGGTGAGGATAAACTGGCCAGTGTGGTGGCTGCCGCCAAACTGCACAAAGTGCCTATTCGCGTTGGGGTCAACAGTGGTTCAATTGAAAAGGATTTGCTGAAAACCTATGGTTACCCAACTCCTGAAAACACCCAGGCATTGATTGAAAGTGCTCTGCGCAATGTTCGACTCCTGGAGAAGCACGGTTTTGAGGAAATCAAAATCTCTATCAAGTCATCAGACGTTCTCACTACCATGAGCGGCTATCGATTACTTGCAGAACGCACCGATTATCCATTACATCTTGGGGTTACCGAAGCAGGGGGGCTCATTGCCGGAACGGTCAAGTCGAGTGTCGCCCTGGGGATTTTGCTGAGCCTTGGGATAGGCGATACCCTGCGCATTTCCCTTACCCGGGATCCGGTTGATGAAGTTCGGGTCGGTTTTGAACTGCTACGGTCTTTGAAAATTCGCGAGCGTGGGCCGGAACTCATCTCTTGTCCAACCTGTGGTCGCACCCGCATCGATCTTTTTGGCCTCGCCGAGGCGGTTGAAAGGCACATTCAAACCATGGAGAGTCCTCTGAAAGTCGCAGTTATGGGCTGTGTCGTCAACGGTCCTGGAGAGGCTAAGCAGGCTGATATCGGTGTCGCCGGCGGCAATGGCGTGGGGATTATTTTTAAGAAGGGTGTCATCTGGAAAAAGGTCGCGGAAGAACAATTGCTCGAAGTTTTTTTGGATGAATTGCAAAAGATGGAAGATGAAGGGCGGAAAGAGCGAAAATTTGCTAAAATTGAGGTTGTTTCATAAACATTATCAATAATCATACGGAAAGAAAGATATGCGTTATTCTCAGCTGTTGCTGCCGACTCTCAAAGAGATTCCGGCTGATGCCGAAATAGTAAGTCATGTCCTGTTATTACGAGCCGGGTTTATCCGTAAGCTCACCGCCGGGATTTATTCCTATCTGCCCATGGGTCTTGCGGCAATCCGCAAGGTGGAAAATATAGTCCGCGAAGAGATGAACCGAGCGGGTGCCCAGGAGTTGTTGATGCCGATGGTTCAGCCGGCAGATCTCTGGGTTGAGACCGGACGCTACAAAAAATATGGGCCGGAGTTGTTACGGTTTCGTGACCGACATGACCGGGAATCCTGTCTCGGGCCGACCCATGAGGAGGTCATCACCGATATTGCCAGAAAAGAACTCCATTCATACCGAGATCTCCCCGTCAATCTCTACCAGATTCAGACCAAATTTCGCGATGAAATTCGTCCCAGGTTCGGTCTTATGCGTGGTCGGGAGTTCATCATGAAGGATGGTTATTCCTTTGATGTGAGCGATTCTGCGGCTGAGGTTTCCTACCGGAAAATGTATGATGCTTATAAGCGCATTTTCACCCGTTGCGGCCTTGATTTTCGGGCAGTACAAGCCGATTCAGGGGCGATTGGCGGCAGTTTTTCCCATGAGTTCATGGTTCTTGCGAAAACCGGCGAGGATACCATAGTTGTTTGCAACAATTGTGAATATGCCGCCAATATGGAAAAAGCGGCGGTGAAGCTGCGTGTCGGTGCTCCCCCGGAACCGCTTGCCGAGTTGAAACGGGTTGAAACCCCTGGCAAACGCAAGGTCGATGCGGTTTGTGAATTTCTTGGCATTGGCCCGGAAAAGCTGGTGAAGACCCTGGTCTTTAATGCTGATGGCAAACCGGTGGCGGTGCTGGTGCGGGGAGACCGGGAAGTGGAAGAGGTGAAACTGAAGAATCTTCTCGGGGTGGCCGATGTGGCTTTGGCCGATGACTTGGAGGTTTTTAATGCTACTGGTGTGCCGACCGGCTACCTGGGGCCTGTCGGGATTGCAATCCGGGTGGTTGCCGACCAGGAAGTCGCGGCGATGCAAAACTTCTATGTCGGCGGTAATGAAAAAAATTACCATCTGCAGAACGTTAATCTCGGTCGCGATTTTCAGGTAGAGGCAATTGCCGATCTGCGGCAGATTGCCACTACCGATCCTTGTCCGGAATGCGGCGGTGCACTCAGCTTAACGGAAGGCATCGAGGTTGGACATGTCTTCAAGCTCGGCACCGGCTATTCCGAGTCGATGAACGCCACCTTCCAAGATAGTGACGGGCAGGAAAAGCATTTTGTTATGGGCTGTTACGGCATCGGCGTCAGCCGGGTGGTGGCTGCGGCCATTGAACAGAATCATGATGAAAACGGCATCATCTTCCCGGTGCCTCTGGCACCGTGTACGGTTATTATCGTGAATCTCGGGGGCAAGGACGAGCGGCTTACCGCGGTCGCCGAAAAACTCTACAAGGATCTGCAGGAAGCAGGTCTGGAGGTCCTCATTGATGATCGTGATGAGCGGCCGGGCTTGAAGTTCAAGGACGCCGATCTGTTGGGTATCCCCTATCGGCTGACGGTCGGAAACAGTTACACAAAAAGCGGCAGAGTCGAGGTGCGGCGGCGCCGCGACGGGGTAATAGAAGAGATGACCCCGGATGAGGCGGTAAAAAATCTGTATGCTCGAATCACCGCTGAACTCGGGAAATAGTCTGATAGGGTATCCGATGACCAACGAAACAACAATAAATCCGCACGGACTGAAGATCCTGGCGGCCACATATCTGCAGGGCGTTGATCTGTCCCGGATTGACGCTGCATGGGAAATTGTCACTCGGGTGCATAAGGGGCGTCGCCATTTCTCTGGGGAACTCTACGTTATTCATCTGCTGGAGGTGGCGTCAACGCTTGCCTCCATGCATCTTGATCTTGACACTATTCTCGCCGGCTTGCTGCATGGGGTACTTAAAGAGAGTGACAGCGACAAAGATGAGGGCCTGAGTGTAGACGAGCTTTCCGCAAAATTTGGCAAGGATGTTGCGGCAATAGTCGAGGGTACAACGCGCATAACCCATGTTCAGTATAATAGTAAATTGGCGAGTCAGGCGGAGAACCTCCGGAAAATGCTCTTGGCCATGGCCGCCGATATCCGGGTTTTACTGGTAAAACTGGTTAATCGTTTGCTCGATATGTTCCTCCTTGACATGGTCGATAGGGAACAGCAGTTGGACATCGCCCGGGAAACAATGGATGTTTATGCCCCTCTGGCGAGCCGTCTCGGAATTGACTGGTTGAAAAGGGAGCTTGAGGACCACGCCTTCAAATTCCTGTACCCGGAAGAGCATTATGAACTGTCGCATAAGCTTGAAAGTTCCCTCGATGAACGGCAGGCATATGTCGACGAAGTCATCAAGATTCTCTACGAAAAACTGCAACAGAGCGGGATCAAGCCGCAACGGATTATCGGTCGCCCCAAGCATCTCTATTCCATCTATAAAAAACTGGTAGCCCAAAATATTCCCCTTGAACGGGTCTATGATAAGGTGGCCTTTCGGATAATCGTCAGTAATGTAAACGAGTGTTATGAGGCACTAGGAACCATCCATGCAGACTGGTCACCGGTTCCAGGTCGGATAAAAGACTTTATATCTGTACCCAAAGCCAATAACTACCAGTCGATGCACACAACGGTCGTCGGTCCTCGCGAGCATTTCATCGAGATCCAGATTCGCACCGAAGAGATGGACCGTGTTGCCCAGGAAGGAGTCGCCGCGCACTGGGCCTACAAAGAAGGCCAGAAGATAAATAAAAATGATGTCAAGCTCTTCCGTGAGTTGAAGAAACTCGTTGCATCGCTACAGGAGGTTGAGGATCCTCGCGAGTTTCTTGACAGTGTCATCGGTGAGCTCTATGACCCGGAAGTCTACGCCCTTACTCCGACAGGGGAAGTCAAAGAGTTTCCCCTCGGCAGTTGCCCGATTGATTTTGCCTATTCCATTCACACCGAGGTTGGTGATCATTGTGTAGGCGCAAAGGTCAACGGTCGTCAGGTACCGCTTAAATACCAGATGCAGATAGGTGACATCGTCGAAATCATCACCTCTCCCACCCAGATCCCCCGACAAGGTTGGCTGGATCTTGTTAAAACCAGTCGGGCGAGAACCAGAATACGCTCCTGGTTGCGGCGTGAAGAAAAGGAAAAGGCTCTGAAGCTTGGCAGGGAAATCTGTGAAAGAGAGATTCGAAAATATGACACATCACTGAAGAAAATTATTAAAAGCGGGCATATTCGGTTGATTCTCAAGCAGCTTCGCTGCAACTCCCTGGACGATTTGCTTGCCAAGGTCGGCAGTGGGGCAATCACTGTACAAAACCTTATTAAGGGCTTGCAACCGGTCGAGCTACGCCACGACCTGGAAACGCACATAAGCGAGTTGCCGCCGGAAGAGTTGGCAAACCTCATGGTCAGCCAGCAGGGCAGTGGGGCGGAACAGGGGAAGTCGGGTATCAAGATCGACGGTATCGATGGCATGCTGGTGAAGATCAGCCAATGTTGTCAACCCTTGCCGGGGGATCCTATTGTCGGTTTCATTACCATGGGGCGGGGTGTTTCCATTCACAAGGCCGATTGCGTCAACCTTCTCAGCTCCGATCCCAAGCGATGGATCGACGTTTCCTGGAGTGGTATAGTTGAAAAGGCATATAAGGTCGGCATCCATATCAGTGCGGAAAATCGGAGGGGCATTTTTGCGGAAATCAGCGGTACAATCAGTTCCGACAATGCCAATATCGTTGATATTTCCGCCCATACGACAGTGGCAGATCGGGCAGAGATGACTATCTCGCTTGAGGTGGGGCACCTTGAACATCTTCACACGTTGATGCAGCATTTGCGACAGTTGCCGGCCGTTATTGGCGTCAGGAGATTGTAGCAAGGGAGAAGGCGAACAATGACCTGCCAAATCTGCGGCAATAGGAGCCCTGTTGCAAACTCGATTTGTCCCTATTGCGGTGCTGTCGCTGACGAGTCGGATAGCTGCGAAAAAACGGTATTTATCCACAAAATGGTGAATCTCGAAGTCGGACGGCCGGTGGTCGAGATAGCCATGAATCGGTGCCGTGAGGCCATTGATGACGCAATAAGAAATAAAGTCAGTGTTATCACGTTCATTCACGGCTATGGGTCGAGTGGCAAGGGCGGTGCGATACGGTCGGAGTGTCGGCAGGCCCTTGAGTATATGAAGAGTAAAAGAGTGATCAGCGATTATATCGCTGGAGAAGATTTTCACAAAAGGTCGGGGCGGGTGCGAGCACTTTTGCAGCGCTATTCTCCCTTGGCCAAAGATAGAAATTTCAACCAGGGTAATCAAGGTATTACTCTGGTAATCTTGTTCTAGGGTGTACAGCATGTTACTACCCTTGTGCAATGTCAATGAGCTATGCGGCTTGTCAGTCGTACAATGTTTTACGTCTTTTAACCTCTAGGGAGGAGTTATCGATGAAAAAAAGTTTCATATCGGCAGTGTTGGGAGTCTGTCTTACGGTTCCCTGTCTTTCTCAATCGGCACCGCCGGCAAGCTTTGAAGACAAGATCAGCTACAGCATGGGCTTCGAGGTGGGAAATTATTTTAAAAGTGCCGGTGGAGACATCCAGAAGGAATTTCTCCTCATCGGTATTGAAGATGCGTTTAAAGGATCGCAGCCGCCACTGACTGCAGACGAAATGTTGGCGGTCAAGAAGGAGTTTGCCGCCAAGATGCAGACCAAGCAAACGGCCAAACTGGACGAGATGAAGGCCAAAAACAAGACGGCCGGTGAAACCTATCTCGCAGATAATAAGAAGAAGAAAGGTGTTACAGCCACTGCCAGTGGGTTGCAGTATGAGGTTGTCAAAAAAGGCGAAGGTAAAAATGCTGCTCCGACCGACACGGTCAAGGTTGAATATACCGGCAAGTTGATAGACGGCACTGAGTTCGACAGTACCGCAAAACATGGTGAGCCGGCGGAATTTCAGGTAGACCAGGTGATTAAAGGATGGAGTGAGGCACTGCAGCTGATGAATGCCGGCTCCAAAGTGCACTTGGTTATTCCTGCAGAGCTTGCCTATGGTGAGAATGGGGCGGCTCCGATGATCGAGCCGAATTCAGTGCTGGTCTTTGATGTAGAGATGCTTTCCATAGCCCAAGCGAAGCCGTTGTAAAGAAATACCTTAAGGTAGTGCCGAAAACGGCATAAGGAGCCGTAAGGGAATGGTTAAAGAGCGGACCATATTTCCTAACGGCTCCTAAATAAGTCGAGAAAAAGGCAAGTGCGGGAAAAAGTTGCGGCCGTTCGAGAGTATATCTCGGACGGCCTTTTTCCTTTCATCGATCATTTTGCATAAGAAGGATGGTGCCGGCGATGGAAAAAATGATATGGATGCCGGCAGCGGCGACGATGGGTGGGACATAGCCGGCAGTGGCCAGAGACTGCAATGCCCCCCAGATGCCCCAGGCAACGAAGGCCAGGCCGCAGCTTGCTGGAATGGCCACGGAGAGATCACGGCCCCATCTACGGTAGGAATACAGCAGGATAGGCAATCCGAGCAGAAGAAGGGGAATGCCGAGGAGGATATACGAAGCGCGGCTGAGAAAAGCCGTCCAGGCAGCGCGAACCTCATGTTCCGCATGTGACCGCCCTATCTCCTGATACAGACCGGTGAGCGATAGTTCCGCGGACTTATTTGCCGGAATTAAAAAATCTTCAGGCTTTTCCGGGAATTGCAATTCGTTTACAGGGAAATTGGTGATGCTGTAATGGCCATTCTCCTGGCGTTGCTGCATCTGGCCGTTTTCCAGGATCCAGTGGTTGTTTTGTTTATCCCAGTTGGCCATTCCTGCGGTTATCAGGGAACCGATATTATAGGTTGCATCCCAGCGAGAATAGGAAAAATCCTTTAAAACATGGATTTTCGGGTTGGGCCAGGCGAAGGAGTAGAACCCCTCCGCCCCTCTGTAGTAATAGCGATTATTGCGGAGTATTCCCAGAGGGACCTTGCCTTTAAGTTGTTCAAACCAAATAGTATTAGTCCTACTGATGGTGATTGGCAAAAGCCACTGAGCGGCGGCGACAAAGAGCAGGGTAAATACTACCGAGCCGATAATAAGCGGACGAATGATCAGGCGCAGAGGGATACCGCCGGCCTTCAACGCGTTGAGTTCATTGGAATGGTTCAGGATGCCCAAACTGATGACTCCGGCAAGCAGGATGAACACCGGCCCTAATTGGTCAACAATAAAGGGAATAGTCAGCAGAAAATACTCGATGGCCAGCCAGAGAGGTTTTCCGGCGCTCACGAAATCATCATATTTCTCAAAAAAATCAACGAGAAGGTAGATGGCGACAAAACCGCTGTTGACGGTTAAAAAATATTTGACAAACTGGCTGAGCAAATAACGGTTAAGCAAATTCACGCAAAACCTCGACAGGCGAAAGAATCGATAAATGGGAAAATATCCATGCGGCTAAAATAGCCTGAGTGTTCTACTGATCCAACTGTAGGTAACATTATCACCGGCCGGCGTCAATATTGGCCTTTCTGTAACACGGCAATTTTTTCAAGGCCTTGCATTGGTCGTATTCCGTGTGGTATAGTCGATTTTTGTTGTTAACCATCCATGGCCTGGAAGTGTTGGGATTATTAGACATTTGGTGATGCTGAGCAGTTCTGTTCATTCTTTTTCAACCCAATACCACTTGTTACCCTATGGCGCATAAACGAAAGAAAAAAGACCCTCTTCAGTGTAAACAAGCCTTTAAGAATACCGCCTCGGATCGTCTCCAGGCTTTCTGGAATCTCTTTGTCAAAGAAGATGATGTTCTTGTCATAATCAATGCCGACCCCGATGCATTGGCAGCGGCACTGGCGGTCAAGAGATTGTTGCGCTACAAGGTTAAATCGGTAACAATTGCCCATCCCAATGAAATCAGGCGCCTTAATAATATGGCGATGGTCGAGAGACTGAAGATTCCCCTCGAGCGGCTGAAAGACGTCAAGATTGAAAACTACAGTAAAAGGGTAATGGTTGATTCTCAGCCGGATCATCTTCCCTGTTTTGAAAAATTGAAAATTCACGCGGTAATCGATCACCACCCGGTTGGCCATGTTGGCGATGTGGAATTTGTCGACATCCGTCCGGAGTATGGGGCGACCTCTTCCATGGCCGTCGAATACCTGCGGGCTGCCGGCCTGAAACCCTCAGTGGCTTTGGCCACGGCGCTGTTTTATGGGATAAAGGTCGACACCCATGACTTTGAGCAAAAGTCGGTTTTAGCCGACGGCATCTCCTTTCGCTATCTCTTTAATATTGCCAACCGAGATTTGGTGCGGAAATTCGAGTTGACCGACCTGCGGCGCTCGGAACTGAAATACTTTGCCACGGCGCTGGCCGAACTCAAATACTCCAAAGGGCGCTACTTTACCCATCTGGGCCGGGTGCGAAGTCCCGATGTCCTTGTCATCGTTGCCGATTTCCTCAACCATGTGGGGGAGATCGACTGGGCCTTCGTTTCCGGCATTCATGGGGAAAAATTAGTAGTGATTTTTCGTTGTGACGGTTATCGCAAGAATGCCGGAAAACTCGCAGAGCGAATTTTCGGTTCCCTGGGGTCGGCAGGAGGCCATAAAGGAGCTGCGAGAGCCGAGGTGTCGCTGAAAAATCTGCAACTCGGTGAAAAAGAGTTTACTTCCGATACTCTCAAGCGCTTCATAATGCACCATATTTAACGATTTTTGTGAATTTTCCACCTGAAGGGTTGCGCATGATCCTGATATCCTTTACCGTATGGTGAAGTTGTCGGGTGTGGATGGCGAGGAAATGGTCGTTTCCTACGCTCTCTTGACATTGGCCTACTGCTCTTGAGGTGCCCCATGCTGAAACCTACTACGTTGGCTATGATCCTCGCTGGGAGCCGGGTCGATGAGCTCAACGTCCTGACCTATTACCGTCCCAAATCAGCGGTGCCGTTCGGCGGACTCGGGCGGGTGATCGATTTCTCTCTCAGTAATCTCATGAACTCCGGAATCGAGCAGGTGGCTATTCTCAGCCAGTATCGGAGTTACTCCCTTATCAATCACATCGGCACGGGAGCCGCTTGGGATATGATCGGGCGCTACCGGCAAATTTCCATCCTCCCGCCTTTTCTGGGTTCTGAGGCTGCCGACTGGTATCGCGGCCCGGCCGATGCCATCTATAAGAATCTTGACTATATCCATCACCATCAACCGGAGGAAATTCTTATTCTTTCCGGTGACCATATCTATAAGATGGATTATCAAGATATAATCGACTATCACACCGCAAAAAATGCTGACCTCACCATCGCCTTCACCCGCGTTCCTCGGCAGGGTGCCAACCGTTTCGGCATTGCCGAACTCAACGATGAGGACGGAGACCGCGGCGGACGAGTGATCAATTACTGGGAAAAACCGGACCGGCCCGAATCAGACTGGGCATCAATGACGATACTCTGCTTTAAACCCGAGGTTTTATATCAGGCCCTGGAAAGAAACCAGGAGGGAATCTCCTATCACTTCGGCAAAGACATCATTCCCGTGTTGCTGCAACAAAATTGCCGGGTGTATGGCTATAAATTTTGCGGATACTGGGGCTATACCCGAACTATTAATGAATACTGGCAATCGAATATGGATCTGCTTGGGCCGGAACCACGTATTGACATGGAAAAATGGGTGTTTCGCACCAATCTCGACCACAGGAACATTCGCGACTACGAACCGGCACTCATGACCGACAATGCCGTGGTTCAGAATAGTCTGATTTATAATGGCTGTAAGGTTGATGGAACGGTCAGGAATTCCATTCTGTTCCCCGGTGTCCATGTGAAGAAGGGGGCAATCGTTGAGAATTCAGTTTTGTTTTTCAGTAACATGGTGGGAGAGAACTGCCGATTTAACAAGGTCGTCGCCGATGTCAACACCGTTTATGGCAAGGATGTAGTGATTGGGCCGGAGAAATGCGACGCAAACACCGAGGTTACAGTCATTGGCTGGAATAATCAGGTGCCGGATCGAACAGTCATCGGAGAAGGGGCGACGGTTTACCCTAATCTCGTTGCCAAGACGTGGCCGGCTTGTGTGCAACCGGGGGAGGTGCTGCGATGAAAAGGGCTAAAGAAGCACTAGTTCTTCTCCTTGCCGGTGGCGTTGGCAGTCGTTTGAATATCCTGGTGCAGAAACGAGCCAAGCCTGCTGTACCCTTCGCTGGAATCTATAGGATCATTGATTTCAGTCTCAGCAATGTGATGAATAGCGGGCTGACAAAAGTTGGCGTGCTTACCCAGTATAAACCATTGTCCTTGATGAGTCATCTTGGGTCGGGCGAGGCCTGGGATCTTACCGGCAGAAGTAGAGGGATAAAAATTCTGCCGCCGCGAACCGGTGAAAGGCAGTCTGATTGGTATCATGGCACCGCCGATGCGGTGCGGCGGAATATAGATTTCTTAACCCACAATTGGGCAGATGAAGTTGTGATCCTCTCCGGTGACCATATTTATCGTATGGATTTCGACGCTATGATTGAATACCACCGGTCGAAAGCGGCCGATGTAACGGTGGCAATGATGGCTGTGCCGAAGAGTCAGATTCATCAGTTTGGCGCCGGGATAGTTGATCGCAACGACCGGATTGTCGACTGGGAGGAAAAGCCGAAGGAAGCAAAGACAAATTTAGCCTCCATGGGAATCTATGTGTTTGATTACAAATATCTGCTGAAGACCTTGTCCCAGGACAAGGATGAACACGACTTTGGCATGCATATCTTGCCGCGGGCAATTGCCGTGGACAATGTCTTTGCCTATCCCTTTTATGGATATTGGCGTGATGTCGGGACAATCCAGGCATATTGGGAGGCCAATATGGATGTCTTGAGGAAAAATAGCGGTATTTCACCGCAGAAGTGGCAGATTAGAACAAATATTGACACTGAAGGCCGGTCTGCCGATCGTGCTCCGGCTCGCTTTGGCCTGGACTGCCACTTGAAAAACTGCATGATCTCCGCCGGTAGCCATATCCAGGGCACAGTGATTAATTCGGTACTGGCACCCGGGGTCATTGTCGAGGAAGGGGCGATAGTTAAGGATTCCATCCTGTTCGAGGATTGTGTCGTTGAAAGAGGGGCGCAGGTTGATCTGGCCATTTTGGATAAACGGGTCCAGGTGGGCGCGGGTGCGATTGTCGGCTGTGGGGATAACCATACCTGTGCTAATCGACGGAAGCCAAGTCATCTCTATACCGGCATAACCCTTGTCGGTAAGGGGGCGAGGGTTCCGGCCGAACAGAAGATAGGTCGGAACTGCGTCATCGACAGTGGGGTGTCGGAGAACGCATTTTCCGGAAACACTCTGGAAGACGGAGAATCGTTGTTGAATACGGATGAGTCGTAGCAACCGATTGATCAATGTCGCTGTGTATTCGGGTAACAGTTTAGTCCCTTCGGTGTTGTCCGATCAGCCTTAGCCATGAAAATAGGAAAACCACAGAGGGATATATTCATACACTCGGAAATAATAAAGTCGATGCGATCGAAAGCCAGATAACATATAATTCTGTCCCCTTTTTGCGTGGAAACACTCTATTTATCCCGCTGATAGCAAGAGTGGCAGAGCAGGTAAAAACTGCTCCAGAGTGCGGAGAGGCATTTGACACTACATGGAGAGTAAATACTCCCGATGATAGGGTTTGTTGGCTGATCTCTTTTGGTTTCCCCCAGGTAGACAAAAATGGTGAGATTGGTGCGTATCGTGGCATTGTAATTGATATAACGGCAGGAAAACTGATGGAAGCCCTATAACAACAATCAGCAAATGATCTCAAAGAGAGTGAGGAAAAATATAGAAAGATTTTCCATCAAGCACAAGTTGCAATGTTCCGCACGAGCATTTCTGATGGGACACTGTAAAGTGGGAGACTGAAAAAGCTACTGGCGAAAAACGGTTCTGTCAGAGATTATGAGGCAGAGATTCTCCGAGGTGACGGTGTAACTATCTGGGTAAGCATTTCTGCAACCCTATATCGAGAAAATGGATATATCGAAGGTTCAATAGAATCAAGTGCTTATTCCACTTTGCATTCAAAATGACCGGTATTTTTTGTAGGGTGCACTCTGTGCACCAGGTCAGACAGGGTGGTGCGTGCAACGCACCCTACGAGTTGGTGCTAACTTGAAAGCTCATTGGAATTAAATGCTGAAGGTTGCCTAATCGAACACCTTCAAAAGATCACCCTCATCTATTTTACTTGCTACTGGTTACTTCCGCCTTTCAAAGGCCCAGACCTCGGGACTATGGTTTTCTTCACAGTAATGCGAAAAAATTACTGTCGCTTATCCAGCTGATCCTGCATGTCATTATTGAAGAACTTGCTTCGCGCCCAAGACCTGCTTTCAAGTGCCCTTGCTGCAAGGCTTCAATGCTGGTTGGAGAATTTCTTGGCAAGTTCTTCTGTGTTATCCTCGCCATCCCTTTTTGACGCCCCTGCGGCAAATCGGCGCCGAATTCATACAGCAGCCCCCACAACTGGCTGGTCTCTGCATCGTCCGCATCTTCACCAGTTGCTCGAGCATCCGGTGCAAGGTCAGGATACTTTGTTGTTTTTTAGTCTTGAGGGCTACAAACTTTATACCCGGAAGCTGCGCCGCCTCCCAGATTGCCCGGACGTCAGCCACATCGGTCTTGTTGCTGGCACATAGATGCCGTCATGTATAGCGCGGGCTTAACTTATTTCTCCCTTCTCTGCTATGCCTCTCCGGCAGGAGGGAGGCGTCCAAACCATCTCCTTTCTTCTGGAGAGGAACAAGCCTGAAAAAAAATGAGATGACTGCCCAGAAAGATAGCATTTTTATAGGAGTCTTGTCGGGGCAGTCTCATTTCATTACTTGCCAAAGAGGGACAGCATTACTCCAGCGGCTACTGCTGAGCCAATAACACCGGCAACGTTCGGCCCCATAGCATGCATAAGGAGGAAATTGCCGGGATCATCCTTCTGGCCGACTACCTGGGAAACCCTTGCGGCCATAGGTACCGCTGAGACTCCGGCGGACCCTATCAAAGGATTGATGGGTACCTTTAAAAATTTGTTCATGAGTTTGGCAAGCAGGACACCCCCGGCTGTACCGATGCCAAAGGCGATCACTCCGAGGGCGAGAATTGCCAGGGTTTGCACCGTTAAAAATCGTTCAGCGCTGGCAGTAGCCCCAACAGTCACACCAAGGAAGATGGTTATGATATTGATCAAGGCATTCTTTGAGGTGTCCTCAAGTCTTGCTACTACACCACTTTCCCTGAACAAATTGCCGAGCATAAGCATGCCGATAAGTGTTCCGGCAGGCGGCACCATCAGAGAAACTATCACCGTGACTATTATCGGGAAAAGAATTCGTTCCCTTTTGCTGACATCGCGCAATTGGCTCATCCTGATCATCCGTTCTTTTTTGGTGGTGAGCAGGCGCATGATCGGTGGTTGGATGATAGGCACCATGGCCATATACGAATAAGCGGCAATGGCTATGGGGCCGAGCAGGTGTGGGGCGAGTTTCGAGGAAAGAAAAATTGCCGTGGGACCATCGGCCCCGCCGATTATTCCTATGGATGCCGCTTCCTGGGCATTAAAAAGTCCTGAGCTTATTGCGCCCATAAAGGTGAGGAAGATACCCAGTTGTGCAGCAGCACCTAGAAGGAGAGATTTCGGGTTGGCGATGAGTGGACCAAAATCAGTCATTGCACCAACACCCATGAAAATAAGTGGCGGAAAAATTCCCAGGCAATCGCCCTGGTAAAGATAGTAGAGGAGGCCACCGGGTTCGATGGTATGGATCATGTTGTTCTTGATTTCCAGAATCGGTGGTGCCATCATGCCGGCGAGCGGCAGATTGGTTAAAAGAACCCCGAAGGCGATGGGTACCAGAAGAAGCGGCTCAAACTTTTTGACAATTGCCAAGTAGAGCAGAATACACGCCACCCCCATCATGACCAACGCCCCGGGTGTCAGAGCAAAAAAACCAGTGCTTTTAATAAATGCAATAATTGGCTCTAGCATGAGAATATCTCCTTTAGGATGCCAAGACTACCAGAAGATCGCCGGCGTTCACCGAAGCTCCCTGGGTCACATACAGTTGCTTAACCACGCAGTCGTGTGGTGCAAGTATCTCGTTTTCCATTTTCATTGCTTCAAGGATGAGAAGGGTGTCGCCTTTTTTTACGGATTTGCCGGGACTCACTTCAACCCTAAGGATGGTGCCCGGCATCGGCGCTACGATGTTTTCGCCGGTTCCGCTGATTGTTGATGGTTTCGCCGGCTCTTGTTTTGGTGTGGTTGTCGGTTTGTCGGGTCTTGGTAGCGGAGCAGTTCTTATTTCTGCAGGCTGGGCAGTGTTTTCTTTCTGCAGTTCTTCAATGCCTACCTCATATTCATTGCCGTTTACTACTACTCTGAACATTTTCATATTGACGTTCTCCCTCTCTATTAAAGTCTGCTATTCATTTGTTCGATAATTCCCGCTCGGTTCCAGAGTGGCGAACGATCTTCGATTTTTGCAATATTTTTAATAACTATGCTGTCGCAAGTGGTTTTCATTTTCTCAGCGATAACTGCCGTAATAATTGCTATGAGCTCGCCGTCATCCTGAGGCTCATAGGCTGCATTTGCATTGGCCTGAAGTGGGGTTGTTACTTCTGCTTTTGATGATCTGTTGATCAAGCGGTCCATCCAGGAGATGAGCACTTGTAGTATGATCAGTGCAACAAAAGTAATACCCATGCCAAGCATGGTAGTTACCAGTCCCGCTAGAAATTTATTGGCGAAGGAGAGAGTTTTCAAAGTCTCGGGATTGGCGAATTGGGCCAATAATTCAGTAATGGTCATGGATTGTCCGCCTCTTAAAGTGGAATATTGCCGTGTTTTTTTGCGGGACGTTTTTCCCGTTTGCCGGCCAGCATATTATATGCGTCAATTATCCGCTGGCGGGTTGTGTGCGGTTCGATAACGTCATCGACGAAGCCGCGTTCCGCTGCCTTGTAGGGGGTTGCAAATTCTGCCGAGTAGTCTTCAAGAATCTGCTGTTTGGTGGCCTGTTTATCTTCCGCCTTTGCAATATCGTTTTTAAAGATAATATTTACCGCACCCTCTGAGCCCATGACAGCGACCTCGGCTGTCGGCCAGGCAAAGACCATGTCGGCGCCGAGAGATTTTGAACACATGGCGACATAGGCCCCGCCATATGCTTTTCTGGTGATAACAGTCACTTTGGGCACGGTTGCTTCGCTGTAGGCATAAAGAATTTTCGCGCCATGTCGGATGATGCCCCCGAATTCCTGGTTGGTGCCTGGCAAAAAGCCCGGAACATCGACGAAGGTGAGAAGAGGAATATTGAAGGCGTCACAGGTTCGGATGAAGCGGGCCGCCTTGTCGCCGGCATTCATATCCAGACAACCAGCCATGATCTTGGGCTGGTTGGCGATAATACCTACCGATTGGCCGTTGATTCGCGCAAGTCCGGTCACCAGGTTCGTGGCAAAGTAGGGTTGGTATTGCATAAAATCACCATTATCGATAATTGGTAAGATAACATCGAGTATATCGTATGGTTTATTTGGGTTGTCGGGAATGAGGGAGTTGAGTTCTTCAATGGACCTATTAAGGTCGTCGGCCGTGGCCCGCGCGGGTGTCTTTTGCATGCTATTGGCAGGGAGAAACTGCAGGAGCCTGCGAATAGCATCGAGACAGTCGGCCTCGGTGTCGGCGATAAAGTGCACGTTGCCGCTGACGCTGTTATGGGTCATCGCGCCACCGAGCTCTTCGGCGGTAACAATTTCGCCGGTAACGGTCTTAATAACCTGCGGGCCGGTTATAAACATTTGTGAAGTTTTATCGACCATGAAAATGAAATCAGTCAGAGCCGGGGAATATACCGCTCCGCCGGCACACGGACCCATGACCGCTGATATCTGTGGGATGACCCCTGAATAAATGGAGTTGCGGTAGAAGATGTCGCCATATCCGGAGAGGGCATCGACTGCCTCTTGGATTCTGGCACCGCCGGAATCGTTGAGGCCAATGATTGGAACCCCTACTTTGACGGCATTGTCCATGGCCTTGACGACTTTTCTGGCGTGCATTTCCCCGAGTGCTCCACCGGTAATGGTGAAATCCTGGGAAAAGGCATAAACCACTCTTCCCTCAACCTGCCCGTAGCCGGTAACCACCGATTCCCCTTCTAAATCGAGTTTGTCCATGCCGAAATTGGTACAGCGGTTTTTGACAAAAGCATCTATCTCGACAAAGGTGCCTTTGTCAAAAAGATGAAGAAGGCGTTCTCTTGCGGTCATTTTCCCGCCGCTATGCTGTTTTTCAATCCTCTCAAGACCTCCGCCGAGAGCGATTTTTTCTTTCTTTTTCAGCAGGATTTCCCTTTTATCCAAAGACATTGTTCTGAGCTCCTTGATTGATTTTTTTCTCTTTCGATGGGTTTTGCCGTCGAAGTTTCCTCTTTGTACCGCTTAAATAAACGACGCCGCTGGGCAAGTCGGCGATGAGTATCAGACTTTTTTTGAGCATTCTTTTCCTGTTATCGATGTCTCCGGCGTGATGCTATAATGAACGATTTCAGGATTCACCATGCCCTGCCAGACCATCTCGAAGAGTGAGTTGGCTGATTCCGTCAAACTTTCCTGTTTGCCGCGGATTATCCACATGAAAAAGGTTCGCTGAATGAATCCAAGCATAAAGTCGAGAAGGCTGCCGGCCCGAATATGAGGATTGATGATACCCTGTCGCTGTCCTGTTTTCAGCACGTTGATAATGAGATCAACCCGTTTTTTTTGATCGAAAGAGTCGTCGGCCATCCAAGTTTTCATGGGGAGTGTCATGAAGAGAATGCGTCCGAGCGACTCGTGACGTTCATAATAATTAAGGTGGAGCCAAAACACTTTTCTCAATTTTTCTTTAAGATCCTCAATGCCGTTGAGGTGGTCTTCTATACGATCAGTCAGCCGGCTCATCCAGATATTAACATAGGCAAAAAGAAGGCGTTCTTTGCTGCCGAAATGTTTATAGATGGTTGAGAAGCTTACGCCCGCTAGGTCGGCGATATCGCGGATACTGGCTTTATGGAAATCCGCGGTAGAGAAAATTTCCAGGACGGCCGATTCGAGTCTTTTTTGCACTTCTGGGTTGAGTTCGTCTAACATTGTTACCAAGTTGTTTATCACTGGTCTGAGTTTTCTCAACCCCAATGGAATAAAGTTAATAAAAAGACATTAATTCAGATAGTCCATAGTCATATGGCAAAGAAAAAATTGTCGGTGGAAGAGGTTTTGGGAAAAATGTTTCTTTTGTTTAACATATAGATATTGTGTTGATAACAATTATTGGTAGTCTTTATCTGAGCC
>Ga0335397_10000344_pt1 | contig 58349 bp, 39 predicted proteins | sample MAT04_FD_205740 | JGI IMG/M metagenome (GOLD analysis project Ga0335397, IMG submission 205740) | Freshwater microbial communities from Lake Fryxell liftoff mats and glacier meltwater in Antarctica - MAT-04 (spades assembly) (version 2) ...
GCAGCTCTCGTCTCCGCATCCGAGAGGATGCGGAGACCCGAAGGCGCGGCTCTCGATGCGAGAACCCCCGCGCGAAGGTCGACATGCAAGGGTCACGACATCGCCAGCGCGTGCCCAGACCCTCCCCTTGTCGGCCTCTCGTGCCCGCCCCACAGATCGAGAGCGGCTCACAGCGGAGCTCTGCGGCCCGGCGTCGAGAGGTGATGAATCCGGAGGCCTCCGGCCCCACTTGGGTAGAAGCTAGAGGACCGACCGCGATTCGTCTCCGAGTCGCGGTCGGTCATATAGCGCGCGTTCGAAAGAGAAACGGCGCGACCCGGACGAATCCGAATCGCGCCGATTCTAGTGGGCTTCGCCTAGCGACGGTCGCGACCGCCGCCGCCGCGTCCGCCGCGATCGCCGCCGCGTCCGCCGCGGTCGCCGCCGCGCCCGCCGCCGCCGTCACGAGAGGGCGGTCCGCCGCCGGCCTCGCGGGCCTGCAGCATGCGCGCCTTCGCCTGCTCGCCGGCCTCGCCCTCGGGGAGGGGAAGGAGCTCGCGGCGCGTGAGGCGAATCTTGCCGTCACGCGACACCTCGAGGACCTTCACCTCGACCATGTCGCCTTCCTTCATGATGTCGGTGACGCGCTCGACGCGCGTGTGCGCCATCTCGGAGACGTGGAGGAGGCCGTCGGTGCCGGGGAAGATCTCGACGAAGGCGCCGAAGTCCGTGATCCGCTGGACGCTTCCCGTGTAGACGGCGCCGACCTCGGGCTCTGCGGTGATGCCCTTGATGATGTCGATCGCCTTCTTCACTGCGACCGAGTCGGCCGACGCGATGTTGACCGTACCGTCGTCCTCGACGTCGATCGCGACGCCCGTCTGGTCGACGATGCCCTTGATGGTCTTGCCGCCCGGTCCGATGATGAGGCGGATCTGGTCGGGCTTGACCTTGAGGGTCGTGATGCGCGGCGCGTACTTCGAGAGGTCGTTGCGGGCCTCGCCGAGCGTCTCGGCCATCTTGCCGAGGATGTGGATGCGGCCTTCGCGGGCCTGGTCGAGCGCCTCGGTCATGATCGCGCGCGAGAGGCCCGAGATCTTGATGTCCATCTGGATGGCGGTGATGCCCTTGGCCGTTCCGCAGACCTTGAAGTCCATGTCGCCGAGGTGATCCTCGTCGCCGAGGATGTCGCTCAGGATGGCCTTGCGCTTGCCGTCCGTGATGAGGCCCATCGCGATGCCCGCGACGGGCGCCTTGATCGGCACGCCGGCGTCCATGAGCGCAAGACAGCCGCCGCAGACCGCGGCCATCGACGACGAGCCGTTCGACTCGAGCGTCTCGCTGACGATGCGGACGGTGTACGGGAACTTCTCCTGCTCCGGCATCATGCGGGAGATGGCGCGCTCGGCGAGGGCGCCGTGGCCGATCTCACGACGACCGGGGCCGCGCATCGGCTTGGTCTCGCCCGTCGAGAAGGGAGGGAAGTTGTAGTGGAGCATGAAGCGCTTCCAGCGCTCGCCGGTGAGCGCGTCGATCTTCTGCTCGTCGCTCGACGTGCCGAGCGTCGCGGTGACGATCGCCTGCGTCTCGCCGCGCTGGAACATCGCGGAGCCGTGGACGCGCGGGAGGAGTCCGACCTCCGTCGCGATCGCGCGGATCGTGTTCATCGCGCGGCCGTCGATGCGCTTGTTCTCGGTGAGCACGTACTCGCGGACGACGACGTACTTGCGCTCCTCGAACTCGGCCTTGATGAGCTTCTCGTGCTCGGCGACCTTCTCGGCGCCGAGGTCCTTCGTGAGGACCTCCATCATGGCGTTCTTGGCGGTCTTGTAGCCGTCGTAGCGCTTCTTCTTGTCCTTGATGAGCGAGGACTCGATGATCTGCTTGTCGACGAGCGCGGGGATCATGGCGGCGATCTCGGCCGGGAGCTTCTTCGGCTCGAAGACGCGCTTGACCTTGCCGACGGCGGCGCGGAGCTTCTCGATGAGCGCGATGATCGGCTGAGCGGCCTCGAAGGCGAAGAAGAGCGCGTCGATGAGCTCCTTCTCGCTCGCCTCGGCGGCGCCGCCCTCGACCATGACGATCGCGTCCTTCGAGCACGCCACGACCATGTCGATGTCGGCCTCGGCCTGCTGCTCGTAGGTCGGGAAGATGATGTGCTCGCCCTTGACGCGCGCGACGCGGACGCCGGCCAGCGGGCCGTCCCACGGAATGTCCGAGATGTGCACGGCGGCGCTCGCGCCGCAGAGGGCGAGGATGTTCGTCTCGTTGATCTTGTCGGCCGACAGAACGGTCGCGATGATCTGCGTGTCGTTCTTGTAGCCCTCGGGGAAGAGCGGACGGCAGGGGCGGTCCATCAAGCGACAGGTGAGGATCTCCTCGTCGCGCTGGCGCGCCTCGCGCTTGAAGAAGCCGCCGGGGATCTTGCCCGCCGCGAACGTCTTCTCGACGTACTCGCAGGTGAGGGGGAAGAAGTCGAGGCCGGGGCGCTCGTCGCCGCTGACCGCGGTGACGAGGACGACGGACTCGCCGTAGCTGATGAGGATCGAGCCGTGCGCCTGCTTGGCGAGACGACCGGTCTCGAAGGTCAGCGGCTGGCCGTTGATGATGACCGATTCACGAACGAAGGACATGCGTTGAGCGCTCCTTAGCGCGAGTGCCGCGTACGTGCGGCGTGGCGCCGGCCAGCTCGGTTGTCCTTGTGTCCTCGGTTCATGCTCACGAAGCGTTTCGAGCCTCGTGGGTATGAATCGAAGAGCAAGGAAAAGAGATCTGGTCCGGAAGTAACTGCGTTGGGGTTGGCAGAAACGCGAAAGGGGACGGCTTGGACGCCGTCCCCTTCCGGGAGAATCACTTGCGGAGGTTGAGCGCCGAGACCGTCTTGCGGTAGCGGTCCAGGCTCGACTTCTTGAGGTAGCTGAGGAGCCGGCGACGCTTCGAGACCATCTTGAGGAGGCCACGACGCGAGTGGTGGTCCTTGGCGTGGGTCTTGAAGTGCTCCGTCAGGTAGGAGATGCGCTCCGTGAGGAGGGCGATCTGGACCTCGGGGGAGCCCGTGTCGGTCTCGTGGGTGCGGAACTTGTCGATGAGCTCCGACTTTTTCTCGGTATGAAGAGGCATCTGCTTGAAAACCTTCAGTGAAGGCACCCCCTAGTACCCCGCCGCGTCAGAAGGACGAGAGCGAAGGAACCAAGTAGGGCCGCGTGTGCTCCGACGGGAAGGCCCGTGAAGCCGGCGCAGTATAGGCGCGGGATTTCCCACGTCAACAAGCCCCTGAGGCGGTACGATCCGAGCCTCGGTCCCCACGAATGTGCCCGCCTTCCACACCGTTGATGGCCAGTAGCGGGGGAGAGCCGGCCGGCGAGCCCGGCGGTGGCATCCCGAGCGGGGTCAGCGACACCGAGCGGCCGCCCTCCGGGGTGGAACCTGGAGCGACCGGTTCCTTCGGGCCGGAGCCGAGCTCGGGTGTCGGGGCGGCGGTGGGCTCGACCCCCGATCGCGCCGACCGGACCGAGGTTGGCCCGCCGCCGGACGCCGCGATGATCGCGGCATTCGTGGCGGGGGGCGCGGCCTCACCGCCCGCAGCTCCCGCCGCTCGGGTCGCGCCGCCTGTCCCGCCCTCCGTTCGCTCCGGGCTCGCCCGTCCTCCGACCGGGCCGCTCGGACGCGACCCGTCGAGCGCCCGTCTTGCGGCAGCGGCTCCGTATCGACCCGGGCCCGCGGTCGGGCCTCCCGCGGGGCCTCGTCCCGCGCCGCGCGTCGCGACGATGCTCCACGCCGGCTCGCCTCCGGTGCCGGTGATCGCGGCCGCGCCACCCGCGCCGAGCGGCTCCGCCACCGTTCCCGCGCCGCCGATCTCGGCCGAGGAACGCGCCGCGGGGCCCGACGTCGTCATCTCCGTCGTGTCGCGCGAGAGCACGAACATCGGCGTGGCGCCGGAGGTCCCGCTCACGCGCCGGTGCACCGCCTGCGAGACGCGCTACCCCGCCGACTTCGTCGTGTGCCCGCGCGATGCGAGCCCGCTGGTCGATGTCGCCGCGGCGGACGCCGCCGTCGACCCGCTCATCGGCAAGCTCCTCGGCGAGACCTACCAGATCATTCGCGTCATCGGCGAAGGCGGCATGGGCCGCGTCTACGAGGCGAGGCATCTCCGGTTGAAGGAGCGCCGCTTCGCGGTGAAGACGCTCCACTCCGACCTCTCCACGAACCAGGAGATCGTCGCGCGCTTCATGCGCGAGGCCGAGAGCGCGAGCTCGCTCTCGCATCCCAACGTCGTCGACGTCTTCGACGTCCACCACCTCCCGGACGGAACGCCCTACTTCGTCGGCGAGTTCGTCGAGGGCGAGGAGCTCGCGGCGTTCGTGAAGCGCCAAGGGGCCCTGCAGCCGCGCATGGCTGCCGCCGTGGGGCGGCAGGTCTGCAGCGCGCTCGCGGCCGCGCATGCGCACGGGATCATCCATCGGGACATGAAGCCCGAGAACATCATGCTGCTCGAGTCGTCGAGCGAGGCCGTCGCCTCCGGCGAGGTGCACGCCGTGACGGTCAAGGTGCTCGACTTCGGCATCAGCAAGGCCGGTGGCAGCGAGCGCACGCACCTCACGCGCACCGGCATCATCATGGGGACGCCGAGCTACATGTCCCCCGAGCAGGCGCGCGGGAAGCCCGTCGATCTGCGGGCCGACATCTACTCGACCGGAGCGGTGCTGTACTTCGCGCTGACCGGCAGGCGGCCCTTCGACTCCGACGACCCGACGTCGACGATCTCGATGGTCCTCACCCAGGATCCGCCTCGCCCTCGCTCGATCGACCCGCGTATCCCCGAGGCCCTCGAGCTCATCGTCCAGAAGGCGATGGCGAAGGAGCCGCGCGATCGCTACCAGACCATGGGCGAGCTCGCGAAGGCGCTCGCGCTCTTCGAGGACGGCGGCCGCGCGATGGTCCACGCGCCACAGGCGAGCGAGGCGCCCGAGCCCGTCGGGCAGAGCGGTGCCGAACGAGCGTTCGACATCGCGAAGCGGATGTTCTCCACGTCGCCGCCCGGTCAGTCGTCGAGCATGGCACGGGTCGCGCGGCCGACGATCTCGGTCGCGAGTGTCGTGCTCGCCACGTGGCTCGTCGGCGGAACGACGGCTGCGCTCGCCGGGCTCGTTCGGGTGCTGCACGACGGCGAGGTCACGCTGACCGAATGCGTGCTCCTCGTGGTCGGGTGTCTGTTCGCCGCGGCCACGCCCATCGCGCTCTACGTGGTCCACGTGAAGAAGGTGGTCTGGCCGAACAGTGTGCGTGCGCTCCAGCTCGCGAGCGATCTGAAGCGCACCGCCACCGCGGCTCTCGTCACGTACGGCGGGCTCTCGATCGTCGCCCGCATCGGGCATACCGTGCTCTGGCGGAGCTCGAAGGGCCTCGCGAGCGGATGGTGGGACATCGCGCTCTTTCTCGCGAGCATCGCGGCTGCAGTGACGGTCGGCGGGTTTGCACCGCTCGTCCGCAACATGCGCCGCCGCCGCTCCTCGTGATCGACGCGCGGGCCGTGAGGGCGACGTGGCCCTGACGTGCAGCGCGTGCGGGGCCGAGCTCCCCTCGGCGTTTCCGGGCGCGAGCGTCGTCTGCGGCTGCGGGCATGCGTTCGAGGTGCCCGGCGGCGCCGGTGCGCCGCGGAGCGGCCGTGGTGCCGAGAAGGCGCTCGCGGCGGACCTCGCGGGCGGGCCGTATCGATCAGCGGCGCCCTCGAACCAGCCCGTGGCCAGCGCGAAGTGTCCGTTCTGTGGGAACGAGTGCCCGCCCATGGTGCGGATCTGTCCGCACTGCGACGTCCGGCTCGAGAACGTGCGCTGTCAGCGGTGCTTCTCGCTGCAGGCACCAGGGACATTCGCGTGCACGCGTTGTGGATGCGCCCTCGAGCTCGAGCCGATGCTCGACGCGACCGATGCGCCGTGCCCTCGCTGCCATCATCCGCTCGAGGCGGCACCGGGCGATCTCGGACGGGCACACGAGTGCCCGCGCTGCGGCGGCATGTTCGTGGCGCGCGATGCGCTCGCGGAGATCCTGTGCGCCTCCGAGGTGGGCGGCGCTCTTCGTGAGGGACCACCACTGCAGCGTGCTTCCGAGCTCAGCGGGTGGTCGGTCGGCACGGAGAAGGCGAAGCCTCTCGACGCCGTCCGCTACGTCGCGTGCCCGCAGTGTCACAACGCGATGAATCGGATGAATTTCGGCAAGGTCTCGGGCGTGATCGTCGATGTGTGTAAAGCGCACGGAACCTGGTTCGACGCGGGCGAGCTCACGGGCGTCGTGGCCTTTGCCGCCGCGGGCGGTCTCGAGCGAACGCGCGCCCGAGAGCGGCTCGAGAAGAGCGACGTGCGCGAGCCGAAGAACCGACCGGGTGACGTCCACGTTCAGCTCGCGATCCTGGCGGCGGAGGAGCGCCAGGCGGGCGCGCGGCTCGAGAAGTGGCGCGACTTCTTGCTCGAGATCTTCACCTGGTAACGTCTTCGCGGCGTCGGGCATCCTGGATCGACGGACCTCCAGAGAACCGCGCCCACGACCCGCCTCACTGAGCCAAGCACCTGAAAGAACAGGTGCTTGACCAATGTGGGGCGGGGTCCGACAAGTGCAGGGTGGAGGCCATGGATGACCGTGCCGTGCTGCGCGTCCGCGAAGAGAAGCCGCCGACCTGGGCGATGATGGCCCCGCTCCTCTATCTCTTCGCCTGCGCCGCGTGCGTGCGCGCCTGCGTGCTCGATCGGAGCATCGACATCGGCATCGCGGGGCTGCTCGTGGCCGTCGGTCTCGCTCCCGCCTTCGTGCTCCCTGCCATCTTCTCGACGCGGGGCACGACCATCGCCGCCGCCGACGAGGGGCTCCTCGTCTCCGGCCGCCTGGTGAAGATCAACGCCGTGCGTATCGCTCGAGCCGAGCGCGGCACGGCGCGACTCTCGGTCGACACGCGCGCCGGCGACACGCGCACGTTCATCGTCGCGTCCTACAAGGACGCGCAAGAGCTCATGTCCCTGTTGCCGCCGGTCAGCGCCCCGGCCGGCCTCCTCGTCGCCTAGCCCCGGAAGAGAGGCGAGAGTTGGAGGCCGCGGAGGCTCGGAGGTGCGCGGAGCCCAGAGCGCGCGCGGCGGGACTCATCTCGACCTGTGGCCTTCGGTGCTCGGAAACCTGCCGAAGCGGCAGGTTTCCTGCGCAATGGGAGACCTCACTCCCGAGCAGCAACGCCTTCCGGACCCGCCATGTCGATCCTGTGCACTCTGCACCCTTTTAGGGGGAGGCCGGCCGCCCCACTCCAAAGCGGGGGCGAGGGGGGGGCCGGGGGGGGCCCCATCGATCGATCGCGCGCGTAGCTCGCGACGTAGGCGTGTCCTCGGCGCGTAGCGCCGTTCGCCGAAGGCGAATCACGCCGGGCCGGTGGCGAAGTGGGGAGGCTCGCGAAGCGAGGGGCGAAGCCCCACCTGCTAGAACCGGGCCTGGACCGCGACCGCCGTACCGACGCGGTTCGGGCTCTGGAAGACGCGAAGCGATGCCGTGCCTTCGCTCGGATCGCGAACGACGAGCGTTCCGTTGTTGTCGCGAATGAGCTGGACCCACGCGACGACCGCGAACATGTCGGAGATGTCCCAGCGAAGCGCGAGGCGCGCCTGGATGATCGCCGAGCGATCCTTGTTGTACGGAAGGATCGACTCGTCGCCCTGCTGGCGAACGACGATCACGCGCTGCGCGGGGACGCCGCCGTCGGTGAATTCACTGCGGAACGTCGACGGGAGCTGGAGACCGGCGCCGATGCCGGGCGTGAGGTGCGCGGCCGGGAAGTGGTAGTCGGCGCCGATCGAGCCGAAGAGCTCGGCGTCCGTCTTCGCGCTGGTCGGCAAGGTCTCGAACGGGATGAAGCCGGGGACGTTGCGGACGACGAAGTTCAGGTCGCGGTAGATGCCCGTCGCGCTGAAGCGGAGGTAGCCCGCCTTGACGACGCCCTGGACGGCCGCGCCGCGAGCCGCCTGGTCCTTCGTGCCGCCGGCGACGTCGAAGTCCTTGAGGTGCTGCTGCATCCAGTCGAGCTCGGCGCTGAGGCTGAAGCCGAGCTGGTTCGCGTCGTACTTCTCGGGCTTGAAGAGGATGAGCGGCTTGTTCGGATCGTTCCGGTAGAGGAGGAAGTCGACCGACTGCGGGACGGGCATGCCCTGGTGGAAGACGATGCGACCGGAGCCGCCGTACGTGTAGACGTTCTTGCCGCGGACGTCCTCGAGGTCGAACTTGCCCTGCTGGAAGTAGCCGCCGCCCACGTCGAGGTGGAGGTTGTCGAGCGGGTCGGCGCCGGCGCCCGCGAGGAAGCCGTAGTTGATCTCGCCGACGCGCACGGTCTCGACGTCGTTCTCTCCGCCGGGCGAGAGCACCTGCTCGGGCTGGATGATGGTGGCCGTCTTGAAGCCGCCGAAGATGTAGAACTTCTCGTGGTCGTACTGGACCTTGAGGCCCGGCGCGGCGCCCTGGATGCGCGGGAAGATCGACTGGTTGATCGACGCCGCGGTACCGCCCCACGACAGGTCGTAGAGGTAGCCGAGGCGGAAGCGATCGGTGTCGAGCGGGAAGAAGACGGCGGAGAGGCCTTCCTTCTCCGTCGCGCCCGTCTGGTAGTGGAGCCTCAGGTACGAGCCCGAGTCGTAGATCGCGGCGTTGAGGTTGCCGGTGTTCGCCGCGAGCTGCGCGAGGTCGAAGCGCATGACGAGCGCCGCTTCCGTCGTCAGGTGGTCGATGAACGCGGGCAGCTTCTTGTACATCACGAGGTGCGTGATGTTCTCGCGTCCGGAGAAGCGCGAGTTCAGGTTGTCGAAGAAGAGGCGGTACTGCGAGCGCTCGCCGACGCCGAAGGTCGGGGAGAGCGGGATGAGCTCGCCGGTCTTGTGCAGGAAGTCATCGTCGCCGAACGTCCACGTCAGGCGCGTGTCCATGAAGCCCTTGCCGTCGGCGGCGCCGGGAGGCGGAGACCCGGCGGCGCGTGCGCCCGCGGTGCCGCTGAGGTCGGTCGCGTCGGTGGGCGCCGGGGCGATCGCGGCGGGCGCCGGGGCGATCGCGGCGGGCGGACCGCTCGGCGTGCCCTGATCGGTGCTCGGCGTCGTGCCGCCCGCGGCGCCGGTGCCGGCGGCTCCGGGGGCCGTGCCGTTCGGCGTGGCCGTCGTGCCGGGAGCCGGCGTGGTCGGCGTCGTCCCGCCGGCCGGTGGCGTCGTCTGCGCGAAGGAAAGCGCGGGGACGAGGAGGACGGCCGGCGCGGCGAGCCACGCGAGACGACGGAAGAACGTGCGGCTGCGTTGCGGCATCGAGCGGAGCTCCGGAAGGGACGCGTGAGAGTCGCGGTTGAGGACGGCGGCGTTGGAGGCGACGGTTCGGATTTCGGAATGCATGCGGGCCGTCACTGCGGGTTGTTTTCGAGGAACGTTCGAGGGAAGACGCACGCGAGAGGCGGCGGCTCCTTCAACTCGGGTTTTTCGGGATCGACCTTGCGACAGGCCTTCGCGCCGTCGTTGAGCGGAGCGCACTTGAAGTCGGGCGGGAACCCGGCCTTCGTGGTGCACTCGTCATCGAGCGTGCACGTGCGGTCGGCGATGAACGTGGCCTCCTTCAAGGCGACGGTGATGTCGTCCTTGCAGCGGACCTCGATCGTGAACTGGGCGCCGCCGGAGAAGAACCCGAGCGTGCCCGCGAAGTAGCGGAGCGGCTGGCCCCTCAGCGCGACGGGGTCGAACTGAGCGGCGGCGCTGGCGTCGGCCTGGACCGCCGCACTCCCGCCGTTCGAGTCGGTGACGGTGATCCGGAACGTGCTTCGTGCGACGTAGTTCGACCACTCGGTGCACTCGGGGTCGGCACTGCATGCTGTATTGCAGTCGTTCTCGGGGTTGCCCACGGCGAAGGTGATCTTGCCGTTCTTGTCGAAGTCGCAGTTCGATGCGGCCTTCTCGATGAGCGTCCCGTCGGGAGCGCGTTTCTCGGCTCGCGGCGCGTAGAGGCCGCCGGGGGTCTTCGGTACGTCGTCGGGGCCGAACTTCGGAGTGACCATGGCCTTCTGGCTGCCGTCCGGTGCCGTCTCGACGCGAACGAGGTTCGCCGACCGGCTGAGCAGATCAGGGGCGCTCTTGATGAGCGACGGCGTGAGGCGCTCCGGCTCGGGGACGAGGCAGGGGCGCCGCGCCGGGTCCCACTCCTCGAGCGTCCACGTCGGGTAGTTCATCTGCGTGAAGCCGAAGAACTCGTTGGCGGTGCCGCCGTAGGTCTTCATCCGGTCGCACGTGCGCATGCGCGGCGGCGCGCTGAAGTTGAACGCGAAGACGCTGTTGAACCCCGCGGTGCCCGGGGGCGTGCCGCGGGTGTCGCCGCGGTCGGAGACGTAGAACCCGTCCGCGGAGATGCGCGTGACGACCGTGTTGAACGCGAACGTGTTGTCGTTGCGCCAGCCGGTGTCGACCTGGATCGCCTCGCGCGGGTAGGGCGTGGCGCCGTTGCCCGAGCAGCCGAGCGTCGGGTCGCACTTGAGGCCGCGGATGTCCGCGATGCGCGGCAGCTTGAAGTAGATCGGCGTGCTCACGCCTTCGCTGTACGTGGCCCCCTCTTCGGAGTCGTCGTTCGCAAACGCGCAGCCCGGGTCGGCCGGGAAGTCGACGGTGCCGTCGCCGTCGTCGTCGATGCCGTTCGAGCAGAGCGGCGGCGGGTCGGCGAGCGGGTCCTTCGGGGTGTAGCCGATGTCGTCCGCGACGATGTACGTGACGCCGTAGGCGTTCGTGACCTTGACCTCGATCGACACCGACTCGCCGCCCTTGAGGAGGACGTTGCGTCCGTCCGTGTCGGGGCCGGTGAGCGGATCGATCGCGCCGGGCTTCGTCGAGACGCGCACGTAGCGATTGAACGAGGTGTCGACGGCGCCGGTCTCTGTGAGCGCGCGGATCGTGGCGCGGAAGGCCACCGGCGTGTCGACCGCGAGGGGAAGGGGTGCGTCTAGGGCGCCGACCTTGGACGCCGGGTCGAGCTCGACGACGAGACGCGGCGGATTGCGCGTCCTGCCGAACTTCTCTCCCGAGCAGGACGTAGAGCTCACGGCGAGGAGGCCGGCGAGCGACGCGATGAGTAACGAGGGGCGCTGGTGCTTCATTTGCCGATCAGCTCCACGCGGTTGTCGGACTGGCTGCCGATCGTCTTGTCGATGCACGAGAGGATCTTGCACTCCTCTCCGGCGAGCTGACACGCCGCGACCGGCACCTTGCAGGCCTCCTGGTCGGGCGCACCCTCGCAGCGCTTGAAGTGGAACTGCGCGACGTCGTCGCGGCAGTCCTTGCGGACGCAGCGACCGGCGCCGTTCTCGCACGCGCCGACCGACGCGCAGGTGATGGCCGGGCCGTTTCCGTTCTGGACGACGTGACCAGGGCACGAGCACGCCAGGGTGGGGTCGCCGCAATCGTCGTCCAGGACGCAGGCCTTCAGCCCGTCGGGGGTCTGGTTCGTCGCCGGGTCGTAGCCGCAGGGCTTGCCGTTGCGCAGGTAGTCGATGAGCGCGTCGCGCTGCTGCACCTTCGTGTCGATCTGCGTCGTGTTGCGCTGGAGCACGCGGAACCCCGAGCCGCCACCGGCGAGGTAGTTGCTCGTCGCGAGCTCGTAGAGGTTGGTAGCGCTGATGAGCGAAAGGCAGAGACCGTCAGCCTTGCCGCCCGTCTTGTCGCAGATGCCCGGCAGGCCGGGGCCGTCGTTGCCCGGCGCGTTGCAGCCCTTGTCGTCGTTGCAGCGCGTGTCCCGGTGCCCGATGTAGACCTGCTCGGCGCACGCGTTGACGACGCAGACCTTCTTCAAAGGGTCGCACGTGCCGCCGATGCGGGTCGTGCAGTCGACGTCGTCGTTGCAGCGGACGATGCACTTGTTCGTCGTGAGGTCGCAGAAGTCGCGGGGCGGGTTCGCGCCGGTGCACTCGGCGTCGCTCGTGCAGCCGATGTTGACGCGGTCGCAGCCCGAGCAATTGAACCGGACGCGCGCGCCGGCGATCTGGATCTGCGAGGCGCACCCGCGCCCAGCCGTACGGCGCGCGGCGAAGTCGAAGAGCTCCTGCACCTCGAGTCCGGAGACCTGCATCTTCGTGATCGAGTTGTCGAAGGGGAAGATGTTGAACATCTGCTCGACCGACACCGGGCCGGGGTTCAGGTCGGTGCGGATGCCCGTCGAGTTCGTGAGCGAGAAGTCCGTCTGGATACCGAGGCGGAGCCAGATGGCGTTGCCGACGACGTTTCCGAGCGGGGAGTCGCCGCCCGTGGTCGCGAAGCGCCTCGAGCCTGCCGGGCTGTAGCCGACGAGGATGTCGAGGTCCGCCGCGAGGTCGAGCGAGCGCCGGTACGGCTGCAGCATCTCGACGAGGACCGGATCCTCGGGGACGGTCGCGTCGATGGGGAAGGCGTTGTAGCGGCTCGACTGCACCTCGAAGCCGTTCACGTCGTCGTAGTGGGTCGCGTCTCCGTCCGGCGAGATGAGGTTCCTGTCGTTCGACACGACGAGGTCGAGGCGCCCGACGTACTTCGCGAACGAGCCCGAGTGGGCGATGATCACCTTGCGCGGGAAGCACGGACGCTTGATCGCGAAGGGGTGGTTCTTCGGGTCGCGATCGGGACCGTCAGGCGGGGTCGCGCCGACGTCGATCTGCGCGTTCGGGTCGACCGCCCAGACGAAGCCGGGGTTGTTCGGGTCCGCGGAGCAGTCGCGGATCTCCTGGGGCGGGTTGATGACGACGTGGTTGTGCCCGCCGAGGACGATGTCGATGCCGGTCGTGCCGCGGACCATGCGCTGGTCGACGTCGAGGCCGAGGTGCGTGACCATGACGACGAGGTCGACGTACGGGCGGAGGAGGTCGACGTACGTCTGGGCGACCTCGATCGTGTTGATCGGGGTGAGGCCGGACTTGTTCGGCTGATCGAAGATCGACGTGAAGCTCGAGAGGTTGGCCATGCCGATGGCCGCGACGCGAAGGCCGCCGGTGTTGAGGACGACGAAGGGGCGCGCGACCGTGCCGACGCGTCCGTAGTTCGGGATGTCCTGCGTCGTCTGCTCGAACTTGTAGTTCGCCGAGAGCAGGGGGAAGTTCGACCAGCGCTGGAACTGCGTCGCGACGTTCTGCGCGCCGCGATCGAACTCGTGGTTGCCGAGGACGGCCGCGTCGACGCCGAGCGCGCTCATGGCGCGGACCTCGGGCTCACCGGCGAAGAAGTTGAAGATCGGAGCGCCCTGGAAGCAGTCTCCCGAGTCGAGATGGAGAACGCGTCCGGAGCGCGCGCGCTCGCGGTTGAGCACGTACGACATGCGGGCGACGCCGCCGATGTTCGAGACGCTGTTGATCTCGCCGAGCCCGAGCGTCGAGTCGACCTGCGTGATCACCTGCTCGTACGGGAAGAGCCGCGAGTGGATGTCCGACGTGTGGAGCAACGTCAGGTTGACGGAGCAGGCCTGACCGGGCGGACAGGGACGCTCGACGGTGTCCTTGTCGTTGGACGAGCACGCTGGAAGGCTCCCGGCGGTGATGCCGAGGATCCCGAGCGCCCCTCCGATCGCGACGATAGCCGACCAAACTCGGGCCTTGTTACCCATGATGCGGGCGGCAACCTATCACGGCGCGCGACCCGCTGTCGCGCGGCGATTCGCCACGAAAATGCGTCGTTCTGGCAACTACGCGAGGCGCCGATGTGAGCGTCGTCAGTCGTCGCCGCCGGGCGGGCTGCTCGACCGCGTGGGCGGGATGTCCTCGGCGATGCCGGCGAGGAGGTCGATCAGCCGTGGGGCGAGCTCGCGGGCGAGCAGCTCCTCGACGGCGTCCGCGCTGTCACACGCGAGGGCCTGCTCGGCGATCGCCTCGGCCTCCGGCACGTTGAGGCGGCGCACCGCCTCCTTGATCTCGGGGATCGCCGCGGCCTCCATCGACAGCTCGCGGAGCCCGAGCCCGACGAGCAGGCACGCCGCGAGCGGGTCCGAGGCCATGGCGCCGCAGAGCGAGACCGGGATGCCCCGGGCCTTGCCGGCGTCGGTGACGAACTTGATCATGCGGAGGATCGCCGGATCGAACGGCGACGCCTGCGCGGCGAGCGACTGGCTCGCGCGGTCGATGGCGAGCGCGTACTGCACGAGGTCGTTCGTGCCCAGGCTGAAGAACTCGGCCTCGCGAGCGAAGACGTCGGCCATGATCGCCGCGGCTGGCACCTCGATCATCATGCCGAGCGGAATGTGCTCCTCGAAGGCCTGTCCACGTGCGCGCACCTGCTCGCGGGCCTGCGCGATGAGGCGCTTCACCTCTCGCATCTCGTGCACCGACGAGACCATCGGAACCATGATGCGCACGTCGCCGTGCGCGCTCGCTCGCACCATGGCGCGAAGCTGCGTGAGGAACACCTCCGGCTGCTTCAGCGCGAGGCGTACCGCGCGGAGGCCGAGCGCCGGGTTCATCTCGGCGGGCATCTGGAACGTGCTGGCGAACTTGTCGCCGCCGATGTCGAACGTGCGCAGCGTGACCGGCTGCGGGCTCACAGCCTCGACGATCGCGCGATAGACCTCGTACTGCTCGTCCTCACCGGGCTGCGTGGTGCGGTCGATGTAGAGGAACTCGGTGCGGTAGAGGCCGATGCCCTGCGCGCCGTGATCGACGGCGAGAATGGCCTCCGCGGGGAGCTCGACGTTGGCCCTGAGGGCCAGTGAGACGCCGTCGGCGGTGACGGCGGGCTTGTGTCGAGCCGCGAGGAGGCGCCTTGCGAAGGCGAGGTGCTGCTCGGAGCGCTGCCTCGCGTCGCGGATCGACTGGTCGGTGGGATGAACGAAGACCTGTCCGGTGAGGCCGTCCACGACCAGGATGTCGCCGGTGCGGATCTGCTCGAGCGCGTTGCTGACGCCGACGACGCAGGGGATCTCGAGCGCGCGCGCCATGATCGACGTGTGGCTCGTGCGGGTTCCGACGCACGTGACGAACGCGAGCGCGGGCTCGCGCACCATGCTCGCGGTGTCGGCGGGGGAGAGGTCGCGAGCGACGACGATCATCGGCTCCTCGAGGCGCACCGTGTGGTGCGACTCCTCGCCGACGAGCGCGCGGAGCAGGCGGTCGCACACGAACTCGACGTCGTGGCGGCGCTCGGAGATGTAGGCGTCGCGATCGCCGGACTCGCGCGGCCCGAACATCGCGACGATCTCTTCGCTGGCCTCGGAGACCGCCCATTCGGCGCACTTCTTCTCCCGGCGGATCTTCGTGCTGATGAGATCGTGGAGCGTCGGGTCCGAGAGCATCATCTGATACGCCTCGAGGATCGCCGACGCCTCGCGCATCGCCTTCGGCATGCGCGAGTCGACCGCCCTCAGCGTGCTCTTCGCGACCTCGACGCCTTGCTGGACGCGGTCGAGCTCCTGCGGGATCTGTGCGGTATGCACGTGCCTTCGCACGAACGACGCGCGCAGGTCGCCGAGGACGAGCGCGGGACCGACCGCGACGCCCGGCGAGCCCGCGATGCCCTTGAGCGTCACGGCGTCCTGCTGGTCGAGATCGAACACGCTCGGCGGGTTCGACGGAGGCGCCGCAGGCACGCCGGAGCCGCTCGACGGGACGTCGGCCGGGACCGGCCCGTCGACCGTCCCCACGCCGGGACCCGAGGGACGCTCGCTCTTGCGAGTCCCTTTCGGCGGGGTGCTCCGGCGATCGGCCATCAGCTAGGCTCCCCGAAGCGCGAAGCGATGAGCTCACCGATGGCCTTGACGCACTCGTCCGACTGCGCTCCGGTCGCCGTAACCTCCACGACCGTTCCCTTCGAACCGCACAAAAGAAGGACTCCCATCACGCTCTTGGCGTTTGCCGACTGACCCTGGTGGGAGAGCTGGACGTCGCAGGGGTACTTCGATGCCAGCTGGACGAGCTTGGTCGCGGCCCTCGCATGGAGACCGAGGTCGTTCACGATCGGAAACTGGGCCTTTGCACGGTCACTCATCACGATCCTCGGGTTGTCGAGCGGGGGTGCCCGGCGGGAAGGGCCGCGCTCGGGATCGAACCGATGTCGCCGGCATGCTCTCCGGCGCCCGTCGACGGAGGCATGATGCTGCTGCCCTCGCTGATGGTGCGCGTCTTCGGAGAGGGCTCGCCCCGGGCGATGTCGCGGTGCACGACGGCGACCTCGATCCGGGGCGTAGGCTCGTCGTCCGTGCCCGAGGGGCGCGAGGCGCGCTCGTGGAGGACCCCGTCGAGCGCGGCCGCCACGTGCTCGGCCAGCACGACGCTCCGGTGCATGCCTCCCGTGCAGCCAAACGCGATGGTGAGGTAGCTCTTGCCCTCGCGCTCGTATTTCGGGACGACGTACTCGAGGAGGCTGAGCGTCTTCTCGAGGAGCTCCGCCGTCTCGGGGAGGCCCATGACGTAGTCGCGCACCCGCGGGTCGGTGCCGGGAACGCGCTTCAGCTCGGGGACGAAGTAGGGGTTCTTGAGGAACCGGACGTCGAACACGAGGTCGGCGTCGGCAGGCGCGCCGTACTTGAAGCCGAAGGAGACGACGCGCACGGTCATGCGTTCCACGGCGCCCGAAGCGGGACCGAACGCGCCGAGGATCGTGCGGCGGAGCTCGTGCACGCTGAGGCTCGTCGTGTCGACGACGCGGGTGGCTCTGGCGCGAAGCGGCGCGAGGCGCTCTCGCTCGAGCGCGACCCCCTCGAGAACGGAGGCTGCGCTCCCGAGCGTGCCGGACATCGCGAGCGCATGCGGACGGCGCGTCTCGCTGAAGCGACGGAGGATCGTCTCGTCGGAGGCGTCGAGGAAGAGCACATGCAGGTCGCGCCGACCGCCGTCCTCGAGCGTGGAGAGGACGCGACCGACCTCACCGAGGAACGCGCGAACACGCACGTCCATGCCGAAGGCGACGCGCGTGATGCCGCCGTTCTCGCAGAGCGCGACCGCGTCCGGCGCGAGGGCGGTGGGGAGGTTGTCGATGCAGAAGAAACCGAGGTCCTCCAGGGCATGGAGCGCGGTCGTGCGCCCGGCCCCCGAGAGGCCCGTGACGACGACGACCATCGGCTTGCGCGCTTCGCCGGCGCGAACCGAGGCCGACGGGCGGGGCGGGGGAACGAGCGCGTCCGTCATCCGCCCCCCTTGGGCCGCACGGCCGGGATCCATGCCGAGCTCTCGTTGCTCGACGGCTCGTAGGGGCGCCGCGGCGGGCTCGGCTCCTGCACCGAGCGATCCGAATCGCGGTCGTCGGCCCATTCGGGGTCGGGCCTCGCGAGGCTGCTGTTCGGCGGCGGAGGCATCGACGAGAGCGGTCGCATCGCGACGGGCGCGTTGATCACGCTCTCGGGGAGGTCGTCGATCGCGACCTCCGGTGCGAGACCCGCGTTCTCCTCGAGGCGCGCGAGCAGCTCGCGTGCGCTGTGCTTGCCGGCACGCCGCAGGAGCTCGTTGCGCGCGGCCATCTCGAGCATCGCGCCCATGTCGCGACCCGGGCGGACCGGAACCGTGACGAGGCGCACGGGCGTCCCGAGGATCGAGAAGTGCTGGTCGTCGACGCCGAGGCGATCGTACTCGCGCGTCTCGTCCCACTCGTCGAGTTGCACGACGATGTCGATGCGCTTGCGATCTCGGACGGCGGTGACGCCGAAGAGGTCCTTGATGTTGAGGACACCGAGCCCACGAACCTCGACGTGGTGACGGAGCATGTCCGCGGGCGCTCCGAACACCATGCCGGGCGGGCGCCATTCGCACTTCACGACGTCGTCGGCGACGAGACGATGGCCGCGGAGCACGAGCTCGACGGCGCACTCGCTCTTGCCGATGCCGCTCTTGCCGATGAGGAGGAGACCGATGCCGAAGACGTCGACGAGGACTCCGTGGAGCGACGCGGTGGGCGCGAGCTTCTCGTCGAGCACGCCGTGCAGCAGGTTGATCGTGCGGCTCGAGCGCGCGGCGCTCATGTAGAGCGGCGTGCCGGTGGCCTCGGCGGACTGGACGATCGCCTTCGGCGGCTGCTCGCGCCGCGTGACGACGACGCAGGAGAGACCGAGCGAGAAGAAGCCGCGTGCCGCGAGCCCGCGCGCGTCATTCCCGAGCGTCTCGAGGTAGGAGAGCTCGGTCTCGCCGAGCACCTGCACGCGCGTCGGAACGACGCCGTAGAAGTGGCCGGCGAGCGCAAGGCCGCTCTTCTGGACACGCGGGTGGCGAATGGGGCGGCCGAGGCCCGCCGCGCCGGCGAGCGGAGTGAGCTCGGTGACGAGACGTGAGTCTGCCACGAGCGCCCCGACCGACACTTCGGCCATTGGCGGCGGGGTCGACTGACCCGCGTTGCTCACGAAGAGCTCGCCCTCGTCCCCCACCTCACGGCCCCCCCTTCTTCTCCGTCTCCTCGCCGCTGATGAGCTCGAAGGCGCTCGACGCGGAAGGTGCCCCCACGAGGCGCGCACGGAACTCCTTGCTTCGGAGCAGCCGCGACACGCGCGCGAGTGTCTTCAGATGTTCGCCGGTGGCTCGCTTGGGACCGATGACACCGAAGAGGATGGATACCTTCGCGTCGTCGATCGCCTGGAACTCGACACCGTCGGGAACGATGAGGAGCGCAGCGACCTGCTCCTTCAGTTGCGGAAGTGCTCCGTGCGGGATGGCGACCCCCTCGCCGATGCCCGTGGATTGGAGTGCTTCGCGCTCCAGCAGAACGCGCTCGATTTCTTCCGGTGTGACGCCGTCGCGCTCACCGAACATCGAGGCGAGGAGCGCGATCGCCTTGTCCTTGTCGAAGTCGCGGCCGTTTGCGTGTCTGATGCCGACGCGCTCCGGCGAGAGTAGGTCCGTGAGACGCATGATGGGGGCTCACAAGCAGCCAGCTCGAACTGGCTGCTCGAAGGGGGACTCGTTCAGTCCTTCTCCGGCTCGTCCGGCAGAAGACGATCGGAGGCGCGCTCCGCACCCTTCTTCTTGTGGATCGAGTGAGTCTCGCGGATCTGGCGTTCGAGCTTGTCGATCACCTTGTCGATCGACGCGTACATGTCCTCGGAGGTCTCGTGCGCGTGGAAGTGGTCGGCTCCCGCGTGCATGTCGACCTCGGCCATGTGGAGCGTCTTCTGGCAGCTGAGCGTCACCTGTCCGTGGAGCGGTTGCCTCAAGAACTTCTGTAGCTTCGCGATCTTCTCCGTCGCGTACCCCTTGACCGCATCCGTGGCGTCCATCTGTCGGAAGGTGATGGAGATGTTCATCGTGATTCAATCCTCCGTCTTCAGTGCCGTGCGCTCGCGCATTTTGCGCGGCTGTAAGATTGGACTCAAGTAGTTGAAGCGCTGCGGCAATCGGTCCGGTCCAAGCCTCCATGGAGAGTAGCCCCGCACGGGCCCGTGGGGCTATCGGGAAAACGATCGCTTCGCATCGACGACACGTGGCCGAGGTGAGAGTTGCCTCGAGCGCGGCGTCGGTCCCGGGACGTCCGAGGTCTAGGGAGCGATCGCCTGGCAGACCGGGAAGAAGGCCGACGCGGCATCGTTCTTGTTGATCGACGTGCAGAGCCCGACGCAGAAGGTCGAGTCCGTGCGCCCTTTGCAGCACTTGTCGACGGCCGCCATCACCGGGAACGAGCCCTCGATGCCGCCACCGCACTGCGCCGCCGCCTGGGCCTGCTGGAAGCAGGAGAGGACCGCCGCATTCGTTGCGCCGGTACCGTTCTGCTGACAGAGCGAGACGCAGCCGCTGCACGAGGTGCCCGAGAAGCCGAAGTCCGCGAGCTGCGGCTTCATCACGGTACCGACGGTCCGGTTCTCCCCGATGCAGTCGGCCATGAGCTGACAGCTCGCCTGACAGCCGGCGACCGTGCTGCTGCCGCACGTGATGGCCGGAAGCGGTAGCACGTCGTAGGCCGCCTCGCTGCAGACGACCGGCGCGCCGCTCGGTACGGGCGCGAGCGGGACCACGCCGCCGCCCTTCGGGTGCGCGAGCAGCGCATCGATGAACCAGCCGTTGATCGGGAGCCACGCGTGTCCGAGGTTGTTGCCTCGGCAGTACGCTTGTTGCACCGCGGGCTGAGCCTCGTAGTACTTCGAGGCGAGCGACGCCTGCTCGACGAAGCTGAACTCGGGCACGTTCACCCCGCTCGGGGTCGTGCCCTTGTAGGCGTCGTTGTCGCCGCCCCAGGTCACGAGGACGAAGGTCGAATCGAGCGGGGCCGTGGTGCCGTTCGAGGTGAGCGAGAAGACGCCCGAACCGACGATGCCGCCTGCGACGACGTTCGAGCGCGCGCGGAGCACCTTGTTGGTGAAGATGCCGCCGGCCGAGTGACCGCCGACGAAGATGCGCTTCTTGTCGACGGAGAAGTGCGCGGCAGTGCAGCCGACGATGGCGTCGAAGAGGTCGAGGTCCTTGTTCGTGCCGCCCTCCTTGCCGGGCGCACGCATCGCGTCCCAGATGGGCCAGAACGAGCCGTTGCCGACGCTGGAGGGAACGACGACGATGAACCCTTTCGCGGCGAAGTCGGCGAGCTTGGCGCGGGTCGCGAACTTCGTCCCGTTCTCGCTCGTTCCGTTGAAGCCGATGAACAGCGGGCGTGGCCCGGTGAACGAGGCCCGCGGGAGGATGAGGACGAGCTCGCGACCCTGGCCGGAGACCTCGAAGCCCTTGTTGAGACCGGAGACGGGAGCGTTCTGGCGGTAGGCGACGGGGCAGGCGGTGAGCGGATCGGCGGGAAGGGGCTCGGGGGGGACGTCGGTACCGGCCTCCATCGTGCCACCGTCGCCGGCCGGCGTGGCGGCGTCTTCAGGCGTCGCGGGTGAGGCGGGGCTCGGGTCGGTACCGTCACTCGAGCAGGCGACGAGGAGCAGCGAGCCGAGGCCGAGGCCGGTGAGGACGTGATGGGCGAGGCGCGCCAAGCTCACTCCGGGATCGACGAGCCGCTCGGCATCGCGAGGCGCTTGGCCTTCGCGAGGTCCGCGTCGCTGTCGACGAACACGACGGTCGCGACGTAGTCCATCTTGCGGAGGCCTTCGGGCTGGACGGCGCTCACGATGAAGGAGGTGGGCGAGTAGTTGGGGACGTTCTGGACGCCGGCGTTGAGCTGACCGGCGGCGGAGCTCGTCATCTCGGCGGTCGCGCCCTGCGCGCGTGCACCGTAGTACTGCGCGAGGCCGGACATGAGCGGCGCGACCTGCTCGGCGACGGCGCGGTGGCCCGAGGAGAGGCGGCCGGCGTTACCGGCGACGAAAATCTGCGCGACCAGGTCGGCGCGGGCGGCGGCGGGGGCGGCGAGGATCGAGACGAGCGGTCCCTCGGCGAGGCCGGTCGACTGCGCGTCGGTTGCGGCGAGCTGCATCGGCGCGAAGACCGGCTTCACGCATGCGGCGCCTTCGGGACCGGCGGCGCGGATGTCGGCTTCGCTGCAGTTCGAGAGCGCGAGCATGTGCCACGCGAACTCGGAGCAGTACATCGGGAGGTCCATCGTTCCCTTGTTGAGGATGATCTTGCCGAGCTCCGTGACCGTCTGCGTGGTGGTCATGCGCTTCGACGCGAAGATCGGCGTCAGGTAGTCCTTCTGGAACTTCACCTTGCCGTAGGCGCGGTTCTGCGCGACGGCGCTTGCCCACTTCTGGAGCTGTGCGCGGCGTGCCGCATCGAAGCCCGCGGGCCGGAGGATGTGGAGGGCATCGGTGCCCGTGTCGACCGTGCCCGACGCGCTGGTGCCGCCGGCGAAGTGCAGCGTGTTGAACTGGCCGACGTACTCCCCGTCGAGGGGACTGTCGACGTTGTAGGCCTGGCCGTCCTTCGTGTAGACGAGGCTCGCGTGCGTCGAGCCCATCTGGATGTGCGGGTAGGCGAGCGTGCCGGCGAGCTCGGGGCGGAAGGTCAGCGCGATGTCACCGTCCTGGAGGACGCCTGCGTTCGCGAGCTGCTTGGCCATGTCCTGGCGCGCGGCGCGCTTGGCGGCGGGGGCCGTGCCTGCCTGCTTGATGGCGATGACGCGGAGGCCTGCCTCCTTCACCTCGGTGGAGGGGTTCCAGACCGTGGGGTACGAGTACCCGCGGCGGTTCACCTCGGTGGTAATCGCGGTCTTGGGGACCGAGAAGTAGAACGGGACGTCGAGGAGCTTGTTCGAGTCCGGGCTGGTGGTGACCGCGTCTTGCGACGACTCGGCATCGGCATCATCCGTCGGCGCTGCGCAGCCGGCGGCCGCCGTGAGCGTGAGGAGAGCGAGGAACGAGAACGCCTTGAGGGAGATGGTGCGGTCCATGTTGGATACACCTACCTACATGCGGCGTGCCACCGATGTGGGCCCTGGTGCCCTCTAGTGATTGCGCAGACTTGCGCGCAAGATCCTCACCCCAGGACGGGTCTTGAGGGGGCTTGAGCGATCCACCCTGAGCAAACAAATCCGTTCGCCCCCGTGCCCTACACGCCCCGTGGGCCACGACTTTCTTGTTGGGGACCTCCGGTCCCCCTCGCTGCTGCGCTGCGCGCTCACCAGAAACGGCGTGCGCAACGCACGCCGTTTCTGGTGAGCGCGCTCGCGAGACCTCACAGGTGGAAGGTCACAGCCTCGCGCATCGCAGGCGTGAAATCGGCGCCGCTGCGGCGCCGTTCGCCGCAGGCGAAACACGCCGGAAAGTCCACATCGCGGGGAGGCTCGCGAAGCGAGGGGCGGAGCCCAACTAGAACAGCTTCTTGCGCTTGCTCGAGGCGAGGATGCCGAGCATCTCGCGGTACTTCGCGACCGTGCGGCGCGCGATCTGGATGCCGTCGTTCTTGGCGAGGATCTCGACGATCGCCTGGTCGCTCAGCGGGCTCTGCTTGTCCTCGCCGTCGATGATCTTCTTGATCGCCTGCTTCACGCTCTCGGAGGCGATGTCCTCCTCGGCGACGCGGCGGATCGACGAGTTGAAGAAGTACTTCAGCTCGAAGAGACCCTGGGGCGTGTGGACGTACTTGTTCGTCGTCACGCGCGAGATCGTCGACTCGTGCATGCCGACCGCCTCCGCGACGTCGCGGAGGATCATCGGCTTGAGGAACTGCACGCCCTTCTCGAAGAACTCCTTCTGCTTGTCGACGATGCACTCCGTGACGCGGATGATCGTCTTGCGGCGCTGCTCGATCGCGCGAATGAGCCACTGCGCGTTACGCAGCTTCTCGCCGATGAACTCCTTCGCGTTCGGGTCCTTCAGGAGCTGCTTCGTGAGCGTCTCGTTGATGTAGAGACGCTGCACGCCGCGGTCGTTGTCCGTGACGGTCCACTTCTCTTCGTCGCGCACGACGTAGACGTCGGGCGTGATCGCGATCTGCTTCTCGTCCGTCTCGCTGAAGTTCCGCGCCGGGCGGCTCTCGAGCTTCTGGATCTCCTTGACCGACTCGTAGACCTCTTCGACCGGCACCTTCAGGTCACGCGCGATGGCCTGGTAGTTGTGCTTCTCGAGGTTGTGGAGGTGCTTGTCGATGATCGTGATGTCGAGGTCCTCGGAGCCGAAGACCTCCGCCTGGACCAGGAGACACTCACGGAGATCGCGCGAGCAAACGCCGACCGGATCCCACTCCTGCATGATGCGGAGGATCTCCGGGGCGTCCTCGGGGTTCACGCCGGCCTCCTCGGCCAGCTCCTCGATCGTCAGGTCCGGGGTCCGGGTGCCGTCGGGGCGCTCGACGCCCTTGAGGTCGAGAAAGCCCTGATCGTCGAGGTTTCCGAGGACGAGCTCGGCGAAGCGCTTCTCGGTCTCCGTGAAGTCGCTCATCTGCAGCTGCCAGCGCAGGTGGTCGACCAGGGAGGCCTGCTTCGTGAGGTTCTGCTCGATCGGCGGCAGCTCCTCGAACCCGCCGCGGCTCGCCGGGAGGGGCTGCTGGAGCGTCCGATTTTCGAGGAATTGCTCCCAGTCGATCTCGCCGACCTGCTTGGCGTCGGTCTTCTGGTCCGTCCCTGACTCGTGGCGCTTACGCTCTTCCAGGCGGTCGATGCGGAGCTCGCCCTGCTCGTTGGACTGGTGGACGGCGTCCACGGCGTTGTCGCCGGTCGCCCGCGGCCGGGGCTCGAAGTCCTCGTCGGCCAGGACGGGGTTGGCGTCGCATTCCTTACGGATTTCTTCGATGAGCTCGAGCCGGGAGAGCTGGAGCAGGCGGATCGCCTGCTGAAGCTGCGGCGTCATCACGAGCTGCTGACTGAGCTTGAGTTGCTGTTTGATTTCCATCGGCAAAAATCCTGCAAGGAAAGGTTTACACGCCGACGCCGACCGCGAAAGCGAAAATCAGGCCACGAGGCTATTTGCCCCGGTTTCTGCGGCGGAAACCGTTTCCGGCTTCACGGCTGAGGTCGCCGTTTGGACCGATTCGCCCCTCAGGCCGGAGGCGGGGGCAGGCTGCGGCCCCAGTTGCCGAGGTAGCGGCCGACCACGAGCGGATGCTCCTGGAACTCCTCGGGGTTTCCCTCCATCGCGACCTCGCCGTCGAGCAGGAGCACAGCCCGCGTGCAGACGCGCAGCGCCTCGGCCACGTGATGATCCGAGAGAAGGACGCAGACGCCGTCGTCGTCCGCCAGCGCCCGGAGCATGTCGCCCAGGCGGCTCGCCTGCTGGGGATCGACGCCCGCAAAAGGCTCGTCGCAGACCAACACCTTGGGCGGCCGGGTGAGCGCGCGCGCGAGCTCGAGCCGGCGCCGCTCGCCGCCCGAGAGCTCGCCCGCACGGACCTCCATGCGATCGGAGAGCGCCACCCGCTCGGCGAGACGTGCGATCGCAGCGGCCTCTCCAGGGGTCGCACGCCTCGGCCAGGCGCCGCCGTGCACGACGCGATGGTAGACCCGCAGGTTGTCCTCCACCGAGAGGTCCCAGAGGACGCTCGGCGTCTGCGGGACGTAGGCGACGCCGGCGCGGGCGCGCTCCCAGAGCGCGGCGCGCGTCACGTCCTTGTCGAAGAGGAGGACCTTGCCGTCCTCGACCGGGATCTCACCGACGAGCGCGCGAAAGAGCGTCGATTTGCCCGCGCCCGACGGGCCGAGCACGCCGACCACCTCGCCCGCCTCGCCACGGATCGAGACGCCGCGAAGGATCATCTTGTCGCCGCGCGCCACGCGGATGGCGCGTGACTCGATGGCGGCGACGCGGGCGAGGGACGGCTCGTCGCTCACGGCTTGGGGACGGGGATGGAGCCCTTCACCTGCGTCGCGGTCACCTTGCCGCTCGCGAGCTCGATGGTCGCCTTGTCCGCCTGGATCCAGCCCTGGCCGCGAGACAGCTTCACGCCGCCGCGAAGCTCGAGCACCTGCTTCTTCAGGTCGAGCTCGACCTCAGGGGCCTCGCCGTGGACGCCGCGCACGTCCGCCACCACGCCGCCCGAGCCCTTCGCCCAGTTGAGGTGCGGCGACGTGTCGAACTTCAGCTCGACCCTCGGGCAGCGGACGTTCATGTCGCCCTTCGAGAGCACGACCTGGCCGGTGAGAACCGCCGAGCCCGTCGCGACGTCGACCTCGAGCTTGTCGGCCTGCACGCTCACGTCGCCCTTGCCGACGTCGAGCAGCGGGTCGGCCTCGGCCTCGCGCGGGGCGAACGAGGTCGTGAGCAGCACGAGGGCTGCCACGAGCGCGACATGGATCGCCGTTCGCTGCCGTGACGTCATGGCTGGCAGCATTCCCTGCCTGCGGGCGCTACGCAAGCGCCGCGCCGATCGCCTCGAGCTCCGCGACGCGGCCCTCGGCCCTTCCGCGCTCGGGAACGGCGGCCGCGAGCGACAGGAGATGCTCGACGAGCGAGGCGATCGCGCTGCGTGTCAGCGGAACGAGCGCGTCGGAGCGTCCGCCGGCGGCGGCAAACGTGCGCACCACGGCGCGGACCATGGGGCCGAGGTCCTCCTCGGTCGCGCCCGGCGTGTCCGCTCCTCCGGCCACCGAGGCGAGCACGCGCGCGAGCGGCTGCGCGAGGCGCGTGATGGCCCGGTCGATGCGATAGCGCGTGAGCACGGGGTCGGCCTCGGCCTGCGCGGCGTCGCGTCCGGTGACGACGACGTCGAGGTCGCGCTTCCAGTCCGCCGCGGCGCCTCCGAGCGCGCCGGCCACGACCTGCGCGGCCTCGTCGGCTTCGCGCTCGAGCTTCGCCGAGCGGAGCGCGAGATCCTGGGCGCGCGTCCGCGCGGCCTCGATCGCCGCGCGTTCTCCCGCGGCTTGCTCGCGCGCGCGCTCGAGGAGCTCGCTCACGATGCGGCCTGCGCGGCGGCGAAGGCCGCGCTCCTTGAGCTCGTCGCTGCGTCCGATGATCTGCTCGTCGAGGAGGCGTTGCACGTCCTCCCAGCCGCTCTTGGCGAACGCGTCGGCGTCGCCGAGCTTTCCCTGGAGGGCGAGGCGCGCCGAGAGGGAGACGGGCGCCGACCACGAGCGGAGCCCGGTCTCGTCGAGCGACGCGGCGACGGTGCTCATGACCTTCTCGAGGTCTTCCGGTTTGAGGCGGTCGGCCTTGTTGACGAGGATCTGCACGGGGAGCTTGGCGGTCTTCGCCTCCTCGAGGATCCGCCGCTCGCTCTGCTTGAGGGGCTGGCCGGCATCGAGGAGCCAGATTGCCGCGTCGGCCTCCTCGAATGCCGATCGCGCGGCGTCGGTGTGACGCTGATCGGGCGCGTTGAAGCCCGGGGTGTCGAGGATCTCGACGCGCGTGAGCGATGCGATGGGCATCAGGATCTCGACGCGCTTCACGTTGCCCGTGTCGCTCGCGGCGAGCGCGGCGCGCAGCTCGCTCGACGGCACGATGCGCTCCTTGACGTCACCCTCGTAGAACTGGATGCGCGCGAACGGGTCGGGCGCGTAGCGCAGATGGTGGAGCGTGGCTGTCGTCGGCAGCACGCCCGTGGGAGCGACGTCGGCGCCCATGACCGCGTTGATGAACGTGCTCTTGCCGGCGTTGAACTCGCCGACGATCGCGACGCGCACCGGCCGCGAGCGCTCGACGGCGAGCTCGGCGACCTTCGCGGTCGACTCGAGCGCGTGGAGCGCGCGCGCATGACGGTCGAGGCGAGTGAGGATCGACGTCCAGTCGCCGGGCGCGCCCGACGCTGGGATCCAGCCTACGAGCGCGCTGCTCCTCGCGCTGTCGGCCCAGGTTCGCGCGCGGGCCGTCTCCACGAGCGCGAGCTCGTCGAGGATCGCCGCCGCTTCGCCCGCGTCCTTGAGCCGTGCGGGAGAGGGGAGCCGGCGCGCGTCGCGGAGGATGGCGTCGTCGGCCTGCTTGGTGTGGCCCGTCGCAGGCGGGACGGAGCGGAGCGCCGCGAGCGCCACCGCGAGCGCCGCGTGGTCCTGGTCCTCGAGCGCGCTGTCGAGGAGCGGCCTTGCCGCGCTCGAGTCGCCCGCACGCACGGCGGCGACGAGGGCCGCGCGCGCCTCGTCGCGCCGCCCTTCTGCGCGTGCGAACGCCGCCTTCCATCGCGCGAGCTCCTGCTCGCCGCGGCCGTCGACGACGGTGCGGATCTTGGCGCGGATGGTCTCGTCGGAAGGCAGCCATGCGAGCGCAGAGGAGAGAGCCTCGGTGGCCCCCGGGACCTCGAGCACCATCGCGCGCAGCAGGAGCGGGAAGGCGGCCGGGTCCGAGCCGATCGCCAGCGCACGGCCGCGGAGGAGCGCGGCACGACCGTCGGTGGGGTCGGTCTCCAGCCCGTCGAGCGCGGCGCGTGTGCCCTCGATGTCGTTCTGGAGGAGGCGCGCCTCGGCGCGACGGAGCGCGACGTCCTTGTGCTTGCGATCGGCGAGCCGCTCGAGCCAGAGCTCGGCGCGCGCGCCGTCGCCGTACGAGAGATCCAGGTCGGCCAGCCAGAGGAGGGCCTCGCGCCGCGCGTCGCTGCCCGGCTCGGCCACGGCCAGCGCACGCAGGAAAGCGTCGCGCGTCTCCTCGGGAGGAGAGCCGACGCGCTCGCGCGCCCGACCGAGGCGCACCCAGATCTCGCCGCGCGACGCGACGCGCCCCGCGAGCTCTTCGAGGGTGAGCGCTAGCTCCGCATCGAGGCGTGCCGCCTCGCACGCGTCGGCGAGGAGCGCCAGGCCGAGCGGCGAGTGAGGGACGCGGATGAGGATGGCCTTGGCCGCCGCCCGAGCGCGCATCGGGTCGCCCTTCGCGAGCGCGTCCTCGCCCTCGTGGAGGTAGCCGTCGACGCCCGCGAGCACGACCTCGACGCGTCCGAGCCAGCCGGCGATGGTCTCGGCGAGGCGCATGGCAAAGACCGGTTTATCACACGGGGAGTCACAGGTCCTCGCGCTCGAGCAGGGCGCGCAAGAGCGGCGCGTCGAAGCGCAGGGCCAGCACCTTCTCGCGGTCGACGACCACCGCGCCGGCGGCCGAGCCCTTCGGCTTCCGCAGGTAGCGGCGCGGCGTGTACTGGACGTCGACGGCCTTCTCGTCGCGTGCGTCGGAGAAGTGCGCGGCAAGGTGTGCCGCATCGACGAGATCCTCGGCCGGGCACGTCTGGCCCTTGTCGAGCTGGACGATGACGTGGGCGCCGGTGCGATCCTTGGCATGCAGCCACAGGTCGTGGGGCTTTGCGATCTTGAGCGTCAGCGCGTCGTTGTCGGCCGCGCCCTTGCCGACGAGGACCTTGCGTCCGCTCCGCGCCACGAACGTGCGAAACGGCACGCGCCGGCCGCCGGTCTTGGCCGCCCGTGCCGACGTCGTGACCACGCCGGCGCCGGGCGCGCCGTTGGCGAGCATCACGTCGCGCGGTGCGCGCTTCTTCGCTTCTCGTGCCGCCGCGTCCATCTCGGCGAGCGATTGGGCGCCGCGAACGCTCTCGAGGGCGACCTCGATCGCGAGCCCCTGCGCATCCGCCTGCGCGAGGCGCTCCTCGGCGATCTTGCCGCCGAGCTTGAGGCGCTTGGCTCGCTTGAACATCGCCTCGACCTGCTCGCGCGCGCTCTTCGACGGATCGAGCGGCACCTCCATCGGTACCGCCTCGCCGCTCGACCAGTCGGTGACGAGGAGCTTCGTCGCGCCGCGCGGTGCTCGCGCCGCTTCGCCGACGAGCCATTGCGCCTGCGCGGCGATGCCGTCGGCCTGGGTGATCTTGGAGAGGTCGTCGCGCACCGCGGCGCGCCGCCGCTCGATGCGCAGGCGTGCCTTGTCGAGCATGCGTACGAGGTCCGCCCGATGAAGCTCGATCGAGTCGTCGGCGAGCGCCTGCGCCAGCACCATTCCGCGCGCCTCGAGCGCGGCTCGCTCCTCGTTGGTTGCCAGCACCTCGACGAACGAGCGCGCGTCTCGCGGTGGCTCCGCGTCCGTGACGACGACGCGCCCGCCATGGACCCGGAGACAGCGCGTCCGCTCGGCCCTCACCCCCGCGTCGTTCTCGCCGGAGGCCGCGTCCGCATCTGCGTCGTCGCCCGGCTCGCGCGGCTTCACGTGCGTCTCGAAGAACACGTCGCTGCCGACGATGGTGGTCACCCGCGAGAGCGACAGCGAGGCCTCTCTCGCGCGCTGTCGCGTCGAGCCCGGAGGCAGCCGTCCGCCCCAGAGCTCCTGCCTCGCGCCGTTGGGCAAGAGGCCGGCCCCTCCGCCCGTCCTCGCCGCGCCGACGATCACGAACGCCGTGCGACCCGGCACGCGGATCCGGAGCACGACGACCCGCTCGGCGCTGTCCGCCTCCTGCACGATCGCGAGGGGAACGTCGTCGCTCGGTGCCATCGCGAGCGCGATCGTACCCCAGACGCTCGCGGCAAGGCCTCGCCCACATCGTGTGAAAGGCGCCCGGATCGCCCACCACGTAGCTTTCACGTGTGCTCCCTGTTCGCCGGCGACGACGCGGCGTAGCCTTGCGGGTGAGCACCCTTGAAGGTCCGGCACACGTTTCCGACGGGGCAGACGAGCGCGTCGAAGATCAAAGCGCTGCTCCTCTGTCTCCAGGCCGCGAAAGGCGCGCCGGCGGTCGACGCCTGGCTGGCGTCCGTCCGGCTCGCACGCGCCGACCTCGACGACGAGACGCGGCTCCTCCCGCTCGGCGCGCTCCATCGCGCGCTCCAGGCGTTCCTCGTGCTCTTGCCCGATGCGCTCCCCGAGACCGGCCCGTACCTCATCGCGCCCGACAACCTCGGGACCTGGGCGAGGCTACTCCGTGGAACGCGCTCGCCGGAGGACGCGTTCGGGCGACTCGATTCGTCCGATAGCGAGCACGGCCGCACGACTCGCTGGGAGACCGTCGAGTCGCGGGCAGGCTACTGGCGCGGCAAGGTCCGTATCGGCCACGACCCGGCGCTCGAGAAGGACGGCCTCCTCGCGAAGTCGCGCGGCATCGAGCTGTCGGTCGTGCCGATGCTCTTCGGCTTCGGGCAGGGCAGCGTCACGGCGCTCGCATCGACCGACGAGGCGCAGGAGTTCGAGGTGCGCTGGACCGTGCCGACCTCGGGGCGGGGCGTCGGCGCGGGCGCAGCGTGCGGCGTCGTGCTCGGCGGCGCGGCGCTCGCGGCCCACCCCTCGCTCGTGACCGTGCTCGTCGCGCTCGCGGCGCCGCTCCTCTTCGGCGGCGTCGGCCTCGGGTGGACGCGCGATCGTCGCCGTCGCGTCGACGGCGCGGCGCAGGCGATGCGCGTCCACGCGCTCGAGCGAAGCCTCGCCATCCGCGACAACGAGGGAGGTGCCGGCGCCGGAGACCTCGAAGGCAGCGTGGTCGCCGGCCAGTACCGCATCGGCGTGCGCATGGGCTCCGGCGCGAGCGGCGTCATCTACCGCGCGACGCGTCTCACCGACGGACTGCCCGTCGCGATCAAGCTCCTCCGCGCCGCGACCGCACACGACGCCGTCGCGTCCGATCGCTTGCGGCGCGAGGCCGAGGCGCTCGGCCTGTCGTGGCACCCGAACGTCGTCGAGGTCATCGATCACGGCCACCTCCCGGACGGCACCTCCTACCTCGTGATGGAGCTCCTCGAGGGCGAGCCGCTCGCGAACAGGCTCAAGTACAAGGGGCGCCTCGAGCCCGACGAGCTCTTCCCGATCGCGATGCACGTGGCCGAGGCCGTCGTCGCGATTCACGCGGCGGGCGTCGTTCACCGTGACCTGAAGCCCGCGAACATCTACCTCACGCACGACGCCGAAGGAGCGGAGCGCGCGAAGATTCTCGATTTCGGCATCGCCCGCGTCGAGTGGGAGGAGATGCGGATCACCAACATGGGCGCTCCGCTCGGCACGCCAGGGTACATGTCCCCCGAGCAGGAGAGCGGTGGCGAGGTCGACGCGCGCAGCGACGTCTATGCGATCGGCGCCGTGCTCTACGAGTGTCTCGTCGGTGAGCCTCCGCCGCCGACGCCGAGCGACATGTGGACGCCCGGCAAGCGGCCGCCCACGAGCGTCGGCCTCCGTCTCCCGCTCGACCCGGAGGACGACGCACGCTTGCGTGAGGCGAGCGCAGACTCGGGAGTCCACCCTGCGTCGCGCCGGATGCCGAGCGCCGCTCCCATCGCGCTCGACGCGCCGGTCGACGTTCCGGATGCGTGGCGCGTGATCATCGAGCGCGCGCTCGCGAAGAAGCCCGAGGAACGCTTCCAGGATGCTCGGAGCCTTCTCGGCGCCATCCGTGGCCTGCGGTCGGTGCCGGTCGCGGCGCCGGCGGCTTCGTCCACCTGAATTCTGCTACGTTTCGGGGGTGAGAAAGCTCGCCTCTCTTCTTCTTCCGCTCGCCGCCCTCGTCCTCCCCGTCGCGCTCGGCGCGTGTCAGGCATCGACCCAGGCGTCGACGCCGCCGCCGCAGCCGTATTACGGGCCGGGCCCTTACGGCCAGCAGGCGCCGTACGGTCAGCCGCCGTATGGCCAGCCGCCGTATGGCCAGCCGCCGTACAACCCCAACCTCCCGCCGCAACAGCAGCCGCAGCAACCGCAGCAGCCGGCGGTCGTGCAGCGTCCGCTCCTTGCGCCGCTGATCGGCGTCGCAGCGTGGCAGCAGGAGCTGCGCGGCGTGATGAACGAGCTGCTCGCAGCGCTCAACCCGTCGAACCAGGCGCTCGTGCGCGGCATTCCGCTCGTCTTCGACCCGACGTTCGAGGTGAACGCCTTCGCGGGCTGTGACGATCAGGGCGCGCCGTTCCTCGCCGCGACCTCGGGCATCCTCGAGGCGGTCGATGCGATCGCGCAGACGAAGGCGACCGACGAGATGTTCGGCACGCAGACGTACGACGCGTACTGCAACGCGGTGCTTCCGCAGCTCGTGAAGAGCGAGAAGGCACGTGCCGCCCTTCCGGCGGGCATCATCCCGCCGCAGTACGGCAGTGACCTCCGAAGGTGGTCACGCGCGCACGAGCTCTACGACGAGATCCTCGCGTTCACGTTCGGCCACGAGCTCGCGCACCACTATCTCGGGCACACGGGCTGCGCGAAGGGCCAGGGCGGCTCGGGGCCCGACCCGACGAAGCTCGGTCGAATCGCGACCGCGGTTCCGCTCTTCAATCAGGTCGCGGAGGCGTCGGCCGACTCCGCCGGTGCCTACAACTCGCTCGACGCGGGGCGCGCGCGGAGGCCGCAGTACGAGTGGTCGGAGAACGGCGGCGTCAACCTGCTCGACTACTTCGCGCGCATCGAGCGTGCGGCCGGGCAGGGCGGTCCGCTCTCCTTGCTCAACCCGCTCGGCATCCTCAAGACGCACCCGAATCCGCTCGCGCGCATCCCCCTTCTGCAGGCGGTCGCACGCACGTGGCACCAGCAACACCCTCGCTGACACCTGGAGACGCGCGACCGGCACCCATGAGAGCCCTCTACCCATCGAGCGCAGTCCTTGCCGTCGTGCTCCTCTGGGGCGCCGTCTCGGGATGCTCCGACGAGAGCGCTCCCGAGCGCCCGTCGCTCCCCGCGGGTATCGGTCCTGCGCCGCTTCGTCGGATGAGCAACGACGAGTACCTGAACGCGCTCCGCGATCTGTTCCCTGGGCAGTCGCCGGCGTTGCCGCCGCTCCCGCACGACACCGCGAGCGCCGGGTTCGAGAACAACGCCGAGGCGCAGCAGCCCTCGGACGTGCGCATCTCCCGCTACGAGACGATCGCGAATCTCTATGCGAAGGGCGCGACCAATGACGGCGCCGCCGTCGCGACGCTGATCGGCTGCACGGACTGGTCGACGCCGACCCGCGCGGCGGCATGCGCGGCGACGTTCATCGAGACCGTCGGGAGCCGGCTCTTCCGCAGACCGCTCGCGGCCGACGAACGGGAGCGGTTCATGCTGCGTTTCCAGGCGTGGCAGGCCTCGATCGACTTCGAAGCGGCCGTTCGGCTCACGCTCAGCGCGATGCTCCAGTCGCCGCGGTTTCTCTATCGCCCGGAGCCCACGGGCTTCGCCACCGGCGTCGTTGCCGTCGAGCCCTACGCGATGGCGAGCCGGCTCTCGTTCTTCTTGTGGGAGAGCATTCCGGACGAAGCGCTGCTCGCCGCTGCCTCGCACGATGAGCTCACGACGGAACCGGAGGTTCGCGCCCAGGCCGAGCGCATGCTCTCGGACGAGCGCGCGCGTCGCGTGCTCTGGAGCTTCCACCGGCAGTGGCTGGGGCTCGATCGCGTGCTCGGCGACGAGCACCTCGTGCGGACGCCCGAGGTCGACCCCGCGTGGACGGCCGCCACACCCGTGGCCGCCACGAGGGAGTCGCAGCTCTTCGTCGAGAACGTCCTCTTCGCGAACGGCTCGCTGCGCGATCTGCTCACGAGCCGCCGCGCGTGGGTGAACGGCGAGATGGCACGTGTCTACGGGGTGCCGGCGCCCGCCGACCCCGCGGCGTGGGGCGAGGCGCTCCTCCCCGAGACCGAGCGCGCGGGCATCCTCACACGCGTCGCGTTCCTCGCCGGTCACTCGCACCGAGGTGCAACGTCCCCGCCGATCCGGGGCAACGCGATCGAGCTCCGCTTCTTCTGTCAGCCGCCGGTCTCACCGCCGCCCGGCGTCGACCTCTCACAGCCGAAGGCCGATCCGAAGCAAGGGCCGCAGACCAATCGCATGCTGTTCGAGGCGCGCACGGCGCCTGCCTCCTGTCAGGGCTGCCACCTCGGGCTCAACGGGCTCGGCTTCGGCTTCGAGCGCTACGGCGCGGGCGGTCGCTACCAGACCCAGGAGCAAGGGCTGACGATCGACGCCCACGGGCGCCTCTACGGCACCGACATCGACCGGACCTTCGACGGCGCGATCGAGCTCTCCAGCGTGCTCGACGAGAGCGCGATGGTCCACCGCTGCGCGACCCAGCAATGGATGCGCTACGCGCTCGGCCGCGGGCTCTCCGAGGAGGAGACGCCGCTCGCCGACGTCGTGAGCAAGAGCTTCGAGCAGAGCGGCGGTAACGTCCGCGCCCTGCTCCTCGACATCGTGACGTCGCCGACCTTCCGCATGCGAAGGGGAGGGAACTGAGATGCGCGTGAACCGGCGACAGCTGCTGCAGGCGCTCGGCCTCGGCGCGCTCACGACGCTCGGGGCGCGGAGCCCTCTCGCATTCGCCGGAGGAGGTGGCCCCACGACCCCGTCGCGCGTCGTGTTCTTCGTGACCCCGCACGGGCACGTCCCGAATGCGTGGACGATGCCGATCCCCGGCGCGCCCGCCGCGGGATTCGCCGAACGCTCGCTGGTCGACCTCGCTCCTGCCGACCTCAGCGACGTGCTCCGGCCGCTCCATCCGTTCCGCAAGCGGCTCCTCGCCGTCGAGGGGCTCTCGCACACGTCGGTGCTCGCGGACATCGCCGAGATCATGAGGACCGGCGGCGACCTCAACAATCACTCGGTCGGTGTCGCGGGCCTGCTCACGGGGACGCGCGCCCAGCAGAATTCCGGCGCGCCGTGCACGGGCGGCGCGCGGTCGCTCGATCAGGAGCTGGCGGTCCGCACGGGCGCGCCTGGTCGCTTCGGCTCGCGCGTCTACGGGTTCGACTACGTACCCAACTCCACCGTCGCGCCGTTCTCGTTCCTCGGTCCGGGGCAGGCGACGCCGATCGTCGCCGACCCGGCGGTCGCCTTCGCGGATCTCATGGGGTACTACCGACCCGGCTCGACCTCGTCGGTGCAGACGCGCGAGGAGGCGATCGCGAGCATGCGTGCTTCGGTGCTCGACGGAGTGGCGAGCGAGTACGATCTCCTCGCGCCGCGGCTCGACGCGGCCGGCAAGCGCAAGCTCGACGACCACCGGGATCTCGTTCGCCAGCTCGAGGCGAGCCTCGGTGTCACGTCACCCACGGGCTGTCAGGCGACCTTCGACGGCTCCGGCGATCGGCTCACGCAGTTCATGAGGCTCATCAAGCTGGCCTTTGCCTGCGACCTCACGCGCGTCGCGACCTTCGTCGCGCCGGTCCCGCAGACCACCGAGATCGGCTACCCCGCCGACACGACGATTCACACCTATGCGCACGAGTCGATCGCGAATGCCACGTCGTGCGGCGCGATGTTCGATCCAGTGGCCGCGCGCGCGATGACCGATCTCGGCGTGTGGTACGCGCAGCACTTCGCGACGCTTCTCCAGGAGCTCGACGCGGTGCCCGAGGGGAGCGGGACGCTGCTCGACCACACCGTCGTCGTCTGGGTGACCGAGCTCTCGACGCCCACGCACCTCCACCACGACAACTTCACGCTGCTCGCGGGCGGATGTAACGATTTCTTCGCGACCGGGCGTTACGTCCGCTACCCGCGCGAGCACGTGAGCCCCATCGCGGGCTATGCCGCCACCGGCCCTGGTCACAACCGGCTCTACGTCAGCTTGCTCCAGGCGATGGGGCAAGCCGACACGAGCTTCGGCATGACGAGCGCGAAGGGCGCCGACGGCAGCACGATCGATCTCACGCGCCCGCTGACCGAGCTCCACAAGGTGTGAGCGGCCGAGCGCTCAGGAGACGACGGGCAGCGAGCGGCGGGACGCGCCGCTGAGCAGCTCGTTGTGGCTGCCGGTGCGGTAGCCGGCGAGGTCGAGCGTCACGTACGCGAAGCCGAGACGCTGGCCCGCCTCGACGATCGCGTCGCGCGAGGCGAAGGCGTGCTCCATCTCGGCCTTGCCGATCTCGACGCGCGCCATCGCCGACTCCTTCGTGCCTTCACCGCCGCCGACCGCGTGCCAGCGAACGCGGGCCTGACGCACGCCGAGCGCGTGGATGGCCGCCTCGAGAGAGCCGATCTGCGTGAGGCGCTCGCGCGTGACGCGTGTGCCGTAGGGGAGGCGGCTCGAAAGGCATGCGGCCGCGGGCTTGTCCCAGACGGGCAGGCCGAGCAGCTGCGCGAGGCGACGCACCTCGGCCTTGTTCATGCCGGCCTCGACGAGCGGACTGCGCGCGCCGGCCTTCTTCGCCGCCTCGAGGCCGGGGCGGTAGTCGCCGAGGTCATCGAGGTTCGTGCCGTTGACGGAGAAGGCGAGGCCCCACTCACGCTGCTTCGCGTCGCTCACCCGGTAGAGCTCGCTCTTGCAGTGGAAGCAGCGGTCGACGTGGTTCTTCGCGTAGTCCTCGTCCTCGATCTCGTTCGACTCGACGAGCTCGTGGCGGGCGCCGATCTGCTTCGCGAGCGTGACGGCGTCCTCGCGCTCGAAGTCGGCGAGGCTCGGGCTCACGGCGGTCATGCCGATGCACTTGTCGCCGAGGACGCGGTGCGCGACCGCGAGGACGAACGCGCTGTCGACCCCGCCCGAGTAGCACACGAGCACCGAGCCCATCTCGCGGAGGATGCCCGCCAGCCGGTCGAGGATGGGGTCGGTGGGGAGCGGCGAAGCGCTGGCAGTGAGCGCAGCCGTCTCGGTGGCCTCGGCGAGGTTCATCAAGCGGTGATCTAGTGCACAAAGCGCGGCGGGGCGAACCTCCGTGTATTTTGTCGGGCGGGGGTTGCACGGCGGGCCGGCACTGGTTACTTGTTCAGTATGGCCGCGCTCGCTGCACCGAACGTGCTCGAGATCTTCGAGCGAGTGAGAGAAGGCGGTCTGGATGCCGCCACCCTGGCGCGTCTCGGGCAAGCGGGCGTTCTCCAGGGGACGAGCGCGCTCGCGCCGATCGGGCTCGATGGCGCCATCCTCTCGCTCGACTGGCCGGAGCTCGAGCGCGTGCTGCCCGACCGCGGGCTTCCTCGAGGGGTGATCGAGATCGCCTCGGCCGCGGGAGCACGCGTCTCGAAGGGGGTGACCCGCGGGGGCGCTACCACGATCGCACTCTCCGCCGTCCGCGCCGTTCATGCCGCAGACGCGCGCGGGTGGTGCGCATGGATCACCGAGTCCAGTGCTCCGTCTCTCTATGCACCCGCGGTCGCGCAGGCGGGGGTCGATCTCGAGCGTCTCCTCGTGGTCCGTCCGTCTTCTATCGATCTCGCGCGCACGGTCGTGAAGGTCGCGGCCTCCGGCGCGTTCGAACTCGTCATCGTCGACGCGCCCTCGGGGCTCGACGGGAAGCTCTCGATCCCGTCGGCGAGCCCGACCCATGCGGGGCATGCGCGAGGCGCCTCGCGTTCGCGGGTCGACGGGTCGGTCGTGATCCGCAAGCTCGCTCTCGCCGCGGAGGAGAAGGGAACGACCTTCATCGTCCTCACCAACGTCGACACGGCGCGTGCGGTGCCGTGGCCGGTCGCGCTGCGGGTCGAGGTCGAACGCCGTCCCGAGGCCATCGCCGTGCGGGTCACGAAGGATCGTCGAGGTCGAGCGTCGTCGCAGCACGTCGTTCGCGTGGCCTGTTGAGGGGGCGATGAGAATCGCTGCCATCAGCCTGCCCGAGCTCCGCGTCGAGGTCGTGCGCGAGCTCGCGCGCACGAAGGCCGATACGGACGCGGAGGCCATGGGCGTACGCGAGGGCATTCCGCTCGCGATCGTGGTCGCGGCTCCACCTCTCACCGAGGCGAAGCTGCTCGGCAACACCCGGCTCGACGTCGTGTCCTCGGAGGCGCGCGAGCTCGGCGTGCATCCCGGCCAGACGATCGCGCAGGCCAGGGCTCGCGCTCCGAATCTCGCGGTTCGTGTCGTGAGGCCGGAGGCCGTGCGGGGCGTGCTCGAGCGTCTGGCCGAGGTCTCGCTGGCCTTCGGTGCAACGGTCTCCTTCGCCAGCGCGAGCGCGCAAGACCCGAAGGCCGATGCGGGCGCTTCGTACGGCGACGTGGTCTGGGTCGACGTGACGGGCTGCGCGCATCTCCATGCGCCGCGTGACCGCGATCGCGTCGATCGAGCCTCGGGAGTGAGCGACGGCGAAGCCATCCTCGCAGCCCGTCTTGCTCGCGTGTTCGGCGGCCTCGGGCACACGTGTGCCGTCGCGATCGCCGACGGCCCTCGCGTCGCGGCGATCCTGGCCTGCGCGGCGGCGGCCGCGCGCGCATCGTCCGGAGCGCAGGCGCGCGGCGCAGGCGCCCGCGCCCGCCAGCGGCGACAGGAGGAGGCGGACGAGCCGCTCCTCGTCGTCGTCCCACCGGGCAAGAACGCGCTCGCGCTCGCGCCGCTCCCTGTCTCCGCGCTGCCGCTCGGGGCCGACGACGCGCGATGGCTGATGAAGCTCGGCGTCCACACGATCGCCGAGCTCCGCGCGCTGCCTCGCTCCGCACTGGCGACACGGCTCGGCGCACGCGCCGCCGTCGTGCTCGGCCTCGCGGACGGAGAGGATCGCGCGCCGCTCTCGCCGTACGTTCCGCCCGAGGTGCCGGAGGAGGGGACCTCCCTCGAATACGGCGTCGAGGGCTCCGAGGCGCTCACCTTCGTCGCGAAGACACTGACGGATCGCCTGGCGACACGTCTCGCAGGGCGCGCGGTCGCTGCGTCGCGCATCGAGCTCGATCTCGTGCTCGACGTGGCTCTCCTGCGCAGCGATCACGACGGCTCCGAGCCCGATCGCATCCAGCGCATCGCGATCGATCTTCCCGCGCCGCTGTCGAGCGCCTCCGACCTGCTTGCCGCCCTGCGGCCGAAGATCGAGCGCGCCGTGCTCCGTGCGCCGGTGCTCTCCGCGAAGCTGCGCGCGGCGGCGCTCGTGCACAAACCGCAGGCCGCGCTGTCGCTGTTCGAGCCGCAGCCGAAGGCCGAGCGCGCGCTGCCGCGCCTGGTCGCGGAGCTCGCGGCCGATCTCGGCGAGGGTGCGGTGGGCAGGCTCGCGCTCGGCGATACCTGGGTGCCCGAGGATCGCTCCCGCTTCGTGCGCCTCGACGTCAAAGCAAGCGCCAGGCCGAGAGGCGGTGAGGCGAGCGCGAACGCCGGCCGGAGCAGGCGCCTGCTCGCGAGCGTCCCCGAGCCGAGTCGCATCCTCGCCGAGCCCGTCCCCGTGCCGCGCGAGACGGTCAAGGTCATCCGCCATCTCTCCCGCCTCGAGGCCGTCGACTGGTGGAAGCACCTGCCGGGCGCGGGCCACAGGAAGGGCGTCGACTACGTCCATGCGTGGGTCGATGAAGGTTCTGCGTGGGTGGAGATCGACCGTGCTACTGGACAGACCCGCGTGTGCGGCTGGTTTGACTGATGGGATCGGCGACCAGGACGGCGGCGGGCGCATTTGCCTCTTCCGCTTCGCGCGTTTTCGCCTTTTCATTGTGAGCATGGGCGACGGTGCACACGACGAAACGGACGGCGGGCCGTCGCCCGCCGCTGTCGGGACGTCGGGCGGCTGGACGGTCGTCGGTCCCGACGGCCGGGTAAGGACATTCTCGAGCCGCGACGACGTGCTCGCCTCGCTCGCCGAGTCGAACGAGGTCACCGCCGCTCCACCGGAGGTCGAGCTCGGGCCCCGGCGCCTCAGCCTCGTACCCGAGGAGGACCCGCCGCCCCTCCCGTCGAAGGCGCGCCGGCGCAGCAAGCCAGCGGAGCCGCCCCCGCAGGAGGTCGCGGAAGGCGTCGATTCGGCCGAGCCGGTCGAGTCGTCCAACGTGCTCGCCGCCATCTCGGTCGAGAAGCCGCCGTCGAGCGCGGCCGAGTCGATCCATTCGGTCGACATGCTCGACTCGACGGACTCGACGGACTCGCTCGAGGAGTCCGGCCCGACGTCCTCGGATCTCCAGCCTGAACCGTCGGTCCGACCGCCGGCAGTCGCCATGAACGAGGCGAAAGAGCTGCCCCATCGAGACGACGCCAGCGAAGGCGAGCTCGTCTCTCTTCGCGACATGGTGGTGGTGGTGCCGGCCGTCGAGCAGCACCCGCACGACGACGACGATCCGCACGGCACCGGGCGATCGTCGAGCGTGCCGCCGCCTCCGAAGGCCGGTGCGCTCCGGACGCTCCCGCCTCCGCCGCGGAAGACGGCTCCGGCACCGCCGCCGCCCACGATCACGGTCGCGAGCACGCCTCCGCCGGCGGTCGACACGCGGCCGTCTCGCTCGGTACCCACCAGGAGCGCTCCCGCTCCAGCGGCCGCGAAGAACGGCTGGCTCATGCCCGTCGCCATCTGCGCGGTCCTCGCGGCGGTCATTCTCTACGCGACGCGTGGTCCCACGCCCGCTCCCGTCGTGCCCACGGCGAACGATACGACGGCGCGCGAGCCTGCTGCAGGAGCCACCACCCCAGCGGTGGCCGCCACGACCCCCTCGACGACGCTCGCTCCGCGATCGTCGGCATCGACCGCAGCGTCCGCGTCGGGCCCGGTCGGGAGCGCGTCCGCCGGCGGTGGTCTCGCCGCGGGGGCAGGAGGAGCCACGCCGGCATCGGGGCCGCGTCCAGCGGGCACCGAGGTCGACTCGCAGCTCGCGCTCTCCGAGGTGCTCACGCGCGCGGGCACCGCCCGACGCGGAGGCGACGCGGCGCGGGCAAAGGCGCTCTACGAGCGCGCGCTCGTGCTGAGCGCGGGTAACGCGGAGGCGTACGGCGGCCTTGCCGAGGTCGCGCGCGCCCAGGGAGATCTCGCGGGCGCGAAGGCGAGCTACGAGCGGGCACTCGCAACGAGCCCGGGCTACGGCCCCGCGCTCCTGGGCCTCGCCGACGTCCAATGGGACCTCGGCGAGCACGACGCCGCGCAGCGACGCTATCGAGAGCTCCTCGGCTCCAGCTCCTCGCCCCCCGAGCGGGCGAAGGAGCGCGCGTCAGGCGGCGCGACGGCATCCGCTCCTGCATCGGCCACGGCGGCGCCTGCACCCGCTCCGGCGCCCGAAGAGTGAAAGCGCAGCAAACCTAGGCACTTTCGGGCCTGCGCAGGTGTTCAGCTCTCGTGCTAGAATACCTTCGTGGGCAACCGGATACGCATCGACCCGACCTCGCGTCTGCCGCTCGCGGCGGACGGGTCGTTCGAGCCTCGAGAGCCCGCAGATGAGGCGGTCAAGGAGCTGCTCGCGCTCCGTCGGTCGATCGAGGAGCGGCCGAGCAAATACGTCGAGCTGACCGCGCGTACGAACTTCAGCTTCCTCGCCGGGGCGACGCCTCCCGAGCTCATGATCTTCCGCGCCGCCGAGCTCGGCTACGACGCCATCGCCATCGCCGATCGCGACGGCCTCTACGGCATCGTGCGCGCCCAGGAGGAGGGCGAGCGACAGGGCATTCGCGTCATCGTCGGGTGCGAGCTCACGCTCGAACAAGGCGGTGAGGCCCTGCAAGCGCCCGAGCTGGCGAACCTACCGAGAAAGCCGACCACGCTGACGGTCCTCGTCGAGAACCATGTAGGGTACACGAATCTCTGCAAGATCCTGACGGAGAGCCACCGGCGCCACCCGAGGTCGCAGCCCACCAAGCGCACCGAGAACCTCGACGAGGAGGAGCTCCCGCGCAACACGTTCGCCGGCATCCCGGTCGGGTTCGTCTGCGCGCATGCCGAGGGGCTCTGGGCGCTCGCGGACGCGACGCTGCCGGTCGCCGAGCTCCATCGTGCGTTCGGCGCCCGCCTCTCGATCACCGTGCATCTCCACAAGGACGGTGAGGATCGGGTCCGCGTCGCCCGCGCCCTCGATGCCGCGCGCATCCACGCCGTGCCGCTCTGCGCGACCAATCGCGTCCTCTTCGCCAAGCCCGAGGAGAAGCCGATCTTCGATCTTCTCCACTGCATCCGCGAGGGCAAGACGCTCGACGAGGCCGGGCGCGATCTGCTCCCCAACTCCGAGGCTCACCTCAAGAGCGAGGAGGAGATCCTCCGCTTGTTCTCGCTGCACCCCGACTGGGTCGCGCGCTCACGCGTCGTCGCCGATCGCTGCCGCTTCTCGATCAAGGAGCTCTCGTACCGCTTCCCGTACGAGATCGCCGACCTCGTCGACCGCGATTTCCTCGCGCCCGAGCCGCACCCCGAGCTGGGCGAGACGGCCGACCAGGCGCTCCGCCGCCTCGCCGAGCTCGGCGCGCGCGCACGCTATTCTGGCGAGATCCCCGCCAAGGTCACGGCGCAGCTCGAGAAGGAGCTCGCGCTCATCGCGAAGCTCGAGGTCGCGCCGTACTTCCTCTCCGTCCGCGCCATCGTCGACATGGCGCGCCGCCGGGACATCCTCTGTCAGGGCCGCGGGAGCGCCGCCAACAGCGCCGTCTGCTACTGCCTCGGCATCACCGCGGTCGACCCCGCACGCTCGAACATGCTCTTCGAGCGCTTTCTCTCCGCGGAGCGCCGCGAGCCGCCCGACATCGACGTCGACTTCGAGCACGAGCGCCGCGAGGAGGTCATCCAGGAGATCTACGCGACCTACGGCCGTGATCGCGCGGCGATGGTGAGCGAGGTCATCAGCTACCGCGCGAAGAGCGCGCTCCGCGAGGTCGGGAAGGTCTTCGGCTTCTCGCTCGAGCAGGTCGAGCGGCTCGCCGGCGTCGTCACGTGGTGGGACGGCGTCTCCGCCGTGAGCGAGTCGCGCCTCAAGGCGATCGGCCTCTCGTCGACCGACCCGCGCGTGCGCCGCACCGTGGCGCTCGCTCGGGCGATCCAGGGCTTTCCTCGCCATCTCTCCATCCACGTCGGCGGCTTCGTGCTGTCGGCCTCGTCGCTCTCCGAGGTCGCCCCCGTCGAGCCGGCCTCGATGCAGGACCGCACGATCGTCCCCTGGGACAAGGACGACATCGACACGCTCGGCTTCTTCAAGGTCGACGTGCTCGGCCTCGGCATGCTCACGGCGATCCGCAAGTGTCTCGACCTCGTGAGAGACGCCGCGACGCTCGACCCCTCGTATGCCTCCGGAGACAAGCGCGGCCTCGCGCACGGCACCGCGATCGAGCGCCTGGCCAGCATCCCCGCCGAAGACCCTTCGGTCTACGACGCGCTATGCAACGCCGACACCGTGGGCGTCTTCCAGATCGAGAGCCGCGCGCAGATGGCGATGCTGCCGCGCCTGCGCCCGCGGTCCTTCTACGATCTCGTCGTCGAGGTCGCCATCGTGCGCCCCGGTCCCATCCAGGGCGGCATGGTCCATCCGTACCTTCGAAGGCGGAGCGGGGAGGAGAAGCACGACCCTCCGCATCCGATTCTCCGCCCCATCCTCGAGCGCACGCTCGGCGTTCCGCTCTTCCAGGAGCAAGTGATGCAGATCGCGATCGTCGGCGCCGGCTACAGCGGCGGCGAGGCCGACCGCCTGCGTCGCGACATGGCCGCGTGGCGAAAGACGGGCTCGCTCGAGAAGCACCACGAGCGCCTGCTCGTCGGCTTCCGCGAGCGCGGCATCTCGGAGGAGTTCGGCGAGCAGCTCTTCAAGCAGATCCAGGGCTTCGGCGAGTACGGCTTCCCGGAGAGCCACGCGGCGAGCTTCGCGCTCCTCGTCTACGCGAGCGCGTGGCTCAAGGTGCACTACCCGGCGGAGTTCGCGGCCGCGCTGATCAACAGCCAGCCGATGGGCTTCTACTCGCCCTCGACGATCCTCCAGGACGCGCAGCGCCACGGCGTGCAGCTCGCGCCGCTCGACGTGGGCGTGAGCGACTGGGATTGCGTGTGCTCTCGGCCCTCTCGCGACGCGGGCCTATCTCGGCCCGACCCCTCGCGCCCGACGTGGATCCGCCTCGGGCTCCGGCTCGTCAGCGGCCTCGGCGAGGACGCGGGGCGTCGCATCGAGAAGGCGCGCGCGGAGCGGCCGTTCGCGAGCTCCGAGGACCTCACGGCGCGGGCTCGCCTCGACAAGCGAGAGCTCGTTCTCCTCGCCGAGTCGGGCGCGCTCGACGAGCTGTGCGGCACTCGTCGCGACGCGATCTGGAAGGTCGTCGCGCCGCGGCCCGTGAGCCTGTTCGAGGGGACCGACAGCGAGGAGGCTCGTCCGGCGCTGCCGCGGATGTCACGCTCCGAGCAGCTCGTTCTCGACCTCGAGCGCACGGGGGTGTCCGTCTCGGACCATCCGATGAAGCTTCTCCGTCCGCGCCTCCCGAAGAAGACTCGCTCGTCACGCGACATCCTCTCGCTGCGCTCGGGTACGAAGGTCAGCGTCGCGGGCATGGTCATCTGCCGGCAGCGTCCCGGCACCGCCAGCGGCGTCGTCTTCGTCACGATGGAGGACGAGTACGGGTTCTCGAACCTCGTCCTCTGGTCGAGGGTCTTCGAGCAGTACAGGGAGGTCGCGACCGGCTCCCGGCTCCTCATGGTCCACGGTCGCATCGAGCGCTCCGACGACCCGAAGGGCTACAAACCAGCCGATCCGAGCGCTCCGCAGAGTGTCGTTTACGTCATCGCGGAGCGCCTCGAGCGTCTCGACGCGCACCTCCCTGCGCTCGACACCATGAGCCGCGATTTTCACTGAGCCGCTTCACCTCGTGAGCGGGGCGCTTGCTGCCTGCGGCGTGACCCTCGCTCGAATGGCGCGGTCGAGCGCACGGAGGTCGATCGGCTTCACGAGATGCACGCCGAAGCCAGCGTTCTTGGCGCGCGCGCGATCCTCCTCCTGGCCGTACCCGGTCACCGCGATGAGCTCGAGCGGCGGCCGCTCCGACGCACGAAGGCGCTCGGCGAGCTCGAACCCGTCCATCACGGGCAGACCGATGTCGAGGACGGCCACCTCGGGATGGAACTCGGCGGCTGCGCGGAGGGCCGTCGGGCCGTCCTCCGCCGTGACGACTGTGTGCCCGAGCGCACTCAGCGCCTCGGCGAGCATCTCGACCGCGTCGGTGTTGTCGTCGACCACGAGCACGCGCAGGCCGGTTCCTCGTGCGGGCGCAGCGCTCGCACGAGGAACCGGAGCGTGCGGGCCCGTCGAGTGCGCAGCCCCCGCGAGCGGCAACGTCACGACGAGCTCGGTACCCTTGCCGAGCCCCTCGCTCCGCGCCTCCACCCGCCCGTCGTGCATCGTCACCAGGCTGCGTGCGAGCGTCAGCCCGATGCCGAGGCCGCCCTGCGCGCGGTCGGGGGTCTGGGGGCTCTGGACGAACGGCTCGAAGATGCGTGTGAGGACCGGCCCGTCGATGCCGATGCCGTCGTCGCGCACGCGGATCGTCACCGTGTCGTCGGCGCTCGTCGCTTGCACGTCGATGTGACCGCCTGGGTCCGTGTACTTTGCAGCGTTTGCCAGGAGGTTCGAGACGATCTGCGCGAGCCTGGTCGGGTCGCCGAACACGGCAAGCCCCGACGCCGCCACGTCGACGCGAAGGTGATGCGAGCGCTGCTCGATGAGCGGGCTGGCGATCTCGATCGCTCGGGCCACGATGCTGGCGACCTCCACCCGCTGCCTCTTCAGCTCGATCTTGCCGCGCGTGATGCGCGCGACGTCGAGCAGGTCGTCGACGAGCCTGGTGAGGTGGTCGACCTGGCGCTCGATGATCTGCGACTCGCGGCTGGTGTCGCCGCGCATTCGCATCAGCTCGAGCGCGGTCACGATCGGCGCAAGCGGATTACGGAGCTCGTGGCCCAGCATCGCGAGGAACTCGTCCTTGCGCTGCTCCGCCGCGCGGGCGATCTCGACAGCGCCCTTGGCCGTGGCCTCGCTGCTCCGGAGCTGCGAATAGAGCCGCGCGTTCTCGAGGGCATTCGCCGCTTGCCCGGCGATGCCGACGACGAGCCGCTCGTGCTCCGACGTGAAGTGTCCCACCTCCTCGTGGGCGAAGATCAGGGCGGCCAGCACCTCGCCCGAACGCGTGATCACCGGCACACCGAGGTAGCTCGCGAAGGGGGGCGCGGCCTCCGACGGCTTCTCCAGCGTCGCGAGCCGGGCGTCCGTGCGGATGTCGTCGCTGCGGATCACGCCGTCGCCACGGAACGCCAGCGCAAGGAGCGGCGCGTGGGCGTCTTCGGTGACGTCGAAGTGAAAGGCTCCGAAGCTCGCACCCGTGAGGGTCGTTGCCTCGTCGGTGACGAGCTGGATCAGCGTCCGCTCGTCGAGCTCCTTCGCGAGGGAGGTGCCCATGCGGTAGAGCGTCTCGAAGATCCTTCGCTCCTCGACGAGGGCGCGTTCGCGCTCCTCGAGCTCGCGACGAGCCGCCTCGGCCGTTCCGTAGAGGCGTGCGTTGTCGATCGCGAGGCCGACGCGGTGCGCGAGCTCGTCGGCGAAGCGCTCGTCGGAGGGCTCGAAGCGACGGCCCGTCCGGCGCAGGAAGCCCATCGTCAGCGCGCCGATCGCCCGGCCGCGTACCATCACCGGCGCGACGATCGCCGTCGTGACCTCGAGCTGTTTGACGAGCGCGGTGTACGCGTCGGTAGAGGCGACGTTCGCCTCGTCGAGGTACCCGACGAGATCTTCGATGAGGTGAGCCCGCTGCGTTCGCATGACGTCGGCGAAGACCGGCGCGACGGCTGCCGGTGTCGGGCCGCCACGCGGCTCGCGCATCGAGCGGTCGGCCTCCTCGTCGAGGCCGGCGTCGGCGACGCGACGGAGGACGCCGGGCGGCTCGAGCACGAAGACCGAGCAGACGTCCGCGAAGACGGGGACGAGGACGCGCACGACGTCCTGGAGCGTCCGCTCGTAGTCGAGCGAGGCCCCGAGGAGCCGGCTGGCCTCGGCGAGGCAGGCAAGATGGCGAACGGCGCCGTCGACCGCGCCGATGTCCTGGCTGATGCCGATGATCCCGCGCAGCTTGCCGTGCGCGTCGAACAGCGGCGCGTCGCTGACGCGCGCGACGAAGGACGAACCGTCCCTCCGCCGAACGAAGAATTTGCCCTGCCAGGCCTCGCCGCGCGTGAGCTGGACGAGGATCCGCTCGGCCTCGGCGCGCGAGAGACTGGTGGGCGTCACCTCGACGATGTTGCGCCCGACCGCCTCGCCGGCCGTCCAGCCGTAGAGCCGCTCGGCGCCGCGATTCCACGACGCGATGCAACCCTGAGCATCCGTCACGATCACCGCGTCGCTCAGGGCGTCGAGCAGCCGGTTCTCGGCCGGCGTCACCCCCAGCGAAGCGAAGTCATTGCAGTCAGCCGTCATCCGTCGCTTCGCCTAGCATGTCGCTCCGGGGGTGGCCACGCCGCCTCTTCTCGCGTTTGCGCGCTACGCGATCGGATTTCGCAGCCATCGGCAGTACCATGACGCTGGCGCCTCGTTCGCCGCGATCGCTTCATGCTCACCAGCTCTCGCTCCCAGCGCGCCGCGCTCGACGTCCTCCTGCAGCTGACCGCTCAGCTCACCGACGATCGCCCGCTCGAGGACTTCCTCAAGGCGGTCACCGAGGCGACGCTCGACCTGCTCCATGCCGACCACGCGTCGATCCGCTTGCTCGATACGGCGCGTACGTCGCTCCTGTCGGGGGCACGCTCGGGCACGGGCGAGGAGGACCGACCGATGGAGTTCAGGCGAGGGGAGGGCGTGCTCGGCTGGGTCGTCGAGCACGGACAGCCCGCACGCATCGGCAACGTCGAGCACGACAGTCGATGGGTGAAGGGTGAAGGTCAGGCGTTCCACGTGCGCTCGCTGATCGCTGAGCCCCTGTGGTCGAGCGGAGAGGTGATCGGCGTCCTGTCCGTCACCACGCCCGCGGCCGACGCGTTCAGTGAGGAGGACCAGCTCATGCTGCGCCTGCTCGCGAACTGCTCGGCACCACCGATCGAGCGCGCGCGCCTCCGCCGGCTCGCGATGTTCGACGACACGACGATGGCCTTCAACCATCGCTACCTCACGCCACGCCTCGTCGAGGAGATGGAGCGTGCGAGTCGCTCCTCCGGCGACGTGAGTGTCCTCTACATGGACCTCGATCACTTCAAGTCCGTGAACGACAACCACGGCCACGCGGTCGGAGACGTCGTCCTGCGGATGTTCGCCGACCGGGTCCGCAAGGTGGTGCGCCGCATCGACGTGCTCGTGCGTCGCGGTGGCGAGGAGTTCGTCCTCATCATGCCGGCGACCGGCGCGACCCAGGCCCATGCCACGGGGCATCGCATCCAGCAGACCCTCCACTCCGAGCCCATCGAGCTCGAAGGGAACCTCCGCATCCGGCAGACGGTCTCCATCGGCGTCGCGACCTGGGACAAGCGGGAGACCCCGGACCAGCTCGAGCGGCGTGCGGACGAGGCGATGTACGAGGCCAAGCGGCTCGGCCGCAACCGGGTGGTCGTGGCCACACCGCGCGACGTTGTCGGATAGCCAGCACGGACGCGGCGCGGTCCACGGGTGGACGCGATCCCGTCCGTGACTGCCGGCTCACACCGGAGCGTGAAATCGGCGCCGAACCTGCGCGAAGCTTCGCATTCCGAGGGCGCAGGGCGCGCTCGATCCTTGCTACCATGGTGCCCAACCATGTCGATCTGTCCGACCTGCATGACGAAGTATCCGGACACGGTGTCGACGTGCAGTAGCGACGGCGCCGGGCTCGTCCCGGAGGAGGCCTTCGCCTACGTCGACAAGGAGCTCGTGCCCGGCGACACGGTCGGCGAGTACCGCATCGAGGGCAAGCTCGGCGAGGGCGGCTTCGGGGCCGTCTTCAGCGCCGTCCACCCCGTCATCGGCAAGCACGCGGCGATCAAGGTGCTGAGCCGCCAGTTCTCCGCCAACCCGCAGATGGTCTCGCGGTTCATCGCCGAGGCCCGCGCGGTGAACCAGATCCGGCACCGCAACATCATCGACATCTTCGCGTTCGGCCAGCTCCCGGATGGCCGGCAGTACTACGTGATGGAGCTGCTCGACGGCACCACCTTCGACAGGTACCTCGCGTCGAACAAGCGGCTCACCCTCGGGCAGGCGCTCCCCATCCTCCGCGGCATCGCGCGCGCGCTCGACGCCGCTCACGGCAAGGGGATCCTCCATCGCGATCTGAAGCCCGAGAACGTCTACCTGGTCTTCGACGAGGACGGCGGCGTGCAGCCCAAGCTCCTCGACTTCGGCCTCGTAAAGCTCCTCGGTGCCGCGAGCGGCGGTGAGCACAAGACGAAGACGGGCACGCCGATGGGCACGCCCTATTACATGTCGCCCGAGCAGTGCCGCGGAAAGGACGTCGATCGCGGGACCGACATCTACGCGTTCGGCGCCCTCGTCTTCGAGGTGCTCACGGGGCATGTGCCGTTCAACGGCGAGTCGCCGATGGATGTGCTGCTCAAGCACATGACCGCGGAGCCGCCGCGCGCCTCCGAGGTCTGCCCGGGGGTGCCCGCGCAGCTCGACGAGCCGATCCGGCGCATGCTCGCGAAGGAGCCCTCGGCTCGCCCGGCCTCGGTGGGCGAGGCGCTCGAGTCGCTCGTCACCGCGGGGAACGCCGCGGGCGTCCTCGTGGGCGTGGCGCCGCTCCCTCCGCCGAGCGATCCGCAGGTCGCAGGCGCGATCTCGTCGCCGACGGCCATCGGCGCAACGGTGGCCGACGCGGCGGTCCATTCCGGCGGGCCGGTGCGCATCATCACCGGGGGCACCCACGCCTCGCCCACGGGAAGCACGTTTCTGGGCTCCGAGGCCGACGTCGCGCCGTCGCGCGGCTCGCGCTCGCGTGTCGGCCTTCTCGCGCTCGTCGCGGCCTCTGCGCTGGTCGTCGGCGTCGTCCTCGTCGTGGCGGTCTTCCGGCCCGGGCGCGAGGCCACGAAGCCCACGACCGGGATCGTCGCCGCGCCCAGTGCCTCGAGCGCGGTTGGCGCTGTGAGCGTCGCGACGACGGCGACGCTCGCGCCGTCGAGCGCGCCCGCCGTCGACGTGGAGCTCCGCATCGAGGGCGCGCCGAAGGATGCCAAGGTGAGCGCTGGGAGCCGCGAGCTCGGCACGGCCGCCAGCCCGTTCACCGTGAAGGCGGGCGAGCCCGTCACCCTCACGGTGAGCGCGAAGGGCTACAAGCCCCGCGACGTCTCTCTCACTCCGATGTCGAGCACGACGCTGCAGGTCGCGCTCGAGAAGCAGCCGGCAGCTGCGCAAGGCAAGGTCGGGCCGAAGGGGCAGACGATCTCCTCCGAACTCGAGGGCTTCGACAAGAAATGACTCGCATGCGTCTACGCCTCACGCCGCTTGTTCTCGCCTTTCTTCCACTCCTCCTCGACTGTGCTCAGCTCGACCCGCTGGTGCCGAGCACCTGCGGCAACGGCGTCGTGGACGCGACGGAGGACTGCGACGGCTTCCCGAAGGGGCAGTGCGGGGCACCCGCGTCGGGGCCCGCGCAATGCCGGCTCCTCTGCGGAAAGCAGGCGAGCGGCGAGACGCTGGCGTGTCCCGACGGCTGGGGTTGCAGCGTGTCCGGGTTCTGTCGGCAGCCCTCCGGAAGCTTCGAGGCGGGCGGCGAGCCGGTCTCGGCGGGCGTGACGACGATGCTCGTCGGCGACTTCGACGGCGACGGCAAGAAGGACGTGCTCGGCTCGAGCGGCCCGACCTCGAAGGGGCGCATCCATTACTTCAACGATGCGGCGGCGCCGCAGATCGTCGCGCTGCCGGGAGTGCTCGCGTCTCCGACGATCCGCGACTTCGACGGCGACGGCCGCTCGGACATCGCGTTCGGCTACTCGTTCCGTGGCTCGCGCGACGCGACGGAGAGCACGCTCGAGCCCGACTTCGCGGGCGGCTACGCGATCATGCTCGGCCAGTCCGATCGTGCGGTCGTCACGAACCTCTTCCCGGCGTACACGCAGGAGGAGTTCGACGGGCTCATGATCCCGCTCGCCCCGACGAAGCTGAGCGGGGTGCCGGTGAGCGCGGCCGCGCTTCCCGTGCTCGCCGCCGCGACGATCCAGCCTGCCAGCGGCGCCCGCGTGACGGTGCTCCTCTCGCTCGACCGCGCGAAGGGCGACTTCGAGGCCAGCAAGGGGTACTTCAAGCTGCTGCCCGGTACGACCGGCGGGATGGTCGGCGAGCCGATCACCGCCGACATCTTCGACAAGGACCAGTCGTCGACGTGTGGTGACGTCGTGGTGGCTTACAAGAGCGGCACGATCCTCGTCTACTCACCCTGCAAGAAGGTCTCCGGTCCTCCGCTGGTTGCGGCATGGGCATCGGAGGTTCCGCCCAGGGCTGTCGCCGTCCCCGGAGAGACGATCACGCGGGTGTTCGTGGCCGACCTCGACGACGACACCCACCAGGACCTCATCATCGGCACGGACGCGAGCGGAGGCACGAAGGTCCGAGTCGCGTTTGGCACCGGGAACGGCTTCGAGCCGCTCGTCGACGCGCCTGCCAACCTCACGGACGTCCCGCTCGCCGCGGGCCTGCTCGACCGCGACCCACTGATCGATTTCGTGATTCCCGGCGGAGTGCTCTTCAGCTCGAGCGCGAAGAGGGGGGCGATCATCCCGGGCGCGGACGGTGGGGACGCCGGACCCGGGCCGGTCCAGACACCGGCAGAGAAGCGCGCTGCGCTCACGTGGGTCAGCGTGCCTGTGCCGACCAAGCGCTGGACGGTCGCTCAGGTCGCGGACGTCAATCGAGACGACATCCCGGACGTCATCGGCGCCTCGGCGTACGAGCCCGACATCGACGTGCTCGAGGGCACGCGCAGCATCGACATGCCGCCCTTCACGATCCCCACGACGGGCTCGGTGACCAACCTCGCCGTGGGCGACTTCGATCTCGACGCGAACGGGGACATCGCCTTCATCCAGGCTCGGCCTGCGTCGAGCGAGCGCGAGGTGGCTATCTCGTACGGCCGTGCGCTCGCGATGCCGCCCGAGTCGCCGCGAACCGCCGGCCGCCTCGACGGCATGCGTCAGCTGTTCGCCACGCCGACGGGGCTCACGGTCACCAGCACGGTCGCCGCCGGGGCCAAGCTCCCCATCTTCTCCGTCGCCGTCCTCCTCGCGTCGGGCGAACGCCAGCCAGTGGCTCCGCTCCTCTTCCTCCAACCTCCCAACGCGGCGCGGGGCGAGCTCACGACGCGCGCGCTCGTCGCCCCGAGCAACAGCGCGGGAATGATCGACCTCATCGGGCTGGTCGGCCAGAAGGCCTACCAGGCCGTCACCCCCAGCGGCGCGGGCGGCCGGGCGACGTACGCCGTGTGGCGTGCGCCCGGCACCGGGCCCGTCGCGTTCGAGCGGCCCGAGTCCTTCGTATCCCTCCCGAACTTCGTCGCGGTCGACAAGGCGACGGATTCCTTCCTCGTGCAGCTGGTGTCGGGCGACCTCGACGGCGACAAGAACGCGGAGATCGTGTCGCTCTCACCGGACGAGACCGGGCAGGTCGCTCTCATGTTCACCGTCCCACTCGTCAAAGCTGCGGCCGGGCTTCCCGCTCCGCGCGTGATTCCTGACCGACTCCTGCCCGGCGGAGTGCGTTCGCAGCTGCTCGACGTCGACGGCGACGGCCACGACGACCTCGTGGCCGTGCTCCGAGACGCGAAGACGAGGCTCCTCCAGGTCAACGTCTTCTACGGCGACGGGAAGGGCGACCTCGCGATCCCACCAGCGACGATCACCCTGCCGCTGCCCGCCGGCGCGGCTCAGGACGACTACGGCGCGCTCGGCTTCACGCAGATCACGACGGCCGGAGGCGACGTCGGAGGGGCGGGCGGCAAGCGACACGAGCTCGCGATCGTCACGCCCAAGCATCTCTTCCGCGCGTTCGTTCGCCCCGACCGCGGCGTCGACGTCACCGATGCGACGGCGGCATTCGGCCAGATTCGCTACGGAAGCGCGATCGTCGCGGGCGACTTCGACGGCGACGGCGTCGATGACCTCGCCGTCGCCGACCAGGGCTCGATCCGCGTTTCGCGACAGAAGGCGAGGCTCCCGTGAGGACGAGCATGCTCCGGTCTCTCTCCGCTGCCATCGTGCTGACGCTCGTCACGACGACCGGACTCGCATCTGCCAAGGAGCCGACGCCCGACGAGGTCGAACGTGCCCGCACGTTCTTCAACGCCGGTGCGCAGGCCTACTCGGCCGCGCGCTATTCGGAGGCCGTTCGTTCGTTCGATCAGGCCTACGAGCTCGCGCCGCGCCCGCAGCTCCTCTTCTCGCTCGCCCAGGCCGAGCGAAAGGAGTTCTTCGCGAGTAACGACGCGTCGTATCTGAAGCGCGCCGTCCACCACTACAAGGCGTACCTCGATCAGGTCCCGAGCGGAGGCCGCCGGTCGGAGGCGACCGAGGCGAAGGCCGACCTCGAGGCGCGGCTCGCGCGCCTCGACCCGGCACAGGCCGCGGCCGCACCCGTGCAGCCCGAGAAGCGGAAGGCGCGCGTGACCGTCTACTCCGCGACCGTCGGCGCCCAGGCCTCGGTCGACGGCGGCCCCGCGCAGGAGCTCCCGTACTTCGGCGATCTCGAGCCCGGCAAGCACCGCATCCGGGTCTTCGCCGAGGGGTACTACGACGCGGAGCGCGAGGTGTCCGGCGACAAGGCCGTCGATCAGCCGGTCGATCTGCCGCTCAAGGAACGCCCGTCGCTCGTGACGGTCGTGCTCGACGCCCACGCCGACATCTACGTCGACGGACGGATCGTGGCGACCGCGCCGGTGTCGAGGCCCATCGAGGTCGCTCCCGGGCCGCACGTGATCAGCATCGCCGCCAACGGCAAGAGGCCGCTGTCCGCAGACGTGGTCCTTCCGCGTGGCAAGCCCTACCGGTTCGAGCCGAAGCTCGAGACGAGCGGCCAGCGCATCGTCGCGTTCACGATGCTGGGCGTCGGCGCGGCGGGAATCGTCACCGGCGCCGTCTTCGGCGCGCTCTCGCTCGGGCAGGAGAGCCACGCCAAGAGCATCCTCGACGACAGCGCGTCGGGGAACATCACCGGCGACCAGCTGCAGTCCTACAACAAGTCGATCGACAGGCGCGATGCGTTCCGGACGGCGTCGATCGTCGGTCTCGGGGCGGGTGCGGGCTTCGCCGCGGGTGGAGCGCTGCTCTACTTGCTCGACCGCCCCACGATCAGCGTGGTCCCGCCGCGCTCGGTCGAACCGACCCCCACGCCGCGCACGAACCAGCCGACTGACCTCACCGCCTCGCCGATCGTCGGCCCCGGCATCTGGGGAGCGTCGATGAGCGCGCGGTTCTGATTCGAGAGCCTCGGTTCTGATTCGAGACCAACCGCCTTCGTGCTAATCGACGAAGCCATGTTCAAGAAGGTCCTCGTCTGCAATCGCGGTGAGATCGCACGCCGCGTGATCCGCACCTGCAAGCGCCTCGGGGTCGCCACGGTCGCGATCTACTCGGAGGCCGACGCCGAAGCTCCGCACGTGAAGGACGCCGACGAAGCGGTCCTCGTCGGGCCGGCCCCGGCGAAGGACTCGTACCTGAACGTGGAGGCGATCCTCGCCGCGCTGAAGAGCACCGGCGCGGACGCCGTGCACCCGGGCTACGGGTTCCTCAGCGAGAAATCGAGCTTCGCGCGCGCGGTCGCCGAGGCCGGGGTCGTCTTCATCGGGCCGCCGCCGGACGTCCTCGATGCCTTCGGCGACAAGATGAAGGCACGTCACGTGGCGCTCTCTGCGGGCACCAGGCCCGTGCCGGGGACGGACGCGCCGATCGCCATCGACACCCCCGAGGGCGTCGCGCACGCGAAGGAGGTCGCCGCGGGCGTCGGCTACCCGATCGTCGTGAAGGCGGTCGCCGGGGGTGGCGGCATCGGCATGCAGGTCGTGCAGGACGAGGCCGGCATCGAGCGCGCGCTCAAGTCGTGCAGCGACCGCGGCAAGGCGAGCTTCGCCGATGCTCGCGTGTACCTCGAGCGGTACGTCTCGCAGCCGCGTCACATCGAGGTGCAGGTCTTCTGCGACGAGCATGGGCAGGCCTTCGCTCTCGGCGAGCGAGAGTGCAGCGTGCAGCGTCGCCATCAGAAGATCATCGAGGAGTCGCCCTCACCGGCGTCGTTCTTCACGGGCGAGGCCGGCGAGAAGCGCCGCAACGAGCTCTACGAGGCGGCGCTGCGCGTGGTGAAGAAGGTCGGCTACGTCGGCGCGGGCACGTGCGAGTTCATCGCCGACGACGCCGGCAATCTCTTCTTCCTCGAGGTGAACGCGCGACTTCAGGTCGAGCATCCCGTGACCGAGATGGTGACGGGGCTCGACCTCGTCGAGCTCCAGCTCCGCGTCGCGATGAAGGAGCGGCTGCCCGACCTCTCCACGGTCGTGCGCACGGGCCACTCGATCGAGGCGCGCATCTACGCGGAGGACCCGAGCAAGGGGTTCATCCCGAAGCCGGGGCCGATCGACGATCTCGTGTGGGCTGGCGGAGAGGCTGGCCCCGCGGGCGAGGTGCAGTCGCGCACGCTGCGCATCGAGTCGGGCGTCGTCGCCGGGTCGAAGGTCACGCCGTTCTACGACCCGATGGTCGCGAAGGTCGTGGCGTGGGGCGAGACCCGCGAGGCGGCGATCGCCGAGCTCGATCGCGCGCTCGAGGGCACCACCCTCGCGCCGGCCACGACGAACCTCTCGTTCCTCCGAAAAGTGCTCGCGAGCGAGGAGTTCCGCGCTGGGCGGTACGACACCAAGTTCGCCGAAGTGCTCGCGAAACGGCCCTGAGGCCTGAAGGGGCGGCGGCTCCCGCCTTGCCTACATCGGCGCCAAGGGCTATCACACGGCCGTACCGGGGTCTTCCTGGGGCCGCGCCCTAGGCGCGGGTGAAAGTGAGCCTTCTCTTGGCCGATTGGTACGTCTATCAGCACGACGGTGATCCGCTCGGTCCGTGGTCCACGGACACGGTGGCCGATGCGATCCTGGCGGGGAAGCTCGCTCCGGATGTCTGGGTCGCTGCGCCGGGTGGACCTCGCTGGCTGCGCGCGCTCGACGTGCCGGTCATCGGCCGCCTCGTCGAGGGGATCCCCACGCGGCCGCGCCGCGACTCCGGGCTCCGTCTCATCCCGGCTCCTTACGCGCTCGACGCCTCGATTCGCGCCACCGTGGAGTCGACGATGATGATCGTCGACGACGGCGAGCTGATGCTCGCGGACTCCGAGGCCTCCGCGATCAGCACGGCGGCGACCAAGGTCATGCCGCCGCTCACGCGGAAGGCCGGCTCCGCGGCCGATGACACCGCCAGGTTTCCCGTCCGGGACTTCGCGATCGTGGAGCCCGAGCCGCCGACCGATCGCGCGCTGCCGCCGTCGTCGTCGCCCTCCGCGCCGCCGCGGACTCGCGCGAACGACGAAGCCCTCGAGGCGCCGAGCACCGATCGCCGTCGCCGTCGCAAGAACGGCTAGCGAGCACGCGGCTCAGGTGACGGCCGAGATGGCCGGGCGATCCGCGAGCACCTCGAGGACGTTGGCGATCGCCCGCGTGACCATCGCCTCTCTCGCCTCGTGCTCGGCGCTGCCGATGTGCGGAGCGAGCACGGCGTTCGGTCGGGCAACGAGGGCGGGGTGAACGACGGGCTCGCGCTCGAACACGTCGAGGCCCGCCGCGGCGAGCGGCCCGTGCTCGAGCGCCCATGCGAGGGCAGCCTCGTCGACGATCGGCCCACGCGCCGTGTTCACGAGGACCGACCCCTGCTTCATGCAGGCGAGGCGAGCGGCGTCGAAGAGGTGAGCAGTCTCCGCGGTGAGCGGGCAATGCAGGGACACGAAGTCGGCGCGGGTGACGAGCTCGTCGAGGCCGACATAGGTGGCGCCCGACGAGCGCTCCACCTCTCCGTCGAGGCGAGCACGCTGCGTGTAGAGTACATTCATGCCGAAGCCGTGGTGGGCGCGGCGGGCCACCGCCTGGCCGATGCGGCCCATGCCCACGATGCCTAGCGTCGTGCCGTGGACGCGCGTTCCCAGCATGAACGTCGGCGTCCAGCCGCTGAAGCCGCCCGACCGCACGAGGCGGTCGCCCTCGGCGATCCGCCGCGCTGCCGAGAGGAGGAGACCGAACGCGAGATCCGCGGTGGCCTCGGTCAGCACGTCGGGCGTGTTCGCGACGACGACCCCACGCGCCTTGCAGGCCGCGAGGTCGACGTTGTCGACGCCCACCGCGACATTCGCGACGACCCGGAGGCGAGGAGAGGCGTCGAGGAATGCCTGGTCGATTCGATCGGTGAGGAGCGCGACGACCGCCTCGACCTCGGCGCGACATCCCGCGAAGGCGGCCGACCGAACGCCCTCTTCGGCCTGCACGACGTGGTGCGCTGCACGGAGCGCGGCGACGCCGTCCCCCGGCAGCGTCCCGCTCACGAAGACCGTGCCCATGGCGGCGCGCCCGCTCTCAGTCCTGGTCGAAGGGAATGACCTTGTGCCTGGCCAGGCCCGGGATCGCCGCGGTCACCTTGTCGAGGATGTCGCCGGCGGTGCCGACGACGACGACCACCAGGTCATTCGGCGTGAGGCGCTCGCGCACGGAGGCATTCGCGCTCTCGAGCGTGACGGCGCGGACGTGATCGAGATAGCCGGTGTGATAGTCGGCGGGGAGGTCGAGGAGCTCGGCCTCGAGCGCCTGGCCGAGGCGCTTCGGCGCCGTGTCGATCTCGAAGGCGTGCGAGCGGATCATGTAGTTCTTGATGAACGCGAGCTCGCGCGGGGTGATGCCGCCGGAGGCGAAGTCCTCGAGCAGCTTCAGCTCGAGCGAGACGCACGGGGCGCAGTCGGCCGAGGCCGGGAAGGCGCCCATCGTGAACGCGTGACGCTTCCGCTCGATCGAGAGGCGTGCGCTGGTCCCGTAGGACCAGCCGCGCTTGCTGCGGATCTCGCGCATCATGCGCGACGTGAACGTCCCGCCGAAGACGGCGGTGGCCGCGACGAGCGGCCAGTGGTCCGCGTCGCGGGCGTGCGTGCCGAGCGTGCCGATGAGGATCTGCGTCTGCGTGCGCTCGGGCTTGTCGACGAAGATGAGGCGCCGGCCGGCGGGGCGAGCCGGCTCGGGCAGCGGGTTCTCGACCTTCGGGCCCTCGGGAACGGAGCGCACGAGGAGCGCGCCCAGGGTCTTTGCCTCCTCCTCGGTGATCGCGCCGGCGAAGCCGACGACGATGTCGGACTGCACGAAGCGCTTCGCGTACGTCGCGAGCACGTCCTCGCGCGTCAGCTTCTCGACGCTCCCCGGGCGGCCCGAGGCGCTGCGCGAGTAAGGGTGACCGTCGAAGAGCGCTCGCCGGAAGGCGAGACCTGCGAGGCCGCGGTCGTTGTCGCGTGCGTCGATGAGCTCGGCGATCGTCTCGCGCTTCAGGCGGTCGAGCTCCGCCTGATCGAACGTGGGCGTGCCCAGCACCTTCGCGATGAGCTCGCAGAAGGGCTGCAGGTTGCGGCGGATCACCTGGCCGTGGAGGCTGATGGTCGACGGTCCGACGTCGAAGCCGATCTCGCCGCCGAGCCGGTCGACGGCGCTCTCGATCTCGGAGGAGGTCATGCCCTTGCAGCCGCGGCGCATCATGCGTGCGGTGAGGCGCGACAGGCCGTCCATGCCCTCCGGGTCGGCGAGGGCG
>Ga0335397_10000345_pt1 | contig 58331 bp, 58 predicted proteins | sample MAT04_FD_205740 | JGI IMG/M metagenome (GOLD analysis project Ga0335397, IMG submission 205740) | Freshwater microbial communities from Lake Fryxell liftoff mats and glacier meltwater in Antarctica - MAT-04 (spades assembly) (version 2) ...
GGTGGCACGGATGAAGCCAGGCGCCGTGCTCGTCGACATCTCGGTGGACCAGGGGGGCTGCTTCGAGTCGACCCGGCCCACGACCCACTCCGACCCGACGTTCGAGGTCAACGGCTGCCTGTTCTACTGCGTGGCCAACATGCCTGGGGCTGTCCCGCACACCTCGACCTACGCCCTCACCAACGTGACGCTGCCCTACGCCCTGGAGATCGCCAACCGCGGGCTCCGGGCCGCGGTGGAGGCCGACCCGGCTCTGGCGCTCGGCGTCAACACCGTCGACGGTCAGCTGGTCTACGCCCCGGTCGCCGAGGCGCACGGCCTGCCGCTGGCCCACCTTGCCACGGTGCTGGTCTGAACAGCGCGCTGGCGGCGCCGGTCGCGGCGCGAGCCGTGACGGCCTACCTCGACCACCTTGCCGTGGAGCGGGGGCTGGCGGCCAACACCCTGTCGTCCTACCGCCGCGACCTCCTGCGGTACGTCACCCACCTGTCCGCGGGCGGCCTCGACCGGCTCGGCCAGGTTGGGGAGGCCGATGTCGCGGGCTTCCTCGCTGCCCTGCGCACGGGCGACGAGGACCACCCGGCGCTGTCGGCGGCCTCGGCCGGTCGCGCGGTCGTCGCCGTCCGCGGCCTGCACCGGTTCGCGCTGCGCGAGGGGTGGACCACCGTCGACCCCGCCAGCCAGGTGCGCCCGCCCGCGCCCGCCCGCCGGCTGCCCAAGGCGATCCCCGTCGCCCAGGTGGAAGCGCTCCTGGCCGCGCCGGACGCCTCCACGTCGCTGGGCCTGCGTGACCGGGCGCTGCTGGAGCTGCTCTACGGCACGGGTGCGCGAATCTCCGAGGCCGTCGGGCTCGATGTCGACGACCTCGACAGCGGCCCGGCTGCGGGGGAGGGCGCAGCCTCGTCCGGGGGCCTGCTGCGGCTCGACGGCAAGGGCGGCAAGCAGCGGATCGTCCCGGTCGGGTCGTACGCCGGGCGTGCCGTCCAGGCCTACCTGGTCCGAGGACGCCCGGCCCTCGCGGCCTCGGGCACCGGGACACCGGCGCTGTTCCTCAACGCCCGTGGCGGTCGCCTCTCCCGGCAGAGCGCCTGGACGGTGCTGCGTGCGGCGGCGGCCGCAGCCGGCCTGACCGGTGACGTCTCGCCGCACACGCTGCGGCACTGCTTCGCCACCCACCTGCTCGACGGAGGAGCGGACGTCCGGGTCGTGCAGGAGCTGCTCGGGCACGCCTCGGTGACCACCACCCAGGTCTACACGCTGGTGACCGTCGACCGGTTGCGCGAGGTCTACGCGACGGCCCACCCGCGGGCGCTCTCCTGACCCTGCGCTGTCCGTCGCGGGTTGTCCACAGACCTGCGGCGTGTCGTCCCCAGATGCGCCACCGTCGTTGTAGGGCAGCACGAGCGGACCCTAGAGTCCCCACGACATCTCGCTCTAGCGAGTTGTCTCGTTGACGGTAGAGAGAGTTATCACCTGATGGCTAAGTCGACAAAGGGATCCGGGAGGCGAGCGTCCCAGGGGCGTTCGGTCGACCCTTCGGTGCCCGGGTCGGCTGGCCCCTCGACGTCCTCCGCAGCGTCAGCCGCGGCGGTGCGGGCCTCGCCGACCACCTCGCCGCTGTCCGCGCCGACCGACGCCACGAGATCCCCCGGCAAGCGGGTGGTCCGTGTCCGCCCATCGGGGCCGGTCGTCGCCGCGCCCGGAGGTGGTCGGCCGGTGCCCGGAGCCATCGCCTCCGGCACGGTCGCCCGCGCTGGCGCCAGCGCCCGTACCGCCGCTCGTACCGCCGCCCGCTCCGCCGGCCCCGCTCAGCCCCCCGCTCAGCCCCCCGCTCACACCCCCGACGACTCCCTCCGCACGACCCCGACCCCTGGAGACCGTGTGACTGCCACCCCGACCGACGCCGAGAAGGCCCCCCGGACCCGACCGCCGCTCGAGCAGGGCGAGATCCCCGGGTCGCTGGCGATCGGGGAGGCGGAGGGCGTCGGCCCCACGGGGCGCCCGCTGCGGCAGTTCCCCACGCCGCCGCCCCTGGACCGGCACGGTCCCGCGCGCATCCTGGCGATGTGCAACCAGAAGGGCGGGGTCGGCAAGACGACGAGCACGATCAACCTGGGAGCCGCGCTGGCCGAGGCCGGCCGGCGCGTCCTGCTCGTCGACCTGGACCCGCAGGGTGCGCTGTCGGTGGGGCTCGGCGTGAACCCCCTGCAGCTGGACCGCACGGTCTACGACGTGCTGATGGAGCCCGGCGTGTCGGTCCGGGACGTCATGCTCACGACGAGCATCCCGGGGCTCGACCTGCTGCCGAGCAACATCGACCTGTCGGCCGCCGAGGTGCAGCTGGTCAACGAGGTGGCCCGCGAGCAGAGCCTGGCCCGAATCCTGGCACCGGTCCTGGACGACTACGACATCGTGCTGGTCGACTGCCAGCCGTCGCTGGGGCTGTTGACGATCAACGCCCTGACGGCGGCGCACGGGGTGATCATCCCGCTCGAGTGCGAGTTCTTCGCTCTTCGTGGCGTCGCGCTCCTCATCCAGACGATCGAGAAGATCCGGGAAAGGCTCAACCCTCACCTTGAGCTCGAGGGGATCCTGGCCACGATGTACGACGCGCGTACGCTGCACGGGCGCGAGGTGCTCGCCCGCGTCGTAGAGGCTTTTGGCGACAAGGTGTTCCACACGGTCATCAACCGCACCATCCGCTTCCCGGAGACGACCGTCGCGGGGGAGCCGATCACGACCTATGCGACGAGCTCGGCCGGCGCCGCCGCCTACCGGGAGCTGGCCAAGGAGGTCCTGGCCCCGTGAGCCGACGCACCAGCCTGCCCGGCGCCGCGGAGCTGTTCCGCTCCACGCGGGACGGCGACCTCCAGGAGACCGGCGAGCACGCCGATCCTCCCGTCGGTGGCCTGGCAGAGCGCCTGCTCGCCGAGCGGGAGCGGACCGACACGTCCGACCACGCTGTTGCGGTGTCGACCGCCGGGGCCTCGACCCGTGGGGGAGTGACGCCCGGCCGTCGCCGGGTGGTGCAGGACGCCGAGCGACGACCCACCGGCCGCGAGCGCCACGACGAGAAGATCACGGTGTACGTCTCGCCCGAAGAGTTGATGGACCTCGAGCGGGCCCGGCTCACCCTGCGAGGCGAGCACGGCCTGGCCGTCGACCGCGGCCGGATCGTGCGGGAGGCGCTGGCCGTGGTGCTGGCAGACCTCGACGACAAGGGCGAGACCAGCATCCTCGTCCGTCGCCTGCACGGCCGCTGAGGTGCTCTACAGCCTCGGCGACCCGCTTTCCCTCGTCCTGCTCCTCATCGGCTTCGCCCTCGCCCTGACCGTCCACGGTGTGGTGCAGGCCCTGGTCGCCAGCCGGTTCGGTGACCGGCGGCCTGTCGAGGAGGGTCGCGGGAGCCTGGACCCGCGCTCCCACCTCGACCCGTTCGGCGCGGTCGCCGCGCTGATCGCGGGCGTCGGCTGGGCCAAGCCCGTCGATCCGCCGGACCGTCGGCGCCGAGGGCCGATGGTCGCGGTGCTGATCAGCGGGGCCGTCGCCGACATCGTGCTGGGACTCCTGACGCTGCTGGCCCTGCGGCTCGTCGTCGGCCCCGTCGCCGGGCTGGGCAGCTACGCCGTCCTGCTGCAGCAGGGCGTGAACGCCGACGACCTGCCGGCTCAGGTGCTGCTCCTGCTCGGGCTGTCCCTGCTGTTCTTCGGAGCGCTGGCCCTCGTCCCGCTCCCGCCCCTGCCAGGCGGCCGGCTGCTGTTCGGCCTGGCACCGCAGACCTCCGGGTGGCAGAAGGCAGAGCACCAGCTGGTCGAGCGCAACATCGGCGTGGCCGTGCTCCTCGCCCTCCTGCTGATCCCGCTCGGCGGGCCTCTCCCGCTCCTGCCCACGCTGCTGGACACGATCCTGGCGCCGGTCATCGACCTGGTGATCGGTGGTTGAGGCGCCCGGGCTCCCCACCGAGCCGTCAGCGGCCGCCCCGACGGCCGCGGATCAGGTGTTCTCGGTCCACCTGGACGTCTTCGAAGGACCGTTCGACCTGCTGCTCGGCCTGATCGCCAAGCACCAGCTGGACCTCACCTCCCTGGCGCTGTCGCAGGTCACCGACGAGTTCATCGTCCACATCCGGGCACTCGGCAAGACCTGGGACCTGGGCCAGGCCACCGACTTCCTTGTCGTGGCGGCGACACTGCTCGACCTCAAGGCGACCCGGCTGCTGCCGTCGGCGCCGGAGGAGGACGAGGAGGACCTCGCGCTGCTCGAGGCGCGCGACCTGCTGTTCGCGCGCCTGCTGCAGTACCGGGCCTACAAGCAGGTCGCCCAGCAGATGTCGGTGATGCTGTCGCGCGAGGGTCGACGCCACCCGCGGTCGGCGTCGCTCGAGCCCCGGTTCGCGGCGCTGCTGCCGGAGGTGCTGCTGGGGCTCGGCCCGGACCAGTTCGCCGAGCTCGCCGCCCGCGTGCTGGCGCCGCGCCCGGTGCCCGTCGTCGCTGTCGACCACGTGCATGGCGGCACCGTCAGCGTGCGCGAGCAGACCGCGCTGCTGCGCGAGCGCTTGCGGCGTGCGGGCGGCGGCTCGTTCCGGGCTCTCACGGCGGACTGCGACGGAACGCTCGAGGTCGTGGCCCGCTTCCTGGGACTGCTCGAGCTCTACCGCGAGGGGCTGGTCGCCTTCGAGCAGGTCGAGGCGCTCGCCGACCTGCACGTGCGCTGGACCGGGGGCCAGGACAGCGGGGCTGACGACGAGGCAGGTGCAGAGTGGGACGAGGACCTCGAGGTGCCCGATGAGCTCACCCCTGACAATGGTGTCGGGGACGCGGCATCGCATCCGGTCCGGCCCGACGGCGAGGAGGCACGATGAGCGACGGCCACGCTTTGCCCACCGAGTCCCTGCCTGACCCTGCTCCCCTCCCCGACGGGCGGCCCCGGAGTGACCCTCCACCTGAGGGGGAGACGCTTTCGGACGCCCCGCTGGGCACCGTGCTGGAGGCGCTGCTCCTGGTCACCGACGAGCCGGTGCCGACGACGACCTTTGCGCAGGTCGCCGGGCGCTCGACCGTGGAGGTCGAGCAGTCGCTCGCCGCTCTGGCGGAGGACCTGCTGACCCAGGGCCGTGGCTTCGAGCTCCGACTCGTCGCCGGTGGGTGGCGGCTCTACACCCGGGAGGACTGCGCGCCGTACGTCGAGCGCTTCCTGCTGGACGGGCAGCAGGCCCGGCTCACCCAGGCCGCCCTCGAGACCCTCGCGGTCATCGCCTACCGCCAGCCGGTGACGCGGACCCGGGTCAGCGCCGTGCGTGGCGTCAACGTTGACGGCGTCGTCCGCACCCTGCAGGCCCGTGGACTGATCCTCGACGTCGGCCAGGACGCCGACAGCGCCGGCACCCTCTACCGCACGACCCCGCTGTTCCTCGAACGCCTCGGCCTGCAGTCGCTCGACGACCTGCCGGCCCTGGCTCCACTGCTTCCCGAGCTCGATGAGCTCGACGACGCCTCGACCTCGACGTGAGGATCACATGACAGACGAAGGCATCCGCTTGCAGAAGGTCATGGCGTCCGCCGGGATCGGCTCCCGACGCGCTTGTGAGCAGATGATCGAGGCCGGCCGGGTCTCGGTGAACGACCAGGTCGTGCTGGAGCAGGGGCGCCGGGTGGACCCCGAGGTCGACATCATCCGGGTCGACACGATGCGGATCAACACCGCTCCGGGCCTGGTCTACCTGGCCATGAACAAGCCCCGGGGCTACGTCACGGCGATGACCGACCCCGAGGGCCGGCCCACCGTGGGAGACCTCGTCGCCGACCGCATCGAGCGGCTGTTCCACGTCGGCCGGCTCGACGCCGACACCGAGGGCCTGCTTCTGCTGACCAACCACGGCGAGCTGGCCCACCGGCTCTCGCACCCGTCGTACGAGGTGCCCAAGACCTACCTCGCCGAGGTTCTCGGCCCGGTGGCCCGTGACGTGGGAAAGCGGCTGCGCGAGGGCATTCAGCTCGAGGACGGGATCGTGCGGGTCGACTCCTTCAAGCTCGTCGACTCGACCTCCAACCGGGTCCTGCTGGAGCTGGTCCTGCACGAGGGGCGCAAGCACATCGTGCGGCGCGCGCTGGCCGAGGTGGGCCACCCCGTCCAGCGCCTGGTGCGCACGGCGGTCGGGCCGGTCCAGCTCGGACCGCAGAAGCCCGGCAAGATCCGCGTGCTGACCCGCGACGAGCTGGCCGGGGTCTTCAAGCTCGTCGACCTGTAGCCGCGGGGGTCCTCCCCGGGAGGCGCTCGCAGGAACCGGGCCGCCTGCACCGGCCTCGACCCTGCCTCGGCCTCGGCCTCGGCCTCGACCTCGACCACCGGCCTCGACCACCGGCCTCGACCACCGGCATCGACGCCGATCGCGGAGGACGCCGACAGGTGGCTGGACCTCGCGCAGTGGATCTTGTCGGAGAGCGATCCTCCCAGGATTCGGTGAGCGCGGACGTGGTGAGGATCGCCCGCGCGTGTTCTGGTGCCGGTCACGCGGGCCCCGCGGCAGTCTCCTTCCAGCCGGTGGGACCGACCGAGCAAGGCGGCGCGACCTCGGCACTGAGACCCAGCAACCCAACGACATGTCAAGAGAACGACATGTCGACACCACGACAAATTGGAAAGACGGCCCAGGCGCCGCAACGCGCGTCACATGACCCCCGAGTCCGGGATAAGGCAACCGGAATCTGAGCGTTGTTATGTCGACATGTAAATTCAACGACGAAACGACTTATTGGCTTGACGACTTCTCGTTCCGCGTCCCTGGGCCAGCGCCGTGACGGCGCACCACCCGAGGATCGGACCCGCCGGTGGCTAGGGTTGCCCCGACCTCAGGAGGAGCAATGGCAGTGCGGGCGGTGCGAGGCGCCATCCAGATCGACGACGACGACCGCCAGCAGATCCTGGATGCCACGACGGAGCTGCTGCAGGCCGTCCTCGAGAAGAACGACCTGACGCCGGACGACCTGATCAGCGTCCTGTTCACCGCGACGCCCGACCTCAAGGCCGAGTTCCCGGCCTATGCCGCTCGGCAGATGGGCATCGTGGACGTCCCGCTGCTGTGCGCGGGCGAGATCGACGTCCCCGGCGCGATGCCGCGCGTGCTGCGCCTGATGGCCCACGTCGAGACCGAGCGGAGCCGCCAGGACGTCCGCCACGTCTACCTGCGCGGCGCAGCGGGGCTGCGCACCGACCTGCCTCGCTGAGCTCGAGGAGCCGCCCGCACGCACGCGCCTACGCTGGGGGGCCCCGTACCGCGCCCCGGCGCCTTCCTCAGGAGCGACGTGCCCACCGCAACGACCCTGGTCATCGCGCTCGACGGCCCGTCCGGCTCCGGGAAGAGCACCGTGGCCCGCGGCGTGGCGGCCCGCCTCGGCTGGCGCTACGTCGACACGGGGGCCACCTACCGCACGGCCACGCTGGCCGTCCTGCGCGCCGGTGCCGACCTGACCGACGCCGGAGCGGTGGCGAAGGTCGTGGCCGACGCCGACATCAGCCTGTCCACCGATCCCCGCTCGCCGGGGGCCCGGCTCGGGGGCGAGGACGTGAGCACGATCATCCGCGGCCCCGAGGTCACGGCCGCCGTCAGCGCCGTCAGCGCCGTCAGTGCCGTACGCCGGCAGCTGGTCGCCCTGCAACGCGCGCTGGCCGGTACGTCGGGCGCCGTCCTCGAGGGACGCGACATCGGGACGGCCGTGTTCCCGGAGGCACCGGTCAAGGTCTTCCTCGACGCGAGCGCCGACGTGCGGGCCAGCCGCCGGGCCGCCGACGGCGACGCCGGGGTGACCGCCCCCGCAGCGGACCTGGTCGCCACCGTCTCCGCGGACCTCGCCCGTCGGGACCGCCTGGACAGCAGCCGCGCGGCGAGCCCCCTGGTGGCCGCTGAGGACGCTGTGCACGTGGACAGCAGCACGCTGGACGCCGCAGCCGTCACCGAGCGCGTGCTGGCTCTGGCCCGGGACGCGGGCCTGACCGGGTGACGGTCCTGACCGCTCCGGTCCGCCGTCGCGCGACCGGGACCCCAAAGCCGGCCGTGATCTCCGGCGTGCGCCTGGTCGGCACCGGTCTGGCCCGCGGGATCCTGAGCGTGCGGGTGGAGGGCGGCCACCACGTCCCGGCGCGCGGACCGGTGCTGCTCGCGGGCAACCACAGCGGGATCCTCGACGGCCCGCTCGTGTTCTTCCTCAGCCCCCGACCCGCCTCCCTGCTGACCAAGTCCGAGGTCTTCGTCGGCCCCTGGGCGCGGGCCTGCGGCTGGCTCTCGCTTGTCCCGGTCCACCGCGGTCAGGCCGACCGGACCGCGCTCAAGGCCGGCCTCGCCGTGCTCGAGGCCGGCGGCGCGCTGGGCGTCTTCCCCGAGGGCACGCGGGGCACCGGCAGCTTCGACTCCGTCGCGGACGGGCTGGCCTACCTCGCCCTGCGCAGCAACGCCCCCGTGGTGCCGATCGCCGTCCACGGCACCGGGGACGCCCTGCCCAGGGGTCGCGTCCTGCCGCGCTTCCGCGCCCCGGTGCGCGTCGTCTACGGCCCACCGCTCCACCTCGACCCCACCGGCGACCCCCGCGCACGCAGCACCGTGCGGGCCGCCGCCGAGCAGCTGCGGCTCGCGCTGGTGGACCACCTACGACGTACGACGGAAGAGTTCTCATGAGCGACGACGGCTTCGACGCCGACCACGACGAGGTCGAGGACAGGTCCGACCAGCCGGTCCTGGCCGTCGTCGGCCGGCCCAACGTCGGCAAGTCCACGCTGGTCAACCGCATCCTCGGGCGACGGGAGGCTGTCGTCGAGGACGTGCCCGGGGTCACCCGCGACCGGGTCACCTACGACGCCCAGTGGCGAGGTCGGCGCTTCACCGTCGTCGACACCGGCGGCTGGGACCCGGACGCCGTCGGACTGCAGAAGGCCGTCGCGGCGCAGGCAGAGGTGGCCGTGGCCGCGGCCGACGCCGTGCTGTTCGTCGTCGACGCCAACGTCGGTGCGACCGACAGCGACGAGGCGGTCGTCCGGGTCCTGCGCAAAGCCAAGAAGCCGGTCGTGCTCGTGGCCAACAAGGTCGACGACGAGCGCGGCGAGGCCGACGCGGCCGCGCTGTGGTCGCTGGGCCTGGGCGAGCCGTACGCCGTCTCCGCGCTCCACGGGCGCGGTTCGGGCGACCTGCTCGACGTCATCCTCGACGCCTTGCCCGACACCCCTGCCGAGCGGTTCGGCGAGGAGGCGGGCCCGCGGCGGGTCGCGCTCGTCGGGCGTCCGAACGTCGGCAAGTCCTCGCTGCTGAACCGCCTTGCCAAGGAGGACCGCGTCGTCGTCGACAGCGTCGCCGGCACCACGCGGGATCCGGTCGACTCCTACGTCGAGGTCGGCGGGGAGGTGTGGAAGTTCGTCGACACCGCGGGCCTGCGCCGCCGGGTCGCGCACGCGTCCGGCGCGGAGTACTACTCCTCGCTCCGGACCTCCGCCGCGATCGACGCCGCGGAGGTGGCGGTGGTGCTCCTGGACGCCAGCGAGCCGATCAGCGAGCAGGACCAGCGGGTCATCGGCATGGCGGTCGACGCCGGCCGCGCCCTCGTGATCGCCTTCAACAAGTGGGACCTCGTCGACGAGGACCGCCGCCCACAGCTGAAGAAGGAGATCGAGCGCGAGCTGGCGCGGGTCGAGTGGGCCCCGCGGCTCAACGTCTCGGCCCTGACGGGCCGTTCGGTCGACAAGCTCGCCCCGGCGCTGCACACCGCGCTGGAAGGCTGGGAGACCCGGATCTCCACCGGCAAGCTCAACCAGTGGATCGGCGAGCTCATCGCCAAGACCCCGCCGCCGGTCCGCAGCGGCAAGCAGCCGAAGATCCTGTTCGCGACCCAGGCTGGCACCCGGCCGCCTCGGTTCGTGCTGTTCACCAGCGGTTTCCTCGAGGCCGGCTACCGCCGCTTCATCGAGCGGCGCCTGCGCGAGGACTTCGGCTTCGCCGGCAGCCCGATCGAGGTCAGCGTCAAGGTGAGGGACAAGAACAAGAAGGGCTGAGCCGCTGCTAGGCTCGCGATCGCTCGCGGATGCACGCTGTCCGGGACGGGCTGTAGCGCAGCTTGGTAGCGCACTTGACTGGGGGTCAAGGGGTCGCAGGTTCAAATCCTGTCAGCCCGACAGCGAACGTGCAGGTCAGAGGCGGTGTCACCGAAGATGGTGCACCGCCTCTGCACTGTTTGACCACATCGGCGACCACAACTGGCCCGCGAGCTACCACTCGAGAGCGGTCGCATGCGCTCGGCGGCGTCGCGTCGCAGCTGCTCGTCTTCTCTACGTACGTGTGATCACCGGCGCCTGCTCGCTCACCGGCACCGCGACCAGCCAGACTGGCCCGCGCGGCCGCCGGCGCCGCCGGACGGCATGACCGCTTCCGGCCCGCACGTTCCGGACCCAATTTTGCTCGCCGAGCATGGAGACGATGTACCGCTGGTCCGGCAGGAGTTGAACGGTGTGCCTGCCCCCGCTCACCTCGCCCGGCGGTCGCGTGCGGGTGGCGGAGGGATTCAGATGGGGCGGGGGACATCGCCGGTCTGGGTCAGGACGCTGCGCATCACCCGGTGTCCCGGGTCTGATGTCGGTGCACACATGCAGGGGCAGCCGCCGTCGATGACCATCATCCCGTGCTGACGCCCGAGGTCTGTCGCGTCCGCGGAGACGCTGCCGGCCCCGGGACCGCGGTGCATCCAGGCCTTGTCAATGCTGAGCTCGATGCACTCCTTCACTGTCTCCAGCGCGTGTTCGGGCCGCGTCCCGATCATGACTGCGTCCACGCCGCCCGGGATGGCGCGCAGGTCCCGATAGCAAGCGTCACCCTCGACGGCGTCTGCGTTGGGGTTGACCGCGAACACCTCGTAGCCGCGGTCGCGCAGTCGCCGGTAGACCACCTTCGCGCCATGGTCTTTGGGGGTGCGTGACACCCCTGTTACGGCGACGCGTCGCTGGCTCAGGAACAGCTCGGCTGCCGCTTTGGCCTTCATGGCCTGAGCCTGTCCAGTCCAGGTGCTGCGGAAGGGACGTAGGTCCCCCACCATCGAGCTGCTCATCGGGACGTTGGACGTGCCGGAAGACCGCGCGGGCCGGGACGCGACCGGCGAGCACGTCATCGATCGAGTCGACGACCTCGTCGGGCCTGCGCCCGATGTTGGGCGACGCGGGGGTGTCCGGCCGCGTGCCGTGCGACAACGTCGGCGACCCTCAGAGCTGCGGCTGTGCGGTGACGTTGCAGGGTCGTGTCTGCAACCTGCCCCGCCTTGTGCTGCCTGCCCAAGGTCGGAAGTCCCGTGTGCCGGGCCGCATGCGAAGGGGACGTTGTGCTCTGGCGAGGCCCGGGGCGACGGGCGACCGTGAGGGTCGTGACCCCATCTCTGCTGACGCCGACCGGAACGCCCCGGATCGATCCCGGCGACCCGTGGCGTGGCTTTCGCGGGGTCGGCTGGCGCGAGAGCATCGACACCCGGTCGTTCCTGCAGGCCAACTACACCCCGTACGAAGGCGACGCGGGCTTCCTGACCGGCGCCACCACCCGCACGACACGACTCTGGGAGCAGCTCACGGCGATGTTTCCGCAGGAGCGCGAGCGGGGCGTCTACGACGTGGACGTCCACACGCCGTCCTCGATCACCTCACACGCGCCTGGCTACGTGGACCGGGCCGCGGAGCTGATCGTGGGCCTGCAGACCGACGCGCCACTGCGCCGCGCCATCATGCCCAACGGCGGCTGGCGCGTCGTCGAGACCAGCCTGCAGACCTACGGCTACGAGGTCGACCCGCACGTCGAGGAGGTCTTCACGAAGTACCGCAAGACCCACAACGACGGGGTGTTCGACGCCTACACCGAACAGATCCTGGCTGCGCGCCGCTCGTACGTCATCACCGGCCTGCCCGACGCCTACGGCCGCGGCCGCATCATCGGTGACTATCGCCGGGTCGCGCTCTACGGCGTGGACCGGCTGGTGGCCGACAAGCGCCTGGTCAAGGCGTCGCTGGACGCGCTGCCCTCCGGCGAGGACGTGATCCGGGACCGGGAGGAGCTGGCTGAGCAGATCAGGGCGCTGGGTGAGCTCCGGGAGATGGCGAGCTCGTACGGCTTCGACATCTCCGGGCCGGCCGCGACTGGGCAACAGGCGGTGCAGTGGCTGTACTTCGGCTACCTGGCGGCCGTGAAGGAGCAGAACGGTGCGGCGATGTCGCTGGGGCGCACCTCGACGTTCCTGGACGTCTACCTGAAGCGGGACCTGGACGAGGGCCGCCTCGACGAGTCCGGCGCCCAGGAGCTGATCGACGACCTGGTCATCAAGTTGCGGATCGTGCGGTTCCTGCGGACTCCGGAGTACGACGCGCTGTTCTCCGGCGACCCGACCTGGGTGACCGAGTGCCTCGGCGGGATGGGGGAGGACGGGCGCACGCTGGTGACCCGTACCTCCTTCCGGTTCCTGCAGACGTTGCGCAACGTGGGCCCGGCCCCGGAGCCGAACCTCACCGTGCTGTGGTCGCCGCGCCTGCCGAAGGGCTTCAAGGACTTCGCCGCGGCGGTCTCGATCGACACCAGCAGCATCCAGTACGAGTCCGACGAGCTGATGCGGCCGGTGACCGGTGACGACACGGCGATCGCGTGCTGCGTGTCGGCGATGACGGCCGGCAAGCAGATGCAGTTCTTCGGCGCCCGCGTCAACCTCGCGAAGACGCTGCTGTACGCCATCAACGGCGGGCGGGACGAGATCACCGGGGAGCAGGTCGCGCCCCAGACCGCACCGGTAACCGGGGACATCCTGGACTACGACGACGTCGTGCGACGGCTCGACGCACAGCTGGACTGGCTGGCCCGGGTCTATGTCGACGCCCTCAACGTCATCCACTACATGCACGACAAGTACGCCTACGAGCGCCTGGAGATGGCGCTGCACGACCACCCGGTCCGGCGCACGATGGCGATGGGCATCGCGGGCCTCGCGGTGGCCGCGGACAGCCTCTCGGCGATCCGGGACGCAACCGTCACCGTGGTCCGCGACGACACCGGGTTGGTCGTGGACTACCACCTGGACGGCGACTACCCGGCCTACGGCAACAACGACGACCGCGCCGACGGGCTGGCGGTCGGGCTCGTCGAGCAGTTCATGGGCAAGATCCGGCGCTACCCCACCTACCGGGGAGCCGTCCCGACCCAGTCGGTGCTGACCATCACCTCCAACGTGGTGTACGGCAAGGCCACCGGGAACACCCCGGACGGCCGGCGGCGCGGCGAGCCGTTCTCGCCCGGGGCGAACCCGATGAACGGTCGTGACCGGCGCGGCTGGGTTGCGTCCGCGCTGTCGGTCGCCAAGCTGCCCTACGACCAGGCGCTGGACGGCATCTCGCTCACCAGCACGATGGTCCCGGCGGCGCTGGGCAAGACCAGGACCGAGCAGGTCGACAACCTGACCGGCATCCTCGACGCCTACTTCGGTGCGGACGGCTTCCACGTCAACGTCAATGTGCTCGACCGCGCCACGCTGCTGGACGCCATGGAGCACCCGGAGCGCCACCCGCAACTCACCATCCGCGTCTCCGGGTACGCGGTGAACTTCGTCCGCCTCACCCGTGAGCAGCAGTTGGACGTCGTCCACCGCACCTTCCACGGCGCCCTGTAGTGCCCCCGGGCAGGCGGCTGTCGCTCACCCCGGTCCGTGAGCACCACGGTGGGTCGGGGGGCGAGCTGGCAGCCGAACTGGCGCAGGAGGGCGACCCGGAGATCGGCTACTACCACTCCTACGACATCGCCGGCGCGGTCGACGGGCCCGGCACGCGCTTCACGCTGTTCCTGTCCGGCTGCCCCCTACGCTGCCAGTACTGCGAGAACCCCGACACCTGGCAGATGGCGGACGGCCGTCGGGTCACGGTGGGCCGGATGGTCGACGAGGTCGCGAAGTACGCAGCCTTTGTCACGACGGCGCACGGCGGCATCACCGTGAGCGGCGGCGAGCCGCTGCTGCAGATCCGGTTCCTTGAGGTGCTGCTGCGCCGGTGCAAGCGCGACCTCGGACTGCACACCGCCGTGGACACGTCTGGGTTCCTGGGCGACCGCGCCAGTGACGCGTTCCTCGACCTGGTTGACCTGTTCCTGCTCGACATCAAGTCCGGCGACCCGGACACCTACCGCCTGGTCACCAGTGCCGACCTGGAGCCGACCCTGCGCTTTGCCCGGCGGCTGTCCGAGCGCGGCAACCGAATGTGGCTGCGCTTCGTGCTGGTCCCGGGCCTGACCGACGATGTCGAGAACGTCGCGGCGGTGGCGGCCTTCGCCTCGACGCTGTCCGGCGTCGAGCGGGTCGAAGTCTTGCCGTTCCACCAGCTGGGGGCCGGCAAGTGGGCCGAGCTCGAGCTCGCCTACCAGCTGGCCGATGTCCCGCCACCCACGCCCGAGCTGGTGGCGCGAGTCGAGGCCCAGTTCCGCGCACGCGGCCTGAACGTCGTCTGAGCCGGTCGTGCCGCCTTCCCCTGTCTGGTCGGGGCCTGATCCAAGGTTGACGGCTGGGGCGACAGCAACCGGCCTTTGCCATCAACCAGTGCGTGGTGGTGGAGTGGGGACCGCTCCTGCCGACGAGCGCGCGTTGGCACGATGCAACCTCTCGCACCATCACGTGGGATCTCGTGTCGCGTGGCGCCGCCGCGGGTCATGGCGCCGTCGGGACGGAGGGTTGGTGCCAGTCGGCGGGTGTGGGCAGGGCTTGCAGGGTCTGTGTCTCGCCGAGCAGCAGCTGGGTCCAGCCCGTGGGTGCCGTCGTCGGACAGCTCGTCGACGTCGTGGAGGTCCTCGAACACCTCCATCACGTGGCCGAGCAGGCGGCCGACATGCTCGTCAGTGACGTACGGCGCGTGTACCGCCGGGCTGCGGAACTCGACCTGCGGGTGTAGCAGCGCGAGGGTGGCCGGGAGGTCACCGGAGTCAACAGGCGGCGGAAGTCGTGCAGTGGAGAGCACATGCAGCTGGCGATAGCTCGGGGCCAGCCGGGACCAAAGCCCTGGTCGCGGACCCGGCGCTGTGGTGCAGTTCCTGAGAAGGGCGGCCCGCCGGCCGGCGGACGCGGATGCCACAACGAGTGGAGGCTGACATGACGCAGGTCGAGAGCCCGGTGCGCGACGACATGGGCCGGCTGATGGTGCTCGGTGCCCAGGACGTCGATGCGCTCGTGTGGGCCCGGAGGGCATCACGTTCTTCTACACCTACCGCCCCGTCGAGGTGCGGCGCAGCGAACCGCAGCTTGCCGGCCAAGCGACCTTCGCGCAGTAGCGCATGAGCGGCTCGCCACACGTCGGCGGCTCACGCCTTGACGCCCTGCGCGTCGCATCCGACGAGCTGGTCGACCACGTCCGAGCGCTCGCCGAGGCCGTACGGGCCTCAGGCAGCAGCGCCGTCTCGGCTGTCGCCGGCCCGGTCCCGGGCGCTGCCGGGGAGATGCTGCACTCGCTGCGCAGCGTCATGCAGCAGACCCAGGCGCCGACAGCGTTGCTCGACGTGCTGATGACCGAGATCGGCGCCAAGCGGGCGCTCCTGCGCGGGCTCCAGGAGCAGCTCGCCGCCTTCGACGAGGAGCTCACCGTGCTGGAGAGCTCGCTCGCACCCGTGCAGGCGTGGGCCCACCAGTGGGCCCACCTGCAAGATGCCCTGGTGGACACGGTCCGTCGCCGGCCGCCGGGTCAGCCGGATTAGCCGCGCCGCAGCACCTCGACTAGCTCGGCGATCACCGACATGCGGTCCCGTGGCCGTGCCGAAGCGCCGTCTCGCACAGCCCCATCGGCCGACAGCGGATCGGCTCGGCTGAGGGCAACCCCGGTGACCGCTCAGGTATCGGCACGCTCCTTGCGTGGCGATCGCAGCCGAGGCCGGGGCGCTCGCAAGGTCGACGAGGTCCTGATGCTGGTCGTGGACCCAGGGCCGGAGCGGCTCGGTGGCCCGGCCGGCGAGAAGCAGGTCGGCGCGCCGCCCGGGGTGCCAGCGCCGGTCTCTAGACCTCGTCAACGTGTGACGACGCACAGACGGCGCAGGCCCGGCCCGAGAGGCGGCCGGGTGTCAGGGCCGGCTTCGTTGTGCTTGTCGGGCTTGTTCACAAGGATGGGTCGTCCGCCGTGCGGGTGCTGGGCGGGGCCCCCGAACGACGTCGTCACGACCGAGCGTCATCCGGTCGGCAGGATCTGGCGCATGCTCAGTCGCGCCCGGAGGTCGACACCCTGGTCGACACCGGACGATGCCGCTGGGCAGTGCGGTGGCTACCGTGCCGCGTCGGGCTTGACCGGCGCCGTCCGCTGTCTGCTTCGCCCGATCAACCCGACGTTCTGGCTACGGCGATTCGTACTTGAAGGACAGCTGGATCTTGCTCCGGTAGACGAGCTGCCCATCATCACCGACAACGATGTCCTGCTTGGTGACCTCGGCTACTCGAAGATCACGCACCGACGCCCCCGCCGTGCTGATGGCCTCCGCCGCCGCCTCCTCCCAGGAGGAAGAGCTCGTACCAATCACATCAATGACCCGATACACACTCATGACAACCCCTCGTCCTCTGGATGAAGCAGTCCACCGACCATGTCACCCACAAACCGACCGCCCCGTCAAGGTCCGCTGGCTCCATGCGACCGGATTGGAGAGCCCGCGAGTGGCCATGTCGTGCAGGACCCACCCAGTCGGACAGCGCAGCCCCCTCTAAATCCGCGACCACCGTGGACATGAGGACATTGCCCGGCCTACCTGTAGCCCGGCTCGCAGGAGCGGGCGTTCCACAACTCGACGGCTCGGAACCTGTCGGGGGTGCCGTTTGACCACAACGCTGACCACAACCAGCGTCAGTACTGGGCCAGCTGCAGGGCGACGGCGCTGAACAGGTCCGGCGTGGACGCGGCTCCCCGGGCGCTGAGACGGACGCGCACGCCGAACCCTGCAGGCCCCGCTCCAGCGCGGATCGGAACCCCTCCCGCGCAGTGGTGAGGTCCGGCAGGCCGACCTGGCGTGCCGCGGCGACCTCGGACCACGCCGCGTGCTCCGCGCCGGGGTCGCCGTCGCGGAGCCCGATCACGTGACGGGTGATCGCCTGCAGTTCCGGAGGCGGTGACGGGCCCCGACGGCTCCGGGTCCTCGCACGGCGCACACGCTGATTTAGGCCCAGCCGGGGTCAACGGGCCCACAGGTCCGGTATGCCGAACGGGCCCCTGCCCTGCCCTTCCCCTCCGCGACGGTCCCAGGCTTGCCTCAGCCGGGGTCGTCGGCCGTGGGAGGGTGGCCCTGTTCCGCCGTGAGGCGCTCGGTGGTCGAGAAGGAACGCGCATGTTCGGCCTGCCGATGCAGGTCCTCGGCCTGTCTGGGGACGGTCTCGGCAAGGGTCTCGAGCAGGGCCATCGACTCCTGCTCGGTGACGGCCACCGCGGCAGCGATCTGCACTGACCACGACTGCAGCCGAGCGGCCTCTGCCCGGGCGCGGTGCAGCCGAGCGACGACGTCCTCCATGTCCGGGCGCTACCCCGCTTCAGGACACTCACGCCCTTCTGGGGCGGGGAGGCACTGCGCGCGGGCGCGACCCCGATAGGGTCGTCGCAGGACGGCAACGGGGGAGAGCAGTGGCGGAGCGCGGGGTGGTGGCCGACGACGTCGACCTGTCCCGTCGCATCTGGACGATCCCGAACGTGCTGTCCCTGCTGCGCCTCGCCGGGGTTCCGCTGTTCCTCTACTGGGCGTTGGTCACCGAGCAGGACGGCCGCGCCATCCTGCTGCTGATGGCCGCTGGGGCCACCGACTACCTCGACGGCTGGATCGCCCGTCGCTACGGCAGCTTCACCCGGCTCGGCCAGCTCCTGGACCCGGCGGCCGACCGTCTCTACATCCTGGCTACCCTCCTGGCCCTGGTGGCCCGCGACGGCCTCCCGCTGTGGTGGGCGCTGGTGCTGATCGGGCGTGACCTGGTGCTGGCCGGCTGCCTCCCGATCCTGCGCAAGCACGGCTACGGCCCGCTGCCGGTGCACTTCCTGGGCAAGGCCGCGACGTTCAACCTGCTGTACGCCTTCCCCATGCTGCTGGCTGCCGTGCCTGGCAACGAGGGCCTGCTCGCGACGGTGTTCCGCCCGATGGGTTGGGCCTTCGCCACCTGGGGGAGCTTGCTCTACCTTTGGGCAGGGGTGCTGTACGTCGTCCAGGTGCGCCGGCTCGTCCGGGCCGGCCGGACCTAGGGCACCGACGGAGGGCATGCGGTGAAGGCCGTCGTGATGGCCGGGGGCGAGGGCACGCGGCTGCGCCCGATGACCTCGAACCAGCCCAAGCCCCTGTTGCCGGTGGCCAACCGGCCGATCATGGAGCACGTCCTGCGGCTGCTCAAGCGGCACGGGTTCGACGAGACCGTCGTGACCGTGCAGTTCCTCGCGAGCCTGGTCCGGACCTACTTCGGGGATGGCGAGGAGCTCGGGATGCACCTGCGCTACGCCACCGAGGAGACCCCGCTCGGCACGGCCGGGTCGGTGGCGAACGCCGAGGCGGCGCTGCGCGACGACGCCTTCCTGGTCATCTCGGGCGACGCGCTGACCGACATCGACCTCGACGACCTGGTGCAGGCCCACCGCCAGGCCGGTGCCCTGGTGACGGTCTGCCTGACCCGGGTGCCGGACCCGGTCGACTTCGGCATCGTCATCCAGGACGAGGACGGCCGCATCGAACGGTTCCTCGAGAAGCCGACGTGGGGCCAGGTGTTCAGCGACACGGTGAACACCGGGATCTACGTCATGGAGCCCGAGATCTTCGAGCACGTGACGCGCGGCGAACCCGTCGACTGGTCCGGCGATGTCTTCCCGGCGCTGCTGGCCAAGGGCGCCCCGCTGTACGGCCACGTGGCCGAGGGCTACTGGGAGGACGTGGGCAGCCTCGACTCCTACGTACGGGCGAACGCCGATGTGCTTCACCGTCGAGTCGACGTCGAGGTGGATGGCTTCGAGATGGCTCCGGGTGTGTGGGTCGGGGAGGGCGCCGAGGTCGATCCCGACGCGCGACTGGAAGGACCACTGATCCTCGGGGCCTACTCCAAGGTCGAGGCCGGCGCCCAGGTGCGACCGCTGTCGGTGCTCGGCAACAACGTCGTCGTGATGGGCGGAGCGGTCGTCGAGCGGGCCGTGGTCCACGACAACGTCTTCGTGGGACCCCAGGTGAGCCTGCGGGGGTGCGTGATCGGCAAGAACACCGACGTGATGCGGGCAGCCCGCATCGAGGAGGGCGCGGTCGTCGGAGACGAGTGCGTGGTGGAGGAGGAGGCCTACCTCGCTGACGGCGTGAAGGTCTACCCCCACAAGACGATCGAGGCCGGTGCGGTGGTCCACACCAGCGTCATCTGGGAGAGCCGCGGGACGTCGTCGCTGTTCGGGCCGCGAGGGGTGTCCGGGCTGGTCAACGTGGAGATGACGCCCGAGCACGTCGTACGCCTGGCCTCGGCGTACGCCACGACCCTGCCCAAGGGCAGCGCGGTGGTGACCAGCAGGGACAGCTCGCGCGCCGCCCGCGCGCTCAAGCGCGCGGTGATCTCGGCGCTGACCGCCAGCGCGATCGACGTCCGCGACCTGGAGGTCGCGCCGCTGCCGGTGAGCCGCTTCGCGACCTGCGACAGCGACGCGGTCGGAGGAGTGGTCCTGCGGACGACGCCGGGGGACCCCCAGTCGGTCGACATCGTCTTCCTGGACGCCGACGGCGCCGACCTGTCCCCCGGTCGTCAGCGCGCGCTCGAGCGGGTGCTGTCGCGCCAGGAGTTCCGGCGCGCCTTCCCCGGGGAGATCGCCGAGCTGACGTTCCCGTCGCGGACGGTGGAGACCTACACCCAGGAGCTGCTGCGGGTCGTGGACGTGTCGGGGCTCGCCGAGGCGGGGCTCAAGGTCGTCCTGGACACCAGCGGTGGGGCGGTGTCGCTGGCCCTGCCGACCCTGCTCGGGCACCTCGACGTCGACGTCCTCACGGTCAACAACCGGCTTGACGAGCAGGCGGCGGGGGAGACGGTCGCCGAGCGGATGCGCGACCTGCAACGCCTCGGGGAGCTGGTGTCGAGCTCACGGGCCGCCTTCGGGGTGCGCTTCGACCACGTCGGTGAGCGCATCACGATCGTCGACGAGCTCGGCCACCTGGTCCACGACGACCGGGCGCTGCTGGTGCTGCTCGACCTGGTGTCGGCCGAGCGCCGAGGGGGCCGGATCGCGCTCCCGGTCACCACGACGCGGATCGCCGAGCAGGTCACCGGCTTCCACCGCACGGGCGTCAGGTGGACCTCGACATCCCCGGACGACCTGGCCAGGGCCGCTCGCGAGCCCGACGTCGTGTTCGCCGGCGACGGTCGGGGCGGCTTCGTGCTGCCCGAGCTCTCCTCCGCCGTCGACGGGGTCGCCGCCTTCGTCCGGCTCCTCGGGCTCGTCGCCCGCACGCGCCTGACGCTGTCGCAGATCGACGCCCGGATCCCGCAGGCCCATGTGGTCCGCCGCTCGGTGCCCACCCCGTGGGCGGTGAAGGGCGCCGTGATGCGGACGGTCGTCGAGGCGGCCGGCTCCCGGCAGGTCGACCTGACCGACGGGGTCCGGGTCGTCGAGGCCGACGGCAGGTGGGCACTGGTGCTGCCGGACCCGTCCGAGGCCGTCACCCACGTGTGGGCCGAGGGCGCCGACGCGGCCGAGGCGGCCGAGCTCACGACGGAGTGGGCAGAGGTGGTCGAGGCCACGCGTCCGTGACCTCGCCGACCCCGCCCCTGGGGCAGGATGGAGGGGTGCCGACGACCTCTTCGCCCGTTTCGGGTGACGCGCCGCCGCGCCGCGTCGACGGATCGATGTCTCTCCTTGTCGACATGATGACGAACACCCTGGACAGCGCGTACGCCGAGCGGGCAGCGCGCCGCAACGACCCGGGCAGCGCGCCGGCGGGCGGCACCGGCCCGGTGCCCCGGACGGTCCGCGGCACCGCGCCGCCCCTGCTCGCGATCCTGCTCGTCGGGGTCCTCACCGGCACCGCCGTCGCCCAGGTCCGCGAACGACAGGAGGCGGGCACGGGGCTGCGCGCCGAGCTGGTCGAGGAGGTCCGGGAGCGCACCGGCGAGAGCGAGGCGCTCGCCGGCCGGGCCGAGGACCTGCGCAGCGAGGTCGACGCTGCCCGGCAGGCGTCCCTCGGCGCCGGCGCGGCCGGCCAGGCGCTGACCGACCGGCTCGCGGCCCTGGGCCTGGCCAGCGCCACCACCCCCGTCGAGGGCCCCGGCATCGTCGTGACGCTCGACGACGCGCCGTCCGAGGCCCCGCTCGACCCGACCGACCCGCGTGCCGCCACCGGGGGCGAGGGCCGGGTGCAGGACCGCGACCTCCAGGACGCCGTCAACGGGCTCTGGGCGGCCGGGGCCGAGGCGATCAGCATCAACGGCGAGCGGCTCACCGTCCTCACCGCCAAGCGCAGCGCGGGCGGCGCCATCCTGGTCGACCTCCGCCCACTGTCGCCGCCGTACGTCGTGGAGGCAGTAGGTGACCCCTCGGCCCTGGAGCTCGGGTTCCTCGACGGTCCCGCCGGCCGTCGCCTGACCACCTACACCAGCCTCTACGGCTTCGGCCTCGACGTCCGTCGGGCCGACCAGCTGAGCCTTCCCGGGGCGGCCGTCCCGGACCTGCGCTCGTCCTCCCGTGAAGGCTCCTCGTGATCCCAGCCCTGGCCCTCGTGCTCGGCGTCGTGCTTGGCCTGACCCTCGAGCCCACCGTGCCTGCGGCCCTGCAGCCCTACCTCCCGATCGCCGTGGTCGCCGCGCTCGACGCGGTCTTCGGCGCCGTGCGGGCCCAGCTCGAGGGGATCTTCGACGACAAGGTGTTCGTCGTCTCCTTCGTCAGCAACGTCCTGGTGGCCGGGCTCGTGGTCTTCCTGGGCGACCAGCTCGGAGTCGGCGGGCAGCTGTCCACCGGCGTCGTCGTCGTCCTCGGGATCCGGATCTTCAGCAACGCCGCGGCCATCCGCCGGCGGGTGTTCCACGCGTGAGCAGTCCGCAGCAGGAGCAGCAGGAGCCCCGCGCCGGGGGGTGGCGACGGCTGCTCACCCCGCGGCTGCGCCGGGTCGACGTCGCCGTCGCGGTCCTGCTGGCCGTCCTCGGGTTCGCCGCCGTCGTGCAGGTGCGGTCCACCCAGGAGGAGGGTCCTCTTGCCCTGGCCCGGCAGGAGGACCTGGTCCAGATCCTCGACGAGCTCTCCAACCGCAACGACCGTCTCCGTGCGGAGGTCAACGCCCTCGAGCAGTCTGAGCGCGAGCTGACCTCGGGAACCGGGACGACGGAGGCCGCGCTTGCTGAGGCGCGTCGTCGGGCGCAGCTGCTCGGGGTCCTCGCAGGGACGGTGCCCGCCCGCGGGCCGGGGCTGCGGCTGACCGTGAGCGACCCGGAGGAGCGGATCACCGCCGACGTCCTGCTCGACGCCCTGGAGGAGCTGCGCGCGGCAGGCGCCGAGGCCATCCAGCTGGAGGGCCCGGTCTCCGGGGGTGAGTCCGGGACGCAGGTGCGGGTCGCTGTCTCGACCGCGCTGGTCGACGGCGAGGACGGCGGTGTCGTCGTCGACGGCGAGCTGCTGCGGCCGCCGTACCGCTTCGTGGTGATCGGGGACCCCGCCACCATCGAGTCCGCGCTCGGCATCCCGGGCGGTGTGGTGGACAACATCACGACGCGGGGCGGCGGGGCCACGGTGCAGACCGGGGACGAGCTGGTGGTGGACGCCTTGCGACCGCTGGCCACCCCTCGTTACGCTCGCCCGGCGCCCTGACCGGGAGCAGAACAGCGACGAGAGGCCACATCCCCGTGCCGGACCTGAAGTTCACCTCTGACCACGAGTGGATCGCGGTGGTCGGCGACGGCGACGACGCGGTGCTGCGGCTGGGCATCACGGCGTACGCGCAGGAGGCCCTCGGCGACATCGTCTTCGTGACGCTGCCCGCCGTGGGCACCGAGGTGGCCGCCGGCGCCGCCCTGGGCGAGGTGGAGAGCACCAAGAGCGTCTCGGACGTCTACGCGCCCTTCGACGGCACGGTGACGGCCCGCAACGAGCAGCTCGACAGCTCGCCCGAGCTCATCAACGCCGACCCCCTCGGTGAGGGCTGGATGGTCGAGCTGAGCCCGAGCGCCGGCGTCGAGCAGGCCTGGGCGGGCGACGGCCTGCTGGACGCCACGGCGTACGACGCGCTCACACAGAGCTCCTAACCCGTTCCTAGTCTCGATCTCCTGTGCAGGTCGAGGCCGCCGCGAACTCTCAGGGTGCGGTTGACCCTGCGGGGGCGCGGCGACTAGGTTCGCGGCTCCGACGTCTCCTCCCAGAGGTGATCGGGGGTCGCCCCGAGGCGACCCGCGGGCCGTCGCCACGGCGGCCCGTCTCACAGCATCGACCAGGAGGCGGGCGACGCGTGTTCTGCAACCAGTGCGGCCATCAGAACCCTGACGGCAGCCGGTTCTGTGCCCGTTGCGGCGCGGCGCTGGCCCGAGCCGGAGCGGAGGGGCCGGTCGAGACGACGTCCACGATCTCGCTGTCGGCGCTCGAGGGTGCCCTTGAGACCGAGGGCGGGGCGGTGCCGGCCGAGACCGCTCCCGACGCGCACGGAGCGCTCGAGGCCCTTCCCCCCGGCAGTGCCCTGCTCGTCGTGAAGCGCGGCCCCAACGCGGGGAGCCGGTTCCTTCTCGACGCGGACGTCACCACCGCGGGGCGGCACCCGGAGTCTGACATCTTCCTCGACGACGTCACGGTCTCGCGTCGGCACGCCGAGTTCGTCAGCGAAGAAGGCGGTTTCGTCGTACGCGATGTCGGGAGCCTGAACGGCACCTACCTCAACCGCGAGCGCATCGACTCGGCAGCGCTGGCCGGCGGCGACGAGGTGCAGATCGGCAAGTACCGCCTGGTGTTCCTGATCGGGTCTCGCGGCGGCGAGGGGTGAGCGCAGGCCTGGGCGGGGCGGCCGCGATGTCGACGCGGGCGTTCATGAGCATCGGTGAGGTCCTCGGCCAGCTGCGGCCGGACTTCCCGGACATCACCATCTCCAAGATCCGGTTCCTCGAGGCCGAGGGGCTCGTCGAGCCCGAGCGGACGGCGTCGGGCTACCGCAAGTTCTCCCGTGAGGACCTCAGCCGGCTGCGCTACGTCCTGACGGCGCAGCGCGACCACTACCTGCCGCTGCGGGTCATCAAGGAGCACCTGGACGCGATCGACCGCGGGCTCGAGCCGCCGGACCTGGGCAACGCCGGTCCCAAGGTCCCCCGGGCGCTGGTCGCCGCTGAGGGCCTGCCCGGCCCCGACGCGTTCCTGCCGGACGTGACCGAGATCCGCCTGTCGCGCAGCGAGCTGCTGAGCGCCGCGGCCCTCGCGCCGGAGCAGCTCGACCAGCTCGAGCAGTACGGCCTGCTGGCCGCGATCCCCGGCGGCAGTCACTACGACGGCAACGCCCTCGTCGTCGCCAGAACGGTGGCGGAGATGGCGCGCTTCGGCATCGAGGCGCGGCACCTGCGGATGTTCAAGGCTGCCGCCGAACGCGAGATCGGGCTCGTCGAGCAGGTCGTGACGCCTCTGGTCCGCCAGCGCAACCCGGAGGCCCGCGCACGCGCCGAGGAGGTCGCCCGCGAGCTGGCCGCGCTGTCGGTGAAGCTGCACGCCACGCTGGTACGCAACGGCCTGGGCCCCGGGCTGCGTCGCTAGGGGTAGCCACGTGGTGGTGGGCCGGGTGCCTGCCTCCGGAGTAAGGTGGAGAACGGTCCGGCGCCCCGCGGGACAAGCCAGGACCCCGAAGGAGGAGCCCGTGGACGAGGCCGGTGAGGGCACGTCGCTGTCCGAGCTGAGCGTGGTCGGCGTCCGCGTCGAGCTGCCCAGCCAGCAGCCGATCGTGCTGCTGAAGGAGGTCGACGGCGACCGCTACCTGCCCATCTGGATCGGCGCCGTCGAAGCCACCGCGATCGCGTTCGCCCAGCAGGGCGTCGTGACGGCAAGGCCGATGACCCACGACCTCATGCGCGACCTGCTCGCCGCGTTCGACCGCACGCTGCAGACCGTGACGATCACCGAGCTGCGCGAGGGCGTCTTCTACGCCGAGCTGGGTTTCGAGGGCGGGGTGACGGTCAGCGCCCGGCCGTCCGACGCGATCGCGCTGGCCATGCGCAGCGGGGCGACGATCCGTAGCGCCGAGGCGGTGCTCGGCGAGGCCGGGATCGCGATCCCGGACGAGCAGGAGGACGAGGTCGAGAAGTTCCGCGAGTTCCTGGACACCATCACCCCCGAGGACTTCGAGAAGGACTCCTAAGGCTCCACACGAGGTCGAGGGTTGCGACGCGCCGCGTGACGTCGTTGACCCTGCCCCTCCGACTCCCTACCGTTCGCGACCTGGCCCTCCCGGCCGGAGACGCCTCACGTGGCCTCGAGGCGACGCGCAGGACCACAGACAGGAGTCCGACCGTGGTGGACGACCCCGCAGAGCCCGGGCAGGAGCGCGTCGGCGCTGCCGTCCCGCCCGCTGGTCCGGCCTCATCAGGACGCGGCCAGCTCGGCCTGCAGGGCACCCTGTTCGACGACCTGCCGGAGGACGAACGCCCCGGCGCCTCACCGCAGGACATCGGCTACCGCGGCCCGACCGCGTGCAACGTCGCCGGCATCACCTACCGCCAGCTCGACTACTGGGCCCGGACCGGCCTGGTCGAGCCCACCGTCCGCGAGGCCTCCGGCTCCGGCACGCAGCGGCTCTACTCCTTCCGCGACATCCTCGTGCTCAAGGTCGTCAAGAAGCTGCTCGACGTCGGCATCTCGTTGCAGAACATCCGCACCGCGATCAGCACGCTGCGCGACCGCGGTGTCGCCGACCTGGCGGAGATCACGCTGATGAGCGACGGCACGACCGTCTACGAGTGCACGTCCACCGACGAGATGGTCGACCTGCTGCAGGGCGACCAGGCGGTCTTCGCCATCGCCGTCGGGCGCCACGTCCGCGAGGTCGAGGGCACGCTGGCCTCGCTGCCCGGGGAGCGGGCCACCGCCGCGGGCGCGGACAGCACGGACGCTGCCGGTGTCGCCGCCGACGAGCTGGCCAGTCGCCGGCGTCGCCGCACCACCGCCTGACACTGCCGTGGCCTGTGTCGGGGCCGAGGTGCTGGTGCTGGTGCTGAGGTGCTGGGGCTGAGGTGCTGGGGCTGACGGACCGGCCCTCGGTCGCTAGACTGCGGGCGCTGACGATCCCGCGCGGGAGAGTCCCCTCACCGCCAGTGGGGGGCGCCGAAGGAGCAATCCTCCCCACCACCAACCTCTCAGGCCACCGGACCGCGCGGGTCAGGCAACTCTGGAAAGCGAGCGCTCCCGCAGGCTCCACCGACGGTGCAAGCCCCACGCGGGGTGAAGCTCTCAGGTCCCATGACAGAGCGGGGAGGGCCGCGGGGCGCGACCGCGCTCCGCCCCGGCCGACGCCAGGAGCCCTCCGCCCATGAGCCCCCGACCCTCGCTGCGCGATCTCGAGCAGGCCTCGCCGTTCACCAGCCGCCACATCGGTCCCAGCGACGACGAGCAGGCCAAGATGCTCGCCGTCATCGGCCAGGGGAGCCTGGCGGACCTGGCCGCCGCAGCTGTGCCGGCGGCGATCGCGGCCACCGAGGTCCTCGACCTGCCGGCCGGTCTGTCCGAGGCCGCGGTGCTCGCCGAGCTGCGGGACTATGCCGCGCTCAACCGCGTGACGGTCCCCATGATCGGTCTGGGCTACTCACCCACCCACACCCCGCCGGTCATCCTGCGCAACGTCCTGGAGAACCCGGCCTGGTACACCGCCTACACGCCCTACCAGCCCGAGATCAGCCAGGGCCGGTTGGAGGCGCTGCTCAACTTCCAGACCGTCGTCACCGACCTCACCGGGCTCGCGATCGCGGGGGCGTCCCTGCTCGACGAGGCGACGGCGGCGGCCGAGGCCATGACCCTGGCCCGGCGCAGCAGCAAGGCCTCGGAGGCAGCGGTCTTCCTGGTCGACGCGGACTGCCTGCCGCAGACGATCGCCGTGGTGCACACCCGCGCGGAGCCGCTCGGCATCCCGGTGCAGATCATCGACATGTCGACACCTCTACCTGACAACATAGAGACCTTTGGCGTGCTGCTTCAGTACCCGGGCGCCAGCGGCGACGTCCGCGACCACCGCGCCACCATCGAGCAGGCGCACGCCCGCGGGGCCCTCGCCGTCGTCGCTGCCGACCTGCTGGCGCTGACACTGCTGACCAGCCCGGGGGAGATGGGGGCCGACGTCGCGGTCGGCACAAGCCAGCGCTTCGGCGTCCCGCTGGGCTACGGCGGTCCGCACGCCGGCTACCTCGCCGTGCGCAAGGGTCTCGAGCGCACCCTGCCGGGACGCCTGGTCGGCGTGAGCGTCGACGCCGATGGCGCGTCCGCGTACCGCCTGGCCCTGCAGACCCGCGAGCAGCACATCCGCCGGGAGAAGGCGACCAGCAACATCTGCACGGCGCAGGTGCTGCTGGCGGTGATCGCCGGGATGTACGCCGTGTTCCACGGGCCCGACGGCCTGCGCGACATCGCCCGCCGCACCCACCGCTACGCCGCGCTGCTCGGCGCCGCACTGGGCGTCGAGGGGGACTACTTCGACACGGTGACGGTCCGTGTCCCCGGACGCGGTCAGGCCGTCGTGGCCGCCGCGGCCGAGGCCGGCATCGACCTGCGCCTGGTCGACGCCGACACGGTCGGGATCAGCACCGACGAGACCACGACCCGCGCCCATCTCGACGCCGTCGTGGCGGCGTTCGGCGTCGGGCCGCAGGACTGGGACGCCCTCGACGCGCAGACCCCCGATGCGCTCCCGGTGGGGTCGGCCCGGACCAGCGCCTTCCTCACCCACCCGGTCTTCGCCGAGCACCGCAGCGAGACCTCGCTCCTGCGCTACCTGCGCCGACTGGCGGACAAGGACCTGGCACTGGACCGCACGATGATCCCGCTGGGCTCCTGCACGATGAAGCTCAACGCCACGACCGAGATGGAGCCCATCACCTGGCCCGAGTTCGGCGGGCTGCACCCGTTCACCCCCGCGGCCAACGCCCGCGGCTACCGGCGGATGGTGGACGACCTCGAGCGCTGGCTGTGCGAGATCACCGGCTACGACGCCGTGAGCCTGCAGCCCAACGCCGGGTCGCAGGGGGAGTTCGCCGGTCTGCTGGCGATCCGCGGCTACCACCGGGCCAACGGCGACACCGGGCGTGATGTCTGCCTGATCCCCTCGAGCGCCCACGGGACGAACGCAGCCAGCGCGGTCATGGCCGGGATGCGCGTGGTGGTCGTCGCGAGCGCCCCGAGCGGCGACGTCGACGTCGACGACCTGCACGCCAAGATCGCTGAGCACGGCGACCGCCTGGCGGCCCTGATGGTGACCTACCCGAGCACGCACGGCGTCTTCGAGGACACCATCACCGACATCTGCGCCTCGGTGCACGACGCCGGTGGCCAGGTCTACGTCGACGGCGCCAACCTGAACGCGCTGGTCGGTCTGGCCCGGCCGGGTCGGTTCGGCGCCGACGTGAGCCACCTCAACCTGCACAAGACCTTCTGCATCCCGCACGGCGGCGGCGGTCCGGGCATCGGGCCGGTCGCGGTGCGCGCCCACCTCGCTCCGCACCTGCCGAACCACCCGCTCGACGCCGACGCCGGTCCGGCGACCGGGCCCGGCCCGGTGAGCGCCGCGCCGTACGGCAGTGCGGGCATCCTGCCGATCAGCTGGGCGTACGTCCGGCTCATGGGTGGTGCCGGGCTGACGCGGGCCACCCAGGTCGCGGTGCTGTCGGCCAACTACGTCGCACAGCGGCTGCAGCCGCACTTCCCGGTGCTCTACACCGGCCGGGGCGGGCTCGTGGCCCACGAGTGCATCGTGGATCTGCGGCCGATCACCAAGGCGACGGGCGTGACGGTCGACGACGTGGCCAAGCGCCTGGTCGACTACGGCTTCCACGCCCCGACGATGAGCTTCCCGGTCGCCGGCACGCTGATGATCGAGCCGACCGAGAGCGAGGGGCTCGCCGAGCTGGACCGGTTCATCAGCGCCATGATCGAGATCCGCCGGGAGATCGACGAGGTCGCCGCCGGCACCTGGCCTGTCGATGACAACCCGCTGCGAGGGGCGCCGCACACCGCGTCCTGCGTGACGGGGGAGTGGGACCACCCCTACGGGCGGGAGCTCGCGGCCTACCCGCCCGGGGTGTCCCGCAGCGCGAAGTACTGGCCGCCCGTACGGCGCATCGACGGCGCCTTCGGCGACCGCAACCTGGTCTGCTCCTGCCCGTCACCCGAGGCCTACGAGCAGTAGCGGCGCGCTGTCCCGGTCGTCACCGGACGACCGGGGCGGGTCACGCGGCCGACCAGATCCGGCAGGCCGGCCGGTGTGGGGCGACCGTGCGTCCGTCGGGCAGCAGCTCGCCGGTGTCCTCGAACACCACGACGCCGTTGCACAGCAGGCTCCAGCCCTGCTCCGGGTGGCGCGAGACCACCACCGCCGCGTCGTGGTCGGCGTCGCCGGCGGTCGGGCAGGCAGGTTCGTGGGCGCAGGTGGTGGCGCGCGGGTCGAGGTACATCGTGCTCCTGGTCGAGGACTGGGCCCGCCGGCGTGAGGGGTGGGGCGCCGGCGAAGACGGATCGTCGTGACATTGTCATCCTCGGACCCGCGTCGCGCGGTCTGAACCACCAGATCGGGGGACCGTGAGCAGGACGTCGCTCCGCGTCCACCTCCCCGACCCCCCAGGGACAACCCCTGACTGGCGCGGGCGGCTGCAGGAGCTCGAGCGGTGGGAGTGGCGCGAGGGCGACGCGACCGATCCCGGTGCAGGGCTCGCGGCCTTCCTCGAGGCCCACGGCCTCGGCGGGGAGCCGGCCGCGCAGCGCGGTGACACCGCCGTCGCGCTGCTGGCCGGGGCCGACGGCTGCGCCCGGGTCGCGGGCCTGCCGCGCGGCGCCGCGTCCCCGGTGCCGGCGGTCCCCGACCTGGTGGCCGTGGCCTACCGGCGGGGGGCGGACCGCGGACCGTGCCCGGGCCCCCGCGACGCGCTGCGGTCCGGCGCGCTGCCCGCGGTCGGGTCGTGGGCCAGGACGTGGACCGACGCCGAGCACGCCGCGGCGATCGAGGTCGTGCGCGAGGCGATCAGCCGGGGCGAGCTCTACCAGGCCAACGTGGTGGGCCACCGCCGCGCCCCGCACACCGGCGACGGCCGGGAGCTCGCCGCCGCGGTGGCGGCGCTGCCGGGCGCGGTCTACGGCGGGGCGATGGCGGGGGACGGGTGGGCGGTCGGCTGCGCCTCGCCCGAGCAGCTCGTGCGGCTCGAGGGCGACCGGCTCACAACGGTGCCGATCAAGGGGACGCTGCCGGTGACGCCGGGTTCGCACGCGCGGCTGCGGGCCAGCGAGAAGGACCGGGCCGAGCACGTGATGATCGTCGACCTGGAGCGCAACGACCTGTCACGCGTGGCGCAGACCGGCAGCGTCGAGGTGGAGCAGCTCTACCGGCTGGCCGACTGGTCGGGCCTGTGGCAGGCCGCGTCGACGGTGTCGGCCCGGCTGGTGGACGGCGCCACGACCCTGGACGTCCTGCGCGCCCTGCTGCCGGGCGGCTCGGTGACGGGCGCGCCCAAGCGGGCAGCCTGCGGGTTGCTGGCCGCGCTCGAGCCGGTCGGTCGGGGTCCCTCGATGGGCGCCATGGGTCTGGTTCGACCAGGCGGTCTCGACCTCGGGCTGACGATCAGGACGGTCGCGGTCGACGACGACCAGCTCCACCTGTGGGCCGGCGGTGGGATCACCTGGGGGAGCGAGGCGGGCGCCGAGGTGGAGGAGGCGCACGCCAAGGCGAGCCCGGTCGTGCGGGCGCTGTCGCGCGTGCCCTCGAGCCACCGGAGCTGACCTACGTGCGGCCGTCGTTCTCCTGGGCCTGCTCGAGCGCTGGCTCCGCACCCATCCAGGTGGCCCGCAGGACCGTGAAACCGGCCTGCTCGTACGCCTGGCAGACCAGCAGGTCGTCGTCGACGACGACGGCGACGACCCGGTCCCGGGCGAGCCGCTGCAGCAGCTCCAGCTTGGCGACCCGCGCGGGCCGCCGGTCGCGCCGTCCGCGCATCGACAGCTCGCCGGACGGCAGTCCCTGTCGGGCGAACCACGCCAGCGTGTCGGCGCGGCACCGCTCCGGTCGTCCCGTGACGTAGACGACCTGGCAGTCGCGGGCGCTCTCGAGGGCCAGGGCGACGCCGGTGGCCAGAGCCGGGTCGGCGGGGGCGGCGTCGAAAAAGGCGTCCCAGTCCTTCGGGCGACGCTCGACGTGGTGCAGGCGGTGCCGGACGTCGGCAAGCACGCCGTCGACGTCGAAGACCGCGAGGGGTTGCGTCATGCGGGAACACGCCCGGCATCGCGCGTGGTCAGCCGCTCGAGGGGGAGCAGGGCCAGCAGGGCCATGCAGTGCGGCAGGAAGATGATGGTGATCATCGAGAACGTCATGAGGTGGAACCCCAGGAACCCCGTCGCCAGCCCCCAGGTCCACCGCGGGTCGCGCCAGCGGACGAGCAGCAGCGGGGCGATGACGAGCTCCATGACCATCAGGCCGTACTGCGCCGCCTGGAGCAGGATCGGTACCTCGAGCAGGGGCTCGGACAGGGGAGTGCTGCGGCGCAGGACCGCCCGGGTGAGGGTGGCCCCGTCGACCCAGTCCCACCCGCCGAAGCGGATCTTGGCCACGGCGGCCAGGGTGTAGGTCGCGACGACGGCCAGGGCGATCATGGTCAGCGCCCAGCCCGCCGCCTCGCTGCGCTCCCGGGATCGCAGCGACGCCCGGCCGACGCTGGGGAGCACGAACAGCGCCACGAGGAAGGCGAACCGGTCGTGATCGACCTTCCCGTAGCTCATCGCGATGACCATCCACTCGAGGTAGAGACAGGCCACCAGCCACCCGGTCAGCCGGGGGAGCCGGTCACGGGCGGCTGCGAGCGCGGCCAGCAGGGCCGCGAGCACGAGCAGCACCTGGAAGACCTCTACCCACGGTCCCGGAGTCGGCAGCGGGAGCAGCCGCCCGATCCGCAGCGGGACGTAGAGGTCGGCGGGCACCAGCGCGTGCGCGCGCACCCAGGTGGTCGTCAGCAGCACGTCGACGGGGATGAACAGGTACAGGACCACGCGCAGCACGGCGACGCGGGCCAGCGGGGCGGGGGAGAACAGCCACCGGGCGGGTGGGCTCGGCGTCGGTGCGCCCGTCACGGGCGCACCCACCGGGCGACGACCCGCTCGGTCTGCTCCCCGGTCGGGCGGCTGTCCTGCAGCCGGTAGGACCGCTCGACGACCCTGATCTGGGCGTACGGCAGCTCCTGCGGGCGCAGCCGGTCGTGGGCGGTGGACAGCTCTCCGAGCAGGTCCGGGTCGGCCCGGAAGCGGCCGACCTGCCCCTCCACCTCCGCCCGCTTCAGGCCCGTCGAGCTCTCGTCGACCACCCGCAGCGTTCCGCCGGTGTCGACGGCCTCGACCCGGGTCGACACCACCACGCCGTCCGGGTCGTCGCGGGTGGAGTACATCCGGAACGGGCCGAAGGGGAAGTCGTCGTCCTGCCCGACGAAGGTCCCGGCGAGCAGGAGGACGGCGACGACCAGCGTCACGCCGGTGCGCACCAGTCGTCCGGTGGCGGTCAGCACCCGTCGAGCGTAAGGGTCCCCGCGATCGGGACAGGCGTCCTGCGCCAGGCCGTCGGGATGTGTCCGGCACCCGGGCTACAGGTCGGTGCGCAAAGTGCCGAAAGTGGAGCATCTGAAGCACGTTCCCCAGCGGATGTGAGGTCCTCGCGTGCGTCGACGATCCCTGGCTGTCGCGGCTGTTGCAGCCTTCGTCCTCATCCCGGTGACCGGGGTCCCGTCCCTGGCGGCGACCACGACCGCGCCCGCCACGGCGCAGGGCTACCAGGACCGTGTCCTGACGCTGACCAACAAGGAGCGGACCCGTCGGGGTCTGCGTCCGCTGGCGCTGTCCACGTGCGCCGACGGCTTTGCCGACCCCTGGGCGAGGACGCTGGCCGGTCGTCACGCCCTGGCGCACCAGCAGCTGCGACCGATCCTCTCGGCGTGCAAGGCGCGGCGGGTGGGGGAGAACGTCGCCCACGGCAACCGGACGGCGGACCAGATGGTCCAGATGTGGCTGGCCTCGCCCGGGCACCGCGCCAACCTGCTCAATCCGGCGTTCACCCACCTCGGTGTGGGAGCGGTGGTGACCGGGACCGGGCGCTGGTTCGGCGTGCAGGTGTTCCTCACGCGCTGACAGGACCGCTCAGCCGGGACCGCTCTTGCAGGATCACTCTCCCAGGGCGCCCCCCGGCACGACACGGTCTGCCGGCCGTCCGGTCGGGGGGTGGGGGCGTCACGGCCGTGGTGGGGTGAGGCATGTCCACCCTCGTTGACGTCGGCCCCGCCCTTGCCGTCGCGCTCGTCCTGCTCGCCGGTGTCGCCGCGACCGTCTCCTGGTACGGCAGGCTCGGCCAAGCCCGGGACGTCCTGGTGGCCAGCGTGCGAGCCGTCGGGCAGCTCTCGGTCGTGGCGCTCGTGCTCGTGGCCGTGGTCGACTCGGTTCCGCTGAGCCTGCTGTTCGTCACCAGCATGCTTGCGGTGGCGTCCTGGACCGCAGGGCGCCGGATGGTGAAGACGTCCGCCGCGTGGTGGGCAGCGATCCCCGTCGCCGCGGGCGCCGCTCCCGTCGTCGTCCTCCTGCTGGTCAGCGGCGTGGTGCCGTTCGAGGGCATCGCGATCGTCCCGATCGCGGGGATCCTCATCGGCGGGGCCATGACGGCCACCGCGCTCGCCGGCCGCAGGGCCCTGGAGTCCCTGACCGACCGACACGGCGAGTACGAGGCCGGGCTGGCCATCGGCCTCGGGTCACGGGAGTCGGCCCTCGAGCTCTGTCGCGCCCCGGCCTCGCTGGGCCTGGTCCCGGCGCTGGACCAGACCCGCACCGTGGGGCTGGTCGCCCTGCCCGGGGCGTTCGTCGGGACGCTGCTGGGCGGCGCGTCGCCCGTCGAGGCCGGTGCGGTACAGGTGCTGATCCTCGTCGCGCTCTTGGCGGTCCAGACCGTGGCGATCGTGGCGACCACGGAGCTGGTGGCGCGGGGGATCCTGGTCTCGGGTCACGCCGTGCACGTCGAATGAGGGCAAGTTTACATAGTGTCGATTATCGGCGATTCGGGCCATGATCGCACACAGCATCCGGCACCGGGGCTCCGTCCCCGAGACGTCCACGCAGTCGCGGATGGACACATCCTCTGGCTGCGTACTGAACTGCCCCCACCGCTGGGGGCAGTTCAGTACGGGGCTGGACGACGTGCCTGCCCCGGGTGGCGGTCGCGGTGCTGCTACTCCGCTGCCGCGCTCCGCGAGACGTCGATCATCGTCTGGCGGTCGACGACCTTGACCCGCTCACGGGGCTTGTCCCCCACCGGCCCGAAGGCCTCGCCGAGCGCGAGCTCGTGGGCGTCGAGCAGCTGCCAGCCGTCCCAGGTCGTCCACGCCACACCGCGGCTGTCGAGGAACTCGGTGATCGCGTCCGTTGCCGGGTCGGTGGCGCGCGGCATCGTGTCGACGTCGGCGAGCAGGCTGCCGACCGTCTCGATGGCGTCGCCCTTGGTGTGGCCGATCAGGCCGACCGGTCCGCGCTTGACCCAGCCGTTGACGTAGACGCCGGGCAGGGGCGAGCCGTCAAGGCCCAGGACCCGTCCGGCCGCGTGGGGGACCACGTGGTTGCGGCTGTCCCACGGCAGGCCGGGCAGCTCGGTGCTCCGGTAGCCGACGCAGCGGTAGACGGCCTGCACCGGCCAGTCGGTGAACGCGCCGGTGCCGCGCACGTTGCCGTCGCCGGTCAGCTCGGTGCGCTCGGTGCGGAAGCCCTCGACGCGGTCGTCACCGAGGACCTCGACGGGCGACTCGAAGAAGTGCAGGAACAGCTTGCGCGGACGCGGACCGGGGTCGCGCATCGCGTAGCGCTCGAGCTCGCGAACAACCAGCTTGGTCTGGTTGTCGGAGTGGATCGCCGCGACCGAGCCGTCGTCGTACTCGATGTCCTCGGGGTTGACGATCACCTCGACGTTGGGCGAGTGGTCGAGCTCGCGCAGCTCCAACGGCGTGAACTTGGCTTGCGCCGGACCCCGGCGCGCGAAGACGTGCACCTCGCGCACGGGGTTGGCCAGCAGCCGCTCGTACACGTTGTGCGGGATCTCCGTCACCAGCAGCTCATCCGCGGTCTTCGACAGCATCCGGGCCACGTCGAGACCGACGTTGCCGGCCCCGACGACGGCGATCTGCTCCGCGCCGAGGGGCCACTCGCGCGGGACGTCGGGGTGGCCGTCGAACCAGGAGACGAAGTCCGCTCCTCCGAAGCTGCCGGCCTTGTCGATGCCCGGGATGTCGAGGTCCCGGTCCTTCTCCGCGCCGGTCGTGAAGACCACCGCGTCGTAGTGGCGGCGCAGGTCGTCGAGCTTGACGTCCACGCCGTACTCCACGTTGCCAAGCAGGCGTATCTGCGGCTTGGACAGCACCTGGTGCAGCGCCTTGACGATGCCCTTGATGCGCGGGTGGTCCGGGGCGACGCCGTAGCGGATGAGCCCGAAAGGCGCGGGCTGGCGCTCGAACAGGTCGATCGACACGTCGGTGTCGGACTTCATGAGGACGTCGGCGACGTAGATGCCGGCGGGACCGGCGCCGACGATGGCGACCCGCAGCGGACGCTCGGCCTGCGGGGTGACGACGGGCGCACTCACGACGGGGGACTCCCTGCTTCGACGGTCTCTGCCACCTCAGCAGAACCCGGCCGAGGACCTCCATTGTTCCGTAGGTGACGGTCGCAGGCACGGTGACGGCAGTGACGTGCACCACGGGGCGGGCCCGGTCCTCAGCGGGCGAGCGGGCCCTGATCCAGCGCCCGCAGGCCGGCCAGGGTGCCTGCCAGAGCGCTCAGCACGACCAGTCCGCCCGTACGACGGGACAGCCGCCCCCGCAGGACGGCGGCGCCGATGGTCAGCACGTCGGCCCCGTCGGACAGGGCCCCGGCGGCGACCCACGCCCGCGCAGCCCTGCCGTCCGGGGAGCGCAGTGCCACGAGCGTGCCGAGGCCCAGCGCCACCTCGCGCGCACCCAGCATCTGCACGACCCAGGCGGTGCGAGCGGCGCTGGCGGAGTCCACGCCGAGCGCGGTCGGCATCAGGCGGGGGCGGACCAGCAGGACCCCGCCGACGCCGGTACGGGTCACCGCCATCCTGGCAGGCGTCGCGGCCGCGCGGGCCCGTTCGAGGGCGGTGCTCAAGGACGCCGTCAGGGCGCTGGAGGCGGACGTGCGGGGACGGGTGAGCAGCGGCACGACGGGCCTCCCGGTGTCACGATGGCGGGTCCCGTGGTGTGCGCGGTCCGCACCCGGGAATCCTCCCGGACGCGTGCACGTTGGCACAGGCAGACGTCCGGACCAGGAGGCACCCCATGAGCGACCGCGTCCTTCGAGGCACCCGCCTCGGGGCAGTGAGCTACGAGAGCGACCGGCACACCGAGTTCGCTCCCCGCCTGCGCACTGCCTATGACTGCCCGCAGGGCCACGAGACCGCTATGCCGTTCGCCGCGGAGGCCGACGTCCCGCCGACGTGGGAGTGCCGGGCCTGCGGGGCGACCGCGCTGCTGCGCGACGGCGAGCAGCCCGAGCCCAAGAAGGGGAAGCCGGCCCGCACGCACTGGGACATGCTCCTGGAGCGGCGCTCCGCCGCCGAGCTGGAGGAGGTCCTGGCTGAGCGCCTGGCCGTCCTCCACGAGCACCAGGGCAAGGTGAAGGCCGCCCTCAAGCAGGAGCGGGCCAAGGACAAGAAGACCGCCTAGGTCCCACCCGAACGCACCCCGGGCCGCGCTCTCACCGGAGCGCGGCCCGCGGCATGTCAGGCCCCCGAGGCAGGTCAGGCCCCCGCTGCAGATCAGAGGCGGCCGGAGCGGTCCGGGCCGTCGTCGCCGTCCACGACCTCGCCCTCCACGACCTCGCCGTCGACGACGCGACCGTCACGGCCGCCCCAGGACGGTGGCGGCGTCGACCGCCGAGGCTGCTCGTTCGCCAGCCCCACCACTCCCACCACGCCGAGGCGCCGAGCCACCAGGCCGGTGAGCAGGCGGCGCAGGGCGGCCCGGGTCGGCGGCAGGATGCACAGCAGCCCGAAGGCGTCGGTCGCGAAGCCGGGGGTCAGCAGCAGCGCGCCGCCGAACAGCACCAGCGCCCCGTCGGCGACCTCGCGGGCCGGCATCCGCCCGGCCTGCAGCGTGGTGCGCAGCGCCCGCCAGGTCCGCGTCCCCTCCCGGCGCAGCAGGTAGCCGCCGAGCAACGACATCAGGACGAGCAGCGCGATCGTGGGCAGGGCGCCCAGCTGCTGCCCGACCTGGATGATCACGTACAGCTCGACCAGCGGCACCACGATCAGGGCGAGGACGACCAGCGCGGCCACCGGCTACTCCTGCACGGCAGGGACGGGGAGCGCACGCCGGGACCGGCGGCTGTGCAGGCCCCACCAGGTGACCCGCCACAGCGCCTCGACGACGATCGAGCGGCTCATCTTGGACTCGCCCCGCTCGCGCTCGACGAAGGTGATCGGCACCTCGACCACGGTGCTGCCGCTGCGCCAGGCCTGCCAGGCCAGGTCGACCTGGAAGCAGTAGCCCTGCGAGGCGACCTGGTCCAGTGGAAGGTCGTCGAGCACGGACCGCCGGTAGGCCCGGTAGCCGCCGGTGGCGTCCCTCAGGGGAAGCCCGAGCGCGAGCCGGGTGTAGGCGTTGCCGCCGCGGCTGAGGAGCTCGCGGGACCTCGGCCAGTTGACGACCGCTCCCCCGGGTACCCAGCGGCTGCCGAGCACGACGTCGGCGTCGGCCAGGGCCGCGAGCAGCCGGGGCAGCTGCTCGGGCGCGTGGGAGCCGTCGGCGTCCATCTCGACGACGACGTCGTAGCCGTGCTCGCGGGCCCAGGCGAAGCCGGCGATGTAGGCCGCGCCGAGGCCCGCCTTCTGGCTGCGGTGCAGCACGTGGACACGCTCGTCGGCCGCGGCGAGGCGGTCGGCGATCTGCCCGGTGCCGTCGGGGCTGTTGTCGTCGACGACCAGCAGGTGCACCGATGGCACGGCGGTGAGCAGCCGGTCCGCGATGGGCTCGAGGTTCTCGCGTTCGTCGTACGTCGGGACGATCACGAGCACCGAGCCCAGCGGCGGCCTCACGCGCTCGCCCGACGACGTGCCAGGCCGAGCCCGAGCACAGCCAGCAGCGAGACGGCGAGCTCGGGCAGCGCACCGACGCGCGTGGCCAGCGTCCGGCCGTCGCGGGTCGGGACCTCGGCGGAGAGGACCTCGCGCGTGAAGACCGGCGCGGACTGCTGGACCGAGCCGTCAGGGGCGATGACGGCGCTGATGCCGCTGGTCGCGGCGACCAGCACGGTCCGGCCGTGCTCGACGGCCCTGAGCCGACCCATCGCCAGCTGCTGCACGGTCTCGGCGCTGCGACCGAAGGTCGCGTTGTTGGTCTGCACGACCAGCAGCCTGCCTCCTCCGGTCACCACGTCGCGCACCAGGTCGTCGTAGGCCACCTCGAAGCAGATGACGTCGCCCAGCCGGACCGGCCCGACGTCGAGCACGCCGGCGGTGTCACCGGCGTAGAAGTCCCGGGGCACGAGGTCGACCTTGTCGGTCACGAGCCGGACGAGCGAGCGCAGCGGGATGTACTCCCCGAACGGCACCGGGTGGCGCTTGATGTAGCGCTCCCCCGGTCCGGTGACCGGGTCCCACACGATGCCGGCGTTGCTGACCTTGTCCCCCGGACCCCGCAGGACCGCGCCGACCAGGACCGGGACGCCGACGTCCTTGACCGCAGCGTCGATCGTGGCGAAGGCCTCGGGATCGGTGAACGGGTCGATGTCGGAGGCGTTCTCCGGCCAGATCACCAGGTCCGGACGCGGGGTGCGGCCGGCCCGGACGTCGGCGGCGAGCTCGCGGGTCGCGCTGGCGTGGTTGTTCAGCACCGCGGCGCGCTGGGCGTTGAACTCCAGGCCCAGCCGCGGGACGTTGCCCTGGACCAGCGCCACCCGCACCGGCTCGCCGTCGGTCGGGACCGGCACCAGTGCGGCGCCGCCGAGTGCCGCGGCGACGGCGGACGCCGCGACGAGCGGCCCGGCCAGCCCCCGGGAGATGACCGCCCAGGCGAGCGCTCCCCCGACCAGGGCGACCGCCAGGCTGACCAGCGGCGCGCCGCCCAGGGCCGCCCAGGGCGTGAGCGGGCTGTCGCCCTGGCTGAAGGCCAGCCGGCCCCACGGGAAGCCGCCGAACGGCAACCGGGAGCGCAGCGCCTCCTGCAGCACCCAGAGCGCGCCGGTCAGGAGCGGCCACAGGCTGCTGCGGGTCGCGACCGACAGCGCCCCTCCCAGCAGCGCCAGGAAGGACGCCTGGAGCACCGCGAGCGCCACCAGCGCCAGGGGCCCGGCGATCGTCGCGGTCCACTCGACCAGCAGCAGGAAGGTCGCGAGCCCGTGGACGAAGCCCAGCAGCGCGCCGACCCGCACCGTGGTGCCGCGGCAGGCCAGGGCCAGCACCGCGACGGCCGGGGCCGCCAGCCACCAGGCGCCGACCGGGGGGAAGGCGAGGTAGAGCACCAGCCCGGAGGCGACGGCGGCGACCAGGCGCAGTGCCAGGTCGGACGACCTGCGCTCCTGCGGGGGGTCGACCGGGGGCGCCGGGGCCCTCGCGCTGACGACGGTCGGGTGCTCCACGACCACCATCTTGCCAGCGACCTCATGCCAGTGCCGTGCTGCCCGCGCCGAGCCACCACCGGGACAGGGCCCGACCGACCTTCGGACCGGCGATCAGGCTGCTGGAGGCTGCCTGGTCGCCGTTGTCTAGCGGTCTGTCGGGACCCCGTCCGGCGTGGACCCGTCCGAGATTAGCCGCGTAGGCCCTTGTGCTGTCAACCGGCCGCTGACCTGGGGTTTCCCTGTGTCGCCGCAGGTCAGAGGGGGTGCTGCGGAGGCCCGCCGTTCGGCCCTTTCTTTCCTGGCGTTCATGTGCCCGTCGTCGGGTGTCCGCCGACGACGGTGAGCCGGCAGACGGGGTCGCCGTCCGAGAGGTCCGGCAGGCCGGCCACCCCCGCTCGCGGATCGGTCGACCAGGCCGAGACCCGCTCGTCAGGGACCTGCACGACGAGCTCGGCCGGCAGCTCCCAGACCGCGAAGGTCGCGGGCGCCCCAGGGGTGAGCTCACCGGCCCCCTCCACCCGGGCGGCGCGCCAGCCGCCGCGGGTGTGGGCCGAGAAGGCGGCCCGGGCCGACAGGCCGCTGCCGGGCGTGCGGTGGCGCACGGCAGCGCGGACCGTTCCCCAGGGGTCCAGCGGCGTGACGGGGGCGTCCGAGCCCAGGGCCAGCGCCACACCGGCCGCCGCCATCGCGGCGTACGGGTTCATGGTCCGGGCCCGTTCGGCGCCCAGCCGCGCGACGTAGGTGCCCTCCGGGCCGCCCCAGCGGGCGTCGAACGCGGGCTGGACGCTGGCGACGACGCCGAGGTCTGCCATCGTGGTGATCTGATCCGGCGTGAGCATCTCGGCGTGCTCGATGCGGTGGCGGGAGGCCCGTACGGCGCCGGCCCCGACGGCTTCCGCCGCCTGCGCGATGCCGGTCAGCACGGCCTCGAGCGCCGCGTCGCCGATGGCATGGAAGCCGGCCTGCATCCCGGCGGTGGTGCAGGCCATGACGTGCCGGGCGACCTGGTCGGCGTCGAGGTAGCCGTGGCCGCTGGTGGCCTCGTCGGCGTAGGGCTCGTGCAGGCAGGCCGTGTGGCTGCCCAGTGCCCCGTCGGCGAACAGGTCCCCGCCGGCCCCGACCGCACCGAGCTCGCGAGCCCGCTCGACGCCGTCGAGCTCGCCCCAGTAGCCGATCACCTGGACCGGGTGCTCGAGCGTCAGCAGGGCGCGGAAGTCCAGCTCGCCGCCGATGTCGGGCCCGCCGCACTCGTGCACGCAGGCGATGCCCAGCAAGGCGGCCCGGTCGAGCGTGGCGGTCTGGGCCACCCGCCGTTGCGCGGGCGTGACGGCGGCGTACGCAGCCCGTCGTACGACGTGGTGGGCCTCCTGGCGGACCAGCCCGTCGCCGACGAACCCGGCCGCGGCGCGGGCGTCCGGCGCGGCCGCGAGCAGCGCGCTGGAGGCGACGGCGGAGTGCACGTCGGTCCGGGCGAGGTAGACCACGCCGCCGTAGGACGCCCGGTCGAGCTCGGCCGCCGTCGGCGGGCGGCCCTCGGGCCAGGTGGTGTCGTCCCAGCCGGTGCCCAGCAGCACTCCCCCGCGGGCCCTCCTGGCGGCCTGCGCCACCCGGTCCAGCGCGACGGCCAGCGACGGTGCGCCGGTGAGGTCCAGCCCGGTCAGGGCCAGCCCTGTCGAGGTCGCGTGGACGTGCGCGTCGACGAACGCCGGCGCGACCCACGCGTCGTCGAGGTCGACCGTGACGTCGGCGCTCATCGCGTCGGCTGCGCCCTCGCCGCCGACCCAGGCGACGGTGCCGCCGTCGACGAGCAGCGCGGTGGCGAAGGGGTCGTCGGGGGTGCGGACGCGTCCGCGCCGGTACAGGGTCGTGGTCACGCCCAGAGGGTAGGCAGCGGCGGGCCGTACCGGAGGATCGCCCGTCGGGGTGTTTTCCAACGGGACGATCGCCCTCTACCGTGGCGGCATGACCCTCCTCTCGCTCCCCGAGGCGTCCCTGGCCGCTACCGCGGTCCACGACGTCCTGCGCAAGCACCTGCTCGTCGACGGCTTCGACATGGTCCTGGACCTCGAGGCCAGTCAGGGCTCCACGCTGGTCGACGCGAGGGACGGCACGCCCTACCTCGACCTGTTCACCTTCTTCGCCTCCAACGCCCTCGGGATGAACCACCCGGCCCTCAGCGGTGACCCGGTGTTCCGCGAGGAGCTGCTGACCGCGGCGTTGAACAAGCCGAGCAACTCCGACGTCTACAGCGCGCCGATGGCCCGCTTCGTCGAGACCTTCGCCCGGGTGCTGGGCGACCCGGGCCTGCCGCACCTGTTCTTCGTCGAGGGCGGCGCGCTCGCGGTGGAGAACGCTCTCAAGGTCGCCTTCGACTGGAAGTCGCGGTGGAACGAGGCGCACGGGCTCGACCCTCGCCTGGGCACCAAGGTGCTGCACCTGCGCGATGCCTTCCACGGCCGCAGCGGCTACACGATGAGCCTGACCAACACCGACCCGGTGAAGGTAGAGCGCTTCCCGCAGTTCGGCTGGCCGCGGATCCCCTCCCCCTACCTGTCCGAGGGCGCCGACGTCGTCGAGCGCGAGCGGCGCGCGCTGGCCGCCGCCCGGGCGGCGTTCGAGATGCACCAGCACGACATCGCGTGCTTCCTCATGGAGCCGATCCAGGGCGAGGGCGGCGACCACCACTTCCGCCCCGAGTTCTTGCAGGCCATGCAGGCGCTGTGCCGGGAGTACGACGCGCTGTTCGTGCTCGACGAGGTGCAGAGCGGCGCCGGCCTGACCGGCACGGCGTGGGCCTTCCAGCAGCTCGGCGTGCAGCCCGACGTGGTCGCGTTCGGCAAGAAGACCCAGGTCTGCGGCGTCATGGCCGGCGGCCGGGTCGACGAGGTGCCGGACAACGTCTTCGCCGTCGGCTCCCGCCTCAACTCCACCTGGGGCGGGTCGCTCACGGACATGGTGCGGTCCCGCCGCATCCTGGAGGTCGTCGAGGCCGAGGGGCTCATCGACCGGGCCCGGGATCTCGGCCCGCAGCTCGACGCGATGCTGCGCGACCTGGCGGCGCGCCACCCGGAGGTCACGGACGTACGCGGCCGCGGTCTCATGCGCGCCTTCTCGCTGCCGGACGGCGCGCTGCGCGACGCCGTGCTGACCCGCCTGCGCGAGCAGGAGCACGTGCTGCTGCTGGGCTGCGGAAGCCGTAGCGTGCGGTTCCGTCCCGCTCTCACCGTGGCGGTCGACGAGCTCGCCGCAGGCGTGGCCGCCCTCGACCGCGTCCTCACCTCCGCGAAGGCAGCAGCATGAGCATCACCTCCCTCATCAACGGCGCATCCGTCCCCGGCGACGGCGGCCCGCTGACCTCGACCAACCCGGCCCTGCTCTCCGACGTCGTCGCCAAGGGCTCGCTGGCCTCCCCCGTCCAGGTCCTCGAGGCGTTCCGCGCCGCCAGGGCGGCCCAGCCCGGCTGGGCCGCGACGCCCGCGCCGGTTCGGGGCCAGGTCATCGCCAAGATCGGCCGGCTCGTCGAGGCCAACGCCGAGGCGCTGGCGGCCCTGGTCACCCGCGAGGTCGGCAAGCCCCTGGCCGAGGCCCGCGGGGAGGTGCAGGAGATCGTCGACACCTGCGACTTCTTCCTCGGGGAGGGTCGCCGGCTCTACGGCCAGACCGTGCCGTCGGAGATGCGCGACAAGCAGCTGTTCACCTTCCGGGTGCCGGTCGGCGTCGCCGGGATCATCACGGCCGGCAACTTCCCGGTCGCGGTCCCGTCCTGGTACCTCGTGCCGGCGCTGCTGTGCGGCAACGCCGTGGTCTGGAAGCCGGCGGAGTACGCCTGCGCCCTCGGCGACGCCCTCACCCGGATCTTCGTCGCCGGTGGGCTGCCCGCGGGGGTGCTGAACACCGTGCACGCCGACGGGCCGTCCACCTTCGAGGGGCTGGAGCGGGCGCTCGAGGCCGGGCTGGTCAACAAGATCGGCTTCACCGGGTCCTCCGAGGTCGGGGTCAGGATCGGCGAGCTCGCCGGGCGGCACCTGCAGAGCGCCTGCCTCGAGCTCGGCGGCAAGAACCCGCTCGTCGTGATGCCCGACGCCGACCTGGACCTGGCCGCCGAGGGCGCGCTGTTCTCCGGCTTCGGCACCGCCGGCCAGCGCTGCACCTCGCTCGGCGTCGCGATCGTGCACGACGACGTCTACGACGCGTTCCTGGAGAAGTTCCTGGCCCGGGTCGAGACGGCCGTCGTCGGCGACCCGACCGACGCCTCGGTGCTGTACGGACCGATGCTCGGCGAGCGCTTCCTGGACGGCTTCGAGAAGTGGCTCGGCGAGGTGCAGCCGCACCACACCGTCCACGGCTCCACGGGGACCGGCCGGATCACGGCCGACAACCCGCGCGAGGGCTTCGTCGGCGACCCGGCGGCGGGCGTGTACGCGCACCCGGCGGTCGTGACCGGCGTACGCCCCGAGGACGCCCTCTACCGCAACGAGACCTTCGGACCGATGGTGTCGGTGATGCGCTTCTCGACCTTCGACGAGGCCGTCGAGCTCGCCAACGGCCACGGCTACGGGCTGTCGGCCGCGATCTACACGCGCGACGCGCAAGCGGCGTTCCGGTTCCGCGAGCGGGTCTCGGCCGGGATGCTGTCGGTCAACAACTCGACCTCCGGCGCCGAGGCGCACCTGCCGTTCGGGGGCAACGGCAAGAGCGGCAACGGCTCACGCCAGTCCGGCGTGTGGGTGCTCGACCAGTTCACCCGGTGGCAGTCGATGAACTGGGACTACGCCGGCAAGCTGCAGAAGGCCCAGATGGACACCGAGGTCAGCACCTACGACGAGGGCTTCCGCCTCTGACCCGTCGCGCGGTCAGCGGGAGGTGGGCCGGTCCTGCTGGGTCGGCGCGCTGTCCTGCGGGTAGGCGCCGGTCGAGCCGTTGGTCGTGAGGCGGTTGCTGGAAGGCTGCTCCCCCGCGGTCCGGTCGCCGTCGACCACGTCGTGCTCGGCGCCGGCGTCGCCGGTCTGCGTGGTCTCCTTGCCTCCGCTGTCGGGCGACTCGCTGACGAGCTCCTCGAAGACCGACCTGAAGTGCAGCATCCCCTGGCGGACCTGCTCGGTGTCGGCGTGGTCGGTGGTGTTCCGGGCCTCGATGTCGTGGCCGGCCCGGAAGCGCTCCAGGACGTGCGCGTGCTCCACCGAGAGCATGTCGGCCTGCGTCCGCACGTCGTCGGTGGGGAAGCCGCGCTCCTGCAGCACCTGGGTCAGCAGGGCGTCTGCCTCGGACAGCGCGAGCACCGGCGAGTCGACGAAGCGGTTCTGCACGCCGTCCCACGCCGTGAGGTAGCGGCGCCGGCTGGCCTCGGGGAGCGGGCGGATCACGAGCTCGTCGTGTCGCTCCTTGCGGTCGGCGAGCTCCCGCTCGGCGTCGCGGCGCTTGTCCGATCCCTCGACCGTGCGGTCGTACTCGTTGCCGAAGGTCCCGCGGAGCGCCTGTGTCTTCTTGCGGCGTCGGGCCAGGACCAGGGCGACGGCGATGATCGCCGCGACGACGAGCAGGGCGACGACGAGGGCGAGGATCTGGGTGGTGGACATGGCGGGCTCTCCTCAGGGTGGGCGTGCGAGGGACTTCTGCCCCGTTGCCGTCACCGCACACGGCGCAGGTTGGCCGAGGTCGCCCCGAAAGCCTGCCGCGCATGAGGATCTTGGCGCTGGGCAGCACGTCGTCCGTCGGTCGCGCGATCGTCGAGCAGGGACTGGAGCGTGGTGACGAGCTGAGGCTGGTCGGCCTGTGTCAGCCCTTGGCGCGGTACCAGTTCGGGGAGGTGTTCGGCGGCGGGTCGTAGGTCGCCTTCACGACGACCAGGTTCGGTCTCCCGCTGGCCAGGCCCGCGGCCACGGCCGCGCCCAGCCCCTCGACCGCCACCTCGACCGCGTCGACCCGGAAGGCCCTTGCCAGGGCGACGAAGTCGGGGGGCTCGAGCTCGGTGCCGACGGGCTGCTCGCCGTCCTTGGTGAAGTCGTAGCGCAGCATCCCGTAGCCGCCGTCGTCGACGAGCACCACGGTGACCGGCAGCGACTCCTGCGCCGCCGTCGCCAGGTCCCCGCAGGCGAACAGGAATCCGCCGTCGCCGACGACGGCCACCGTCGGGCGGCCCGACAGGCTCGTGCCGAGCGCGGCGGGGAAGCCGAAGCCCAGGGTCCCCCAGCCGACCGGGTAGGCCAGCCCCCTCGGGCGGCTGACCCGGCCGTAGCCGCCGTACCAGTAACCGGCCACGCACATGTCGGCCACCACCACGGCGTCGTCGGGCAGGGCCGACTCCAGCGCGTCCAGGAAGGGCATCGCGGGCCGGCCTGCCGGCCGCTGCCACCAGCGGGGCCGGGCGCCTGCGGGCAGGCGCGAGGCCAGCAGCTCGAGCCCGTCCCGAGCGTCGACCTGGACATGGTGGTCGGCCGGCATGTTGACCATCGGGGTGAGGTCGAGGCTCAGCAGCACCGGGGGTCTGGGCTGGCGGAACCCCTGGGTGTTCATCGCGTCGAGGTCGCTGCCGACGACGAGCACGACGTCGGCGGCGTCCCACAGGTCACCGGCCGCCCGGCTGTGCGGCGGGAGCGGGACGAGATCCGGGGAGTCGGGGGGCAGCAGGCCGCGCCCGCCGTACGAGCAGAGCACCGGTGCACCGAGGCGGGCGGCGACCGCGGCGACGGCGTCGGAGGCATCGGCGGCGGTCGCTCCCCCGCCGACCCAGAGCAGCGGCCGCTCGGCGCCGGTCAGCGCCGCGACGACCTCGTCGAGCACCGGCGTCACCAGCACTGCCGGGACCGGGTCCGGCACCTCGGCGGGCACGTCGACCAGCGCCGACAGCAGGTCGGTGGGCACTTCCAGGTAGACCGGGCGCCGCGGGGCGCGCATCGCGAGGCGACCCGCGCGGACGACGTCGGCGTGCAGGTCCTCGACGCGCGAGACCTGCACGACGGCCTTGGTGACCGGCCGGAAGAAGCTCGCCTGGTCGGTGGTCTCGTGCAGCACCCCCCGGTAGGCACCGGGCCGGCGCATCGTCGTCGGGATGTCCGTGGCGATGACCAGCAGCGGCGAGTGGCACGACCAGGCCTCGCCCGTGGCGGCGACCACGTTGGCGGCGCCCGGTCCGGTCGTGGTCAGCGCGACGCCGAGCCGCCCGGTCGCCCGCGCGTAGCCATCGGCGGCGTAGCCGGCGGTCTGCTCGTGGCGAACGCCGACGAGCCGCACGCCACTGGCCGGTCCGTCCTCCGGGCCCCCGGCGCCGAAGGCCTTCCAGGCCGCCAGGTTGTGCACTCCCGGCAGCCCGAACGCGACCTCGACGTCGAGCGCGCGCAGCGCCCGTACGAGCGCCTCGCCGCCGGTGACCTGCCCCGCAGAGCCGTGCCCCTCAGGGTTGAACGCCTCAGGGTCGAACGCCTCAGGGTCGAACGCCTCAGGACGCACCGACGACCTCCTCCACCTGCTCCGCCGACAGCCCGAGCGCTGTCAGGACCTGCGCCGTGTGCTCGCCCAGCAGCGGCGGCGCCCGCCTTACCCGGGGCCGCTCGCCGTCCAGGCGGTACGGCGAGCCGACCACCCGCACCGGACCGGCCGGGTGGTCGACCTCCTGGAGCAGCCCGGTCGCGACCAGCTGTGGGTCGTCGGGCAGCGCGCCGAGGTCCTGCACCGGGGCGGACGGCACACCCGCGAGAGCGAGGATCTCCGACCAGTCACGGGCCGTCCGGGTGCCGAACACCCCTGCCAGCGCGGCCGCGAGCGCCACCCGGTCGGCGACCCGCCCGGCGTTGGTCCGCCAGGCCTGCGGCGGCTCCAGCCCGACGGCGGCGCAGAGGGCGGCGAACTGGGCGTCGTTGCCGGCGCCGAGCACGAGCGGCCGATCCGCGCACGGCACCGGTCCGTAGGGCGCGATGTTCGGGTGGTCGTTGCCGGTGAAGGTGGGGACGACCCCGCCGACGAGGGCGTTCGCGGCCTGGTTGACCAGCATCGAGACGGCGGCCTCGAGCAGGCCGACCTCGACCCGCAGCGGAGCGGCCCCCGTGGACTGGCCGCGCCCGAGCAGGCCCGCCACGGCCCCGACCGCGGCGTACAGGCCGGTCACGACGTCGGCGACCGCGACACCGACCTTGGTGGGCTCGGAGGTGCCGGTGACCGACATCAGGCCGCTCCGGGCCTGGGCCATCACGTCGTAGCCGGGCCGGTCGCCGTCGGGGCCGTCACCCCCTGCACCTCGCACGGACACCCAGACCGCCTCGGTCTCGTCGCGGAGCCGGTCCAGTCCGAGAGCGGTGAGGTGGTGGGGCAGGAAGTTCTCCACCACGACGTCCGCCGCCTGGGCCAGGCGGCGCACGACCGCCTGCCCCGCGGGCGTCCGCAGGTCGAGGGCGACCGAGCGCCGGTCGCGGTTGACCGAGAAGAAGTAGGCGGCGTCGTCGCCGTGGAAGGGCGGACCCCAGTGGCGGGTGTCGTCGCCCAGGACCGGCCGCTCGACCTTGAGGACGTCGGCGCCGAGGTCGGCCAGCACCATGCAGCAGTAGGGCCCGGCCAGCACCCGCGACAGGTCCAGCACCCGGGTGCCGGCCAGCGGTCCAGCCGGGGGCAGGCCGGGGGGCCAACCCGGACCGGCGGCGAGGGCAGTCTCCAGTTCGTCCATCGGGGTGACCTTCCCATGCGCTGACCCCGCGTCGGGGACGACACGCGCCGGCGTCGTGCCCTTCGGCGGCAAAGATCGCCGTGCCAGGTTTAGGCCAGCGTGGTGTGGGTCACGTCCACCCCAGTCCCTGCGCAGCAGGGGTGCCTACGCCGAGCGCCGGACAGGGCGGATGGGGCTCCAGCCCGTCCGTCCGGCCCGGTCCGGACAGGTCCGTCGTGCTCCGGTGAGCTGCCCCCGATCCTGGCAGCAGCAGTCGTGGTCACCAGATTCTCGGGGTCCAGGGTGATCGCGGACCGGCGTCTGCCCTTGCCCGATCTGGATGAATCGACCGAGGAGCCGCAGGTGCCCGGAGACATCAGGAGCGCTCACCCCAGGAGCACGCATGAAGCGCCGTGACCACGCAGGACCCGCGCCACGGGCAGGGCGCGGCCGCAGGCGGCGGGCGCGCGGGACGGCGCTCACGGCGAGCCTTCTCCTGTCCGCCGGGTTTCTCGCAGCGTGCGGGGGTGATGAGGGCGGACCGCCGACACTGACCTGGTACATCAACCCCGACTCCGGCGGGCAGGCCGAGATCGCGTCCCGCTGCACCGACGCCGCCGGCGGGGCCTACACCGTCGAGACGGCCGTCCTGCCGCGCGAGGCGGCGGCGCAGCGCGAGCAGCTGGTGCGCCGGCTCGCCGCCAACGACTCCTCGATCGACCTGATGAGCCTGGACCCCCCGTTCATCCCCGAGTTCGCGGAGGCCGGCTTCCTCGCCGACATCCCCGAGGAGGTGGAGGAGCGGGTCACCGAGGACGTCGTGGACAGCGCGATCGCCGGCTCGACCTGGAAGGACGAGCTGGTCGCCGTCCCGTTCTGGGCCAACACCCAGCTGCTGTGGTACCGCGAGTCGGTCGCCGAGGCAGCGGGCCTGGACATGTCCCAGCCGGTCACCTGGGAGCAGATCGTCGCGGCCGCCGAGGAGCAGGACAAGCTGGTCGGCGCGCAGGGCATCCGCGCCGAGGCGCTGACGGTCTGGCTCAACGCCCTCATCGAGTCGGCCGGCGGGACGATCATCCAGGACACCGCTGTGGACCCCGGCGACATCGAGCTGGGCCTGACCGAGGAACCTGCCGTCCGGGCCGCTGAGGTCATGGACCTCGTCGCCCAGTCATCGGTCGCGGGACCGGCCTTCTCCACCCAGAACGAGGACGTCGCGGCCACCGGCTTCGAGAGCGACCAGGGGGGCTTCATGGTCAACTGGCCGTTCGTCTGGCCCCGCGCCGTCGGTGCTGCCGAGTCCGGCACGCTCGACCCGTCCGTCCCTGACGACTACGGCTGGACGATCTACCCGCGCGTGAACGAGGACGACGAGGCGCGCCCGCCGTACGGCGGCATCAACCTCGGCGTGGGCGCCTTCAGCGACAACACCGACCTCGCCTTCGAGGCCTCGGAGTGCATCACCAGCGAGGAGAACCAGGCCTACTACTTCATCACCAACGGCAACCCGGCGTCTCGGGCGTCCGTCTACGACGACCCCGAGGTCATCGAGGCCTTCCCGCAGGCTCCGGTCATTCGGGACTCGCTCGAGCAGGCCGCCCCGCGGCCACAGACGGCGTACTACAACGAGGTCTCGCAGAGCCTGCAGCGCACCTACCACCCCCCGTCGTCGGTGCGGCCCGGCGAGACGGGTGAACAGGCGTCGGAGCTCATCAAGGCCGTCCTTCGTAAGGAGCAGCTGCTGTGAGCACGACGACGCTCCCGCCCGCCGGCGAGAAGACCAAGCCCAAGTCAGCGCCTCAGATCAGCGACCGCTCCAAGGCGGAGCGCAAGCTGGGCTGGATGCTCGCGGGTCCTGCCTTCGCGGTCATGCTCCTCGTCACCGCCTACCCGATCCTGCAGGCGTTCTACGAGTCGCTGTTCGACTTCCGCCTGACCGACCCGGAGAACCGGTCGTTCACGTGGTTCTCGAACTACTACGTCATCCTCACCGACCAGATCTGGTGGACCGCCCTCGGTGTCACCCTGTTCATCACGGTCGTGACGGTCGCCGTCGAGCTGGTGCTGGGCTTCGGGCTGGCGCTGGTCATGGTCAAGGCCCTGTCGTCGATCCGTCCGGTGATCCGCGCGGCGATCCTCATCCCCTACGCCGTCATCACCGTCGTCTCGGCGTTCGCCTGGCAGTTCGCTTTCTCGCTGACGTCGGGTTTCGTCAACACCTGGTTCAGCTGGGTGCCGGGCATCGGGGCCGACACCGACTGGTTCGGTGGCCAGTGGTCGGCGCTGTTCGTCATCTGCCTCGCCGAGATCTGGAAGACGACACCGTTCATCTCGCTGCTCCTGCTCGCCGGCCTGGCTCAGGTGCCCGAGGTGCTGCAGGAGGCCGCACGGGTCGACGGCGCGAGCTGGTGGCAGCGCCTGACCAAGGTGACGATCCCGAACATGAAGGCGGCGATCATGGTCGCCTTGCTGTTCCGTAGCCTGGACGCCTTCCGCGTCTTCGACAGCATCTTCGTCATGACCAACGGTGCCAACAACACCGAGACCGTGTCGTTCCTGGCCTACCGCCAGACGATCAGCCGCCTGGAGATCGGGCTGGGGTCGGCGGTGTCGGTGCTGCTGTTCCTGTGCGTGGTGATCATCTGCGCGGTCTTCATCAAGGGGTTCAAGGTCGACCTCTCCTCGACGACGGGAGACAAGTGATGTCACGGCGCGAGAAGAACCTCTGGATCCTGGGCGGCATCGCGATTGTCGTCTACGCCCTGTTCCCGATCGCGTGGATCGTCTCGCTGTCGCTCAAGGCTCCGAGCGACCTGTCCAACGGACAGTTCCTGCCGACGAACGTGTCCTGGGAGAACTACGAGCTCATCCTGACAGGTGGGGCCAGTGACCTGTTCCTGCCCGCGCTGCGCAACTCGTTCGGCATCGTGCTCATCGCGACGGCCATCGCCGTCTTCCTGGCGATGTTCGCCGCCTACGCGATCGCGCGGCTGGACTTCCCCGGCAAGAAGCTCATCCTGTCGACGGCCCTCGCCGTCGCGATCTTCCCGGTCATCTCGATCGTGACGCCGCTGTTCAACCTGTGGCGCCAGATCGGGCTGTACGACACCTGGCCCGGCCTGATCATCCCCTACCTGTCGTTGACGCTCCCGATCTCGATCTGGACGCTCTCGGCGTTCTTCCGCGAGATCCCCTGGGAGATGGAGCAGGCGGCCCAGGTCGACGGGGCCACGACCTGGCAGGCGTTTCGCAAGGTGATCGTTCCGCTGGCGGCGCCGGGCGTCTTCACGACCGCCATCATCGCCTTCTTCATCGCCTGGAACGACTTCGTCTACGGGATCTCCCTGACCTCGACCGACGCGGCTCGGCCGGTGCCTGCGGCGCTCGGCCTGTTCTCCGGCGCGTCGCAGTTCGAGTCACCGACCGGCGGCATCTCCGCCGCTGCCGTCGTCGTCACGATCCCGGTCGTCATCCTCGTCCTGCTCTTCCAGCGACGCATCGTCGCCGGCCTCACCAACGGCGCTGTCAAGGGCTGATCGCCCGCCGGCCCGACCACAAGGAGAACCCGATGGCGTCCATCGAGATGAACAACATCATCAAGAAGTACGGTGACGGCTTCCCGGCCGTCAACGACATCAGCCTCGACATCCCCGACGGCGAGTTCATGATCCTCGTCGGTCCCTCCGGCTGCGGGAAGTCCACCCTGCTGCGGATGATCGTCGGGCTGGAGGACATCACCAGCGGCGACATGATCATCGGTGGGAAGCGGGTCAACGACAAGGCCCCGCGTGACCGCAACCTGTCCATGGTCTTCCAGAACTACGCCCTCTACCCGCACCTCACGGTGTACGAGAACATCGCCTTCCCCCTGCGCCTGGCCAAGATGGACGACGAGGAGGTCAAGCGACGGGTGCACGAGGCCGCCGACGTCCTCGAGCTGCACGAGCACCTCCAGCGCAAGCCGGCCAACCTCTCCGGCGGGCAGCGGCAGCGTGTGGCGATGGGTCGCGCCATCGTGCGCCAGGCCGAGGCGTTCTTGTTCGACGAGCCGCTGTCGAACCTCGACGCCAAGCTGCGCGGCCAGATGCGCACCGAGATCTCGCGCCTGCAGCGGCGCTTGGGGATCACCACGGTCTACGTGACCCACGACCAGACCGAGGCCATGACGCTGGGCGACCGGGTCGCGGTCCTGCGCAAGGGACTCCTCCAGCAGGTCGCCTCGCCGCGGGAGCTCTACGAGCAGCCCGTCAACCTGTTCGTCGCCGGCTTCATCGGCTCGCCGCCCATGAACTTCCTCCCGGCGAAGATCAACGGCAACCAGCTCGACACCCCCTTCGGACCGGTGGCGATGGACGAGCGCAAGGCCAAGGCCGTCGCCGGTAAGGAGCTGGTGCTCATGGGCGTGCGCCCGGAGTACTTCGAGGACGCCTCGCTCGTGGACTCCGCAAAGCGTGACGTCGGCTCGGTGTTCACTGCCCGGGTGGATGTCACCGAGTGGCTGGGCGATTCGCAGTACGCCTACATCCCGTTCGATGCCCCCGAGGAGGTGACCAACCAGCTGCGCGACCTCTCCCGCGAGCTGGACAGCGACCAGCTGCGCACCCAGGCCATCGTCTCGATCGACTCAACCAGCCGCATCCGGGAGGGGCGTGATGCCGAGTTCTGGATCGACACCCGCAAGGTCCACCTGTTCGACCCCGCCTCCGGCGACAACCTGACACGCGATGCCGAAGCCGGGGCCGAGCTCACTCGTCAGGCCGCCGAGGACCGGGAGGCCGACCTCGCGCGGAAGTCGGAGACGCAGCCCTATGAGGATGGGAACGGGGCGTCGCGCGATGCGGATGAGGCCGAGGCCACCGGGAGCCGACGGGTGTAGCAGCCGGCGTGGGCACCACCGCACGGATCCTCGCCATCCTGCTGACCCCGAGCTTGGTGGCGGGCGCGGTCCTCCGGGCCCCGCGCCTGCTGCGGGCGCTGCTGCGGCGCGTGCGGCGTCCCGGCGAGCTCGTCGCCGGGCCGCCGCTCGAGCGGACCGCGGCAGACCTCCGCCGGCTGCTCGCTGAGCACGAGGCGGTGAAGCGCTCGCCCCAGCTGGCGGCGCGGAGCCGTCGCCTCGCCGCCCTCGAGGGAGCGCTGACCGACTGCGCCCTCGACGCTGCCCGAGCCCTCGAGCTGCCGGCTCCCGCGCGACCCGCTCGCCTGCCGCTGCCCCGCGACGACCTTCGCCGCCTGCTGGGTGAGCTGTCCCGGTCGGGCGTGCTGCTTCCGCATCATGACCAGTTCGGCCGCTGAGCGGGGTCGCAACGGCTCGACCTGGTTAGCCTCTGGCTCATGGCCCTTGACCCGAGCTTCCTGCCCCCCGAGGTCCTCACCTTCCTCGACGAGCGCCACCTCGCGACCCTCACGACACTGCGCCCCGACGGCACGCCCCACGTCGTCGCCGTCGGCTTCACCTGGGACGCCGACGCCGGACTGGCCCGCGTCATCACCAACGGCACGTCGCGCAAGGTCGCCCACGTGCGGCGTGGCTCCCCGCGGGCCGTCGTCGCCCAGGTCGACGGCGCGCGATGGCTCTCCCTCGAGGGCGTGCCCACGGTCAACGACGACCCGGATCGCATCGCCGAGGCAGTTCGCCGCTACGCGGACCGCTACCGTCAGCCTGCCGTCAACCCGGCGCGCGTCGTCATCGAGATCGCCGTCGACCGGGTGCTCGGCCGAGGCTGAGCCCAGTCCGGCGCCGGGTGATCAGGCCTGCGGCGGCGGGGGCCGGCCCTCCCACGGCGTGCTCAGCACCACCGTCGTTCGCGTGGACACCCCTGCTGCGGCGCGGATCTCCTGCAGCAGCTGCTCGAGCTCAGCCGGCCCGGCGACCCTGACCTGCAGGATGTAGCTCTCGGTGCCGGCGACGCTGTGGCAGGCCTCGATCGCCGTCAGATGACGCAGGCGGTCGGGCGCGTCGTCCGGAGCAGCCGGGTCGATCGGCTGGATCGACACGAAGGCCGCCAGCGGCAGTCCGGCCGCGACCGGGTCGATGCGCGCACTGTAGCCGCGGACCGCTCCCCGCTGCTCGAGCCGTCGCACCCGCTGGTGCACCGCGCTCGTCGACAGGCCCGTGTCCCGCGCCAGGTCGGCGTAGCTCTTGCGCCCGTCCTCGGCCAGCAGCGACAGCAGCTGCCGGTCCACCTCGTCCAGCACCGGCACGCTCACGGCTGCGGAGACGGACCGAGCGCGAGCAGCATGGGTGATCCTCCGGGCAGGTCGACGAGTGGCCAGGCTAGCCGCGCCCAGCATGGCGTCCGGTGGGCAGTCATGCTGGCGTCCCCTCTGGCAACCCGGTCGTCGTACAAGGTGACCGGACGCCCCCCGCACCACCGCACCCACCCCACCGCACCCACCCCACCCCACCTCGGGGCCGAGTCCCGGTGCAGCTCCACGACCGCCACGCGGGGCAGGCACATGGTGCGGCTCCGTACTGAACTGCCCCCAGCTGTGGGGGCAGTTCAGTACGGAGCCAGAGGGTGTGTCCATCCCGGACCGCGGGACGTCTCTGGGCGGGATCTGTCCACAAGTCTCGCGGGGACGGTGGCCAGGCGGTCGCGGCTGCGCGAGGGTCGCGGCATGGCGCCGGACGAGATCTTGCGGCTGGCCCGACACCGAGCTGGTCTGAGCCAGCGAGCCTTCGCACGGGAGGTGGGCGTGTCGAGCAGCACCGTAGCGCGGGTCGAGACGGGTGGGACCGACCCCGCGGCGGGGCTGCTGCAGCGTGCCGCGGCGTCGGCTGGTCTCGAGCTCGTGCTGGATCTGCCTGCCAGCGAGGTCGACGAGGCGGGACGCGCCTACTTGCGGCTCAGCCTCACCCACCGGCTCTACCGCTCCACGGGCGGGACGCTGCGGAACCCGAGGACCGACCGCCGTCCCTCGCTCTGGCAGGACCTGCTGGCCTGGGCTCCGCACGCAGAGCTGAGCCTGTCGGGCAGGTCGGCCCTGTGCCTCTGGCTGGCACGGCCCGAACCCCTCGAGGAGCTGGCTGTCGACGCGGTCCTGATTCCGCGGCCCGAGTGGGCGCTCGTCGCGCTGCCGCCGGCGAAGGCACGCCTGCAGCTGCGCGACCCGCAAGGGAAGGTCGGACCTGTCCGGGTCAACCTGCCGCCGAAGGGGCGCCTGTTGAGGGCTCCTTCCCCCGGCGAGCTCGCGATGGACCCGACCTGCTCCGACCATCGGCGCGCGCTTCGAGGCGTGGCTCGGCTCCTGGACGTGCAGGCTGCCCGTGATCGCGCCCGTCGGCGGACCCCCGCCCATCGCGAGCCTCAGCACCTGCGGGAGGAGGAGGAGGTGTTCCACACCAAGCGGCTGCAGCGCTACCCGATGCCGCCTGCGGGCGACGAGCGCTCGTGGCGCCTCGACGACGACGCCAGCCTCGGCGCCTGGCTCCGGCACCATGGCATCCCGGGTTGAGGGCGGGACACCCGGGCGGATTGCCCACGAGGCGGCGGTCGGCGCGTGAGCCGGAGTGAGAGGGTGCTGACGTGCCTGGTCAGCTGACGCTCCTCGACGCCCCTTCGCTCTGGTACCGCGCGTTCCACGGCGTGCCCGAATCGGTGACTGCGCCCGACGGTTCGCCGGTCAACGCCGTGCGCGGCACCCTCGACCTCATCGCCCGGATCGTGCGCGACACCCGGCCCGCTCGGCTGGTGGCCTGCCTCGACAACGACTGGCGGCCGGCGTTCCGGGTGGCGGCGGTCCCGTCGTACAAAGCCCACCGGCTGGCCGAGAACGGCGCGGAGGCCGAGCCGGAGACGCTGGCCCCGCAGGTCGCCGTGCTGCTGGAGGTCTTCGACGCCCTGGGGCTGTGCGTCGTCGGCGTCGACGGCTACGAGGCCGATGACGTGCTCGGCACGCTCAGCGCTCGGGAGCGCGGCGCGGTCGACGTGGTGACCGGCGACCGGGACCTGTTCCAGCTGGTGCGTGACAAGGGACCCGTCCGCGTGCTGTACGCCGTGGAGAAGCTCGCGCCCTACACCGAGGGCACCGTCGCGTCGAAGTACGACATCCCGGGGACGGGGTACGCCGAGTTCGCTGTGCTGCGAGGCGATCCCAGCGACGGACTGCCGGGGGTCAAGGGCGTGGGGGCGAAGACCGCCGCGGCGCTGGTCACCCGGTTCGGCACGGTGGAGGCCATGCTCGCGGCGCTCGACAGCGGCCAGCAGGACGGCTTCCCCGCGGGCGCGCGGGCCAAGCTGGAGGCGGCCCGCGACTACCTGGAGGTGGCGCCCGCAGTCACCCGCACCGTCCGGGACCTGTCGGTGCCCGAGGTCGACGACGCCCTGCCCGCGTCGCCCCGCTCCCCGGAACGGCTCGTGGAGCTGTCCGACCGCTGGGGGCTGGACAGCCCGCTCGATCGGCTGCTGGCCGCCTTCGAGGTCGCACGCTCGACCTAGGTGGGCTAAGCACCCTGGTGGCAAACCACCCTGGTGGCTAACCACCCTGGTGGCTAACCACCCTGGTGGAAGGCGCCAGCGTCGTCGGGCGGGGTCGGGTCGTCCCGGTCGCGCAGCCAGTGCTCGGGGAGCACGACGTGGCGCGGGCCCTGGACGTGGCCGCGGGGCAGCAGCTCCGAGCCGGTCGGAAGCTCGGCGGCAGGGTCGAGCGCGTCGAGCAGCTCGTCGAGCTCGACAAGCGAGGACGCCATGGCCAGGTGCTTGCGGGCGACGCCGCCGACGGGGTAGCCGGTGAGGTACCAGCCGGTGTGCCGACGGAAGTCGCGGACCGCGAAGCCCTCGTCGCCGCGGGCCTCGACCAGCAGCCGAGCGTGCTGCTTCATGATCGGGACGACCTCGCCCACGGTAGGCGGGGGCTGCAGCGGCCGGCCCGCGAACGCGTCCGCGAGGTCCCGGAACAGCCACGGCTTGCCGAGGCAGCCGCGGCCGACGACGACGCCGTCGCAGCCGGTCTCGGCCATCATCCGGAGGGCGTCGGTGGCGGCCCAGATGTCGCCGTTGCCGAGCACGGGGACGCTGGTCAGGGTCTGCTTCAGCTCGGTGATCGCCGACCAGTCGGCCCGCCCGGAGTAGAACTGCTCGGCGGTGCGGGCATGGAGGGCGACCGCGGCGGCGCCCTCGTCCTGCGCGCGGCGGCCAGCCTCGAGGAAGGTGAGGTGGGCGTCATCGACGCCCTTGCGCATCTTGACCGTCACGGGGACGGCTCCCGCGGCCCGGACGGCGGAGCGGACCAGGTTGCCGAACAGGACCGGGTGCGCGGGCAGCGCCGCTCCCCCGCCGCGCCGGGTGACCTTGGGCGAGGGGCAGCCGACGTTGAGGTCGACGTGGTCGACGCCGTCCTCCTCGACCAGCTTGCGGACCGCGGCGCCGACGACGTCGGGGTTCGTGGCGTAGAGCTGGATGCTGCGGACGGTCTCGTCGGCGCCGAAGGAGGCCCGTCGCGACGTCGTCTCGTTGACCTCCAGCAGGGCCCGGGCACTCACCATCTCGCTGACGTAGAGACCGGCGCCGTACGACCTGCACAGCGACCGGTAGGCCGCGTTGGTCACACCCGCCATCGGCGCGAGCACGACAGGGAGCTCGACCTCCAGCGGGCCGATCTTCAGCGGCGCCGTCACCAGCCCACCCCGTCGGCCCACAGGTCGTGGATCGCCACGTCGAGCTCGAACAGCAGCCTGCGCAGGAGCGGCAGCGACAGTCCGATGACGTTGCCCGGGTCGCCGTCGATGCCGTCGACGAAGGGGGCCGACCGGCCGTCGAGCGTGAAGGCCCCGGCGACGTGAAGTGGTTCGCCGGTGGCAACGTAGGCGGCAACCTCGGCGTCCGACGGCGTCCCGAAGCGGACTTCGGTGGCCGCGACGCCCGCGCTGGTCCGCTCCTGGCGGGTGTCGACGACGACGTGCCCGGTGAGCAGGGTGCCGACCTGG